>Ga0116229_10011812_pt1 | contig 12768 bp, 5 predicted proteins | sample S1TSphgellanicum_3_FD_87313 | JGI IMG/M metagenome (GOLD analysis project Ga0116229, IMG submission 87313) | Host-associated microbial communities from peat moss isolated from Minnesota, USA - S1T2_Fc - Sphagnum magellanicum MG | ecosystem: Host-associated > Plants > Peat moss > Unclassified...
AGCACCGAACCGAAGGCCGCACCGTTGCCGAGGTCCTTGAGCTTGTTCACCGAGCTGTCGTAGCTCGCGGTGTGCTCCTTCGCGATGCGTGTGAGCAGCTTGTCGAGCCCCTTCGTTCCGCCGTCCTTCGTACCAGCGTTGTCCAGGCGGTACTGCATGTCGTGCATCATGTGCGCCTCGAGGTCAGGTGGCACCGCGCTGGACAGGAGCACACGACCTGGGGTGGTCACACCGCCGGGGAGGTGGACCTGGTCCGTCATCTGGACGTGGCCCTTCTGCACTGCGGACAACACCTCCGCCGGGTTCGCGTACTTCTTCCCCGTGTCCTTTCCAACCACCGAGAGCTTGTACAGCCCGAGTGCGCTCTCGAGCGTGGGCTGGTACATGCTCTTGCCCGAGGCATCACTGAAGAGGTTGTTCGAGGGGTACATCTTGCGCGCCTCGGCCTTGGCTGCCTCCGTGATGGGCACGTACACGCTCATCGTGTCGCCGTCGAAGTCCGCGTTGAAGCCCCCGGTCACGAGGGGATGGATCTTGATGGCGTTGCCCTCGACCGCGCGCGCCTTGAAGGCCTGGATGCTGTACTTGTGCAAAACCGGATCGCGCTTCAGGAGCACGGGATGGTCTGCCATCACCTTGTCGAGCGCCTTCCAGACCTGCGGAGTTGGCTTCGCAAGCAGGGGCGGCGCATCGAGCTCCGAGCCAATGGCTCCCATCTCCTTGAGCTTCCGCACCACGAAGGGCCGAAACAAGTTGAGCGCGGCGTTCTTCGGCAGACCCACCTCATCGAGACCGAGCGCAGGCTCAGGCACGATGGTGGAGCGCATCGAGAGGTCCTGACGGCGACTCAAGAGCACGTTCTGAAAGTAGCCGTACTTCGGCAAACTCCCCGCGATGCGATGGAGGATACCCTTCTCCTTGGCATCCGCGTACGGAGTGCCGACGCCCATGAGCGCCTTCACTCCGTCATAGTAGTCGACGCGCAGGTCACGCTTCCCGGTCTCGAGGATGTTCTGCTTGGTGACCGGATCCTTGAGCTCGTCGTTGACCTTTGCGAAGTCCGAGTAGAGCTGGTTCAAGTCATCCGGCTTCAAGCTTCCGTCGGGCATCGGGGTGATGGGGCGCATCACCGGAGGAAGCACGGGCAGATGGTGGAGCACGTACGCCTCACTGGGCTTCAGCTTGAGGTCATGAAGCGCTCGCAAGAACTTCACCCGCTTCAGCGCCGGGTCGATCTTCGCCCCTGTCGCACGGTCTAGCGCCAGCTGCGCAGGACCAATCTCCTTGCGGACGTCGACTCGGTCGAGGAGAAGCTTGATGCCCGCGCCGCCGGTAGCACCCTTGTTAGGGTCGGTGAGCTGCCCGGTGGCGGTCACGCCCTTCTCGCCATGGACAATGGACTGGAAGTCCTTCTTGCTGATCTGCGCCACGCTGCAGATGGCCTTTTCAAAAAAGGGATTGGGCAGCGGCTCGGCGAGCTCGATGTGCGTCCAGTGTCGGCCGCCGTGCCCACCCGTAAGACGCTCGTCAAAGAGTCCACCGGTGCGCGGCTTGAGCTCCCCCTTCGAGTCGAGCTTTGTGTTGAGGCGCTCAGCCGCATGAGGTAGCGCCTTGGGTGCGAGCTCAAGGACCTGAGCATCCGTCATCGGAGAGAGCGCAATGCTGTGCCCGACCTTGTCCACGTTCACACCGGTCGCCCGCAGCATGTCGGTGAACTTCTGGTAAGCGAAGGTCGGCTTCGGTGGCGGGATGAGCCCTCCTGATTGGATCGCCGCCCAGATCTTGTTGTGGTCGCTCGGCCACGCCTTACGCGGATCAGTCTGCGGGTCCGGGCCCTCGGACTTGTACGTCTGCATCTCGCGCAAGTTGGCCTTCGCTCCGTGCGCCAGGAGCGCGTAGAGATCAAGGCCACCGATGGAAGGACCACCAGTTCCGGAACCGCCCACAGGCTGCAGATTCAGATCGTAGCCCTCGGGCTGCGTCCCGGGGATGTTCATCCCGCTGCGCACCGAGAGCTTCTTCTCGACCTGATGGACGAGCTTCAGTAGGTGTTGCGGACCCACGAGTGCCTTGCCCAGAGACTGGTGCGTATGAGGGTCGAAGAGCTCTTCAGTGTCCTCGAGGCCGTGGGCCTTGAGGTCTGCGGTCACTTTCTCGAGCGCATTGAACTTCGGCTGGAAGTTCTGGACGATGTACGGCTTGCCTGTCTTCAACGCGATCTTGCCAGCAGCGGTCTCGAGGACCTGACCCACGTTCATGCGGCCCGGTACACCAGAGGGGTTGAGCGCCACCTCGATGTGCTTGCCGTCCTTCGTGTGGGGCATCTCCTTGTCGGGGAGGATCATCGTGCAGTTGCCGGACCACACAGGGATGCCGTTGCGTCGCACGTAGATGACGTGGTTAGGCACCTCCACGCAGTACACCTTGCCGTTGTAATCCACCCAGCGCTCTGACCTCTCTGCGTAGCGCGCATCCTTGGTCGTGTAGACCTCGTTCTTCAGAGACCAGCGCACCACGTACTCAATGTTCCTCCTGTCCGCACGGTTCTGCGGCTTGATGTTCGCAGACATCCCCAGTTTGAGCGCTAGCTCCTGGTAATCGTCTGCCAGTTGCGCCGAGGAAGTGAAGAGCTCGTAGCGTGTATGGTTGCTTTTCGCGCTGAAGTAGACGCCACCATCCCCGGCAAATAGCGCATCGGCAAGAATACGGAGTTGACGCTTCGACAGGCATAGGAAGGTGCGGGGAATGAATTTCTGCAGCGATGTGCCGAATGCGCGCAGCCAGTAGTTCAATCGCGGGTCCGAGATGACCAGCGCGTCGGCGCTGCAGGAGGGCTCGTACCCCAGACGCACGAGCACTTGCCGGATGGCCTCGTACGTCTCCGGGTTCTTCTCTTTGCGCTGTCCGATGCTGATGTGCCCGTCCGCGTGGCTGACGCTCCCCTCGGTCACCCAGTACCCGAAGAACTCCAGGAAGTCATCTGCGTCGTAGGTCCGCGGCTCACAGAACTCGTAGCGATCCTTCGACCCTTCGCGGCGTGGTCGCCCCGGTACGGTGCATGCTTCGAGCTCCTCGCCCTCCCACGTGCCCGTACGCAGATGCACGCGCTGGTGGCCGAAACACTCCTCCGCCGACTCCAGCTGGTACTCCGCGCGCTTCGCGGTACGCACGAAGTGCCTGTGATTCGGCGTGGTCATCAGATCGAGACGGCGCCCCTCGAAGCGGTACATGGGGCCGACGTAGTCGAGCTCGATGTACCGCTCCAGCACCTGGTACTCGATACAGTGTGTGGCCTGGTTGAGTGTGCAGATGCGGTCCGTGGGCAGCAGCTTGTCGAAGTCCGACCAGCCACGTGAGGTGAGCACCTGCGTCTCCGGGTCAAAACAAATGCCTTTGTTCCCGTAACGCCCGGCTAATTTATCGCCCACCTGCATGGGCTCGACAGTGCGTACGTGCACCGTCACTCCGTCCTTGGTGTGCTGTACACCGACAACCTCACCGTCGAACTCGCTGTCCCACCGCAGACTTTTGTCTACGTGCGCGGCAGCCATGATCTTGCGTACTGCGGCCATCCCCGTGCGGTCCTTGAGCTGGTAGGGCTTCATCGCCGTGATAAGCGGGTCGCCTGGCTTGACCGTCTGGCCGACGCGGATGATGCCCTTGTCGTCGAGCTTGTCGAACTGCTTGTTGTTGTAGAGCCCGTGGTGCTCCAGCATGAAGCGCTTCTTGTCGAGCACCAGCGTGTCCTCGAGAGGCAACGAGGGCTTGTGCATGTGCGCGCTGGAGAGCGCGTCTGCGGCGCTCTGGCTGATGACGACGCCGTCTTCGAAGTTGTACCCCTTGAACGGTATGTACGCGACGCGCAGATTCGTACCGAGCGCCAGCACCCCTTTCTTCGAGTAGTTCGTGTCGGCCACCACCTGGTTCTTCTTCACGCGGTCACCGACGGCGACGATGGGTGTGGAGTCGAGCACCCCCTTCGCCTCGTTGACCGGGAAGTTGTGGTAGATCTGGACCTCGTGCTTCTCTCCTGTATCACTGTGGATGGTCACACCATGTGGGGTCACCGCAGTGACCTTGCCGTCCACCGGCGACGTATGTGAGGTGAGCCCACCCATGAGGCGCTCGAACGTCTGACCGCCCTCCGTGCTGGCTCCGGTGCCCACCTGTACGAGCGCGGGCTCACGGTGCACGAGAGAGATGGCCTGCTCCATGTGACGGCTCGCCATCGAGGCGCGTCCACCTGAGGTGTTCGCCAGAAACGGCAATAGGTTCGACGTCATGTTGAAGAGCTGGCTGGGGTAGCGGACGGCATACTGCGCGTCAGCAAACTTCCCTTGCCGCACGTCGTCCCCACCGCCCGTCATCTGCACTGTGTCGCTGATGGGATGCGGCTTGTCATCCACCCAGTGAACCTGGTCAGGCAGCACGATGCGTACCTTGGAGGCTTCTCCAGGGGAGACGAGATCGTACTTGCCGGTCTTCAGGTTGTAGAGCCGAATGCGCGCTTCACCGCGCGACTCCCCGTTTACGACACGATCGACCTTCTGCAGCCCGAAAGGAAGACGCAGTGTGACGCCCGTCGACGCGCCCTCGGGAGTGTTGATGGGGTCGAGGAAGCCGAGGTGCGAAGCGTTGATGAACTTCACCTCGTCCTTGATCTGCCGGTCGCTCTGGATGCCACCGGGTCCCATGACCGTGGTCTGGAACGACGCAGCCAGCATCTCTACCGGGTTGATCTGAGCTGCCGGTCCGGCCGCGGCGTTCTTCTGGAATGTCTCGAGGATGGGCTTGTTGAACATCCCAATCTGGACAACGTCACGAACGTTTTTAGCCTGGTTGATCTTGGCAGAGATCTTCCGCTGGATGACCTTTCGACCTGCCTCCAGGATGCGGTCATGCGCGAAGTCACCAACCGAGCGCAGGTCCTTGAAGATGAGAGACTCGCGATCGTCTTCTTTCTCGCCGCCCTGTACACGCAGGAGCTTTTGTGTGGCGCGACGGAGAGCGTCCCCAGTCACGTGATCGAACGGCTTGCCGAGCGTGAGCTCTGTTGAGTCAGGGCGGAGCACGGAGGCAGTCATTGTGTCGTAGAAGTGCGTCGCAGCGGTTTCACGATCGGGCGCCGCGACCTTTTTCGTGCTCTTGTAGAAGGCAGCAAGTGCACCGTCTTTTTTCGCCGCGTTCTTGTTCGCCTCGTAGACTTCCTTACCCCAGGCCTTCTCGAGTTCCGCGTCGTCAACACCGAGCGTCTTCACGAGCTGGTAGAGCGGGATCTTGCTCGAGCTCTTCCCGTACTCCATGTGGAACACTTTGGTGTCGGGATTGAACACGACGTCAAAGCTCTTGCGGTTCTTGATGTTGAACTGTGTCTCGAGCTCACCGTTGAGCCGTCGCTGAGTGTAGACGCCCGACTTCAACTGCCACTGATTGTTGACCTGGTACTCCTTGGCGCCGCTGCGTGATGCAACGATGTACGAGTACCGGTTCGTCATCTTCGGGATGTCTGCGATGCGCATCTTGCGCGAGTCCACGACGGCTCCGGTCGCGTTGTCACGCAGCGTGAGGTTGGCGTACACGGGGACGGACCAAGTCTCACCAGCAAGCTTGTGCGCGTGCTGGTCGCGGATGTCCGACGGATCCTTGTCGTCCTTGACGCTCAATCCGTCGAGGTGGAGCGACTGAGTCCTCCCTTTGATGACGCCATCCGGGAACTGACTCTTGATCCCCTCAAGCACGCGCTGCTGGAGGTTCTCGGATGCTTCGCGGGGGTCGAGATAGGCCAACGGATGTACCTCAGCTTCAGCGTACCGTGCGGCAGGAAAGCAGCGCAAGCAACATGCAGATGCGGGGACAAGGATCTTGCATGAAACAAACGCCTAAACAGCCGCCGCCTACACAAGGAGCTCGCTTCGCGGATCTCATCGCGGAGATGTTCGAGCCCAGAAAGAGCAACGAACAGAAGACAGAAGAAGACAAAAAGAGAGACAAGAAAACCGCATGAGTACGCTGTGGAAGTATTTCATCGCGGGCTTTCTGAATGGGCTCATGATCTGGATGCGCGAACGACTCAAGGAGGATGATGCTGCTCAACGTCTACGAAACGCGTCCGGAGGTGATCCCCGGAACGCGCCGACTGGAGGCGGACTTCGGGATCCAAGGCCAGCGCCTCCGGGACCTGCACAACGCTGAACGGTTCTGGGAGGTGGGCGAGTCCTACCTCCCTTTCTACGGCCGCGCCCTCGGCGGCATACGCGTCAAGCTTACGGACCAGAAGGGCTTCATCACGTTCTGCAACCAGCGTGACTTCGAGGTGCTTCTGGGGATGGCGCGCCCTGGCGAATGGTGTCGCTGGGCGCACGAGGAGTACGTCGCACCCGGCCACGAGAGGTGGGTGGGCTTCTGCTGCGACGAAGCGGATGTCGAGGACGTGTTGTTTGGGGCCGAGCTGACGCTCCGGCAGTACAGCCAGTACAACGGCTGGCTCATTCCTCCGATGGACGTGGAGTTCCGCATCCACGTCGAGGCTGGGTACGACGTCGAAGAGACGCACGTGCTCATCATGGACCACGACCCAGAGACAGGGCTGGGTCCAGACACACAGCTCGAGACACTTCATCGCCGATGGGCGCGCTCAGAAAGGAGGCGTATCCAATGGAACCGGGTCTGACTCTTCCCCCTGCACCCCGGCGCAACTCGGGCAACAACTGCGCCGACCCTGACTGTGACGCCACGTTGTTCTACGGCGACGAGGTCGTCCGCATCCAGGTTGTCTTCGCTCAACGCGGAGACGGCGAGATTCTCCAGTACCCAGTTCTCGACGAGGAAGATCCGGCCCGGGACTTCTTGTTCGAGCCGTACTACTTCTGCATGGACTGCTGGAGCAAGACGTACGAGTTCGCGAAGAGTGAACTCGCAGACCAGCCGCCTGTATCTGACGTGCACAGCGTCTTCGAGTGCTCCCTCTGCGCGAGCGGTATCCGTGAAGTGACGGAGTACACGGGCGTCGCCGAAATAGGAGAGTTCGAGCTCTCCAGGCGCGCACCGGACGGGCTGAAGGGGCCGATCTTCGTGGTCACCGCAAAACCGATGCTCCTCTGCATCAGCTGCCTCCAGCTCATCAACGAGGGCCACATCGAGCTCTGGTCGAACCTTTCGCAAGACAACGAGTGCATCGACTGCTGCACCGCGCGCTGCTGGCGCGCTCCCTGTTCCTGTACCTGCCACACGGAAGAGACCTCCGAATGAACCTCAAGCTCCTCATGTACATCTGCCTCCTCACCCCTGCAGAGCTGGTCGACGACAAAGACTGGCGTTGGGGCGTTCCGTACCTCCTGATGGGGGCTCCTTCGACCGCCAAAACCAGCAGCATCATTCAGGTCTGCAGAAAGATGCAGGTGGCCAACGAGACGCTGTACCTGAGTACGCACATGCCAGAGGACCTCTCCGGTATCCCAGTCGTAGAGAACGGAAAAGGTCGACGAGAGAACTTCATGACCGAAGTTGACGCACTCGCAGCACAACCTGCCGGGGTACTCATACTCGACGAGCTCACCACGGCGCGTGAAACCACGCAGAATGCTGCGATGGGGCTTGTCCTCGAGCGCAGGCTGGCGGGGAAGCAGCTGCCTAACAGTCTCCGCATCGCCGCAGCGGCCAACCCACCCGAACAAACCGCAGCGGCACGTGACCTGTCTCTGCCCGCCGCCAACCGCTTCATGCACTTCGATGTGACCGAAGAAAACATAGAAGGCTACAACGAGAACATGGAACGTCGTTGCGCGGCAGCCCGCAACGAAGCGCTTCCTCCTTACACAGAAGAAGCCGATCTGGGGACGCTACAGGATGGAGAGAGACAGGTCATGAGTCGTTGGGGTGTGGCGCTGCCTCGCACCTGGCGACTCGTGAAGCGTTTCCAAGCTAGCGCGCCCGACCGCGTCACCGTCATCCCGCCCGTAGGACACCCGTCACGCGGACGTGCTTGGCCCTCCAAACGCTCCTGGCAGATGGGAACCATGGCGATGGCAGCGGCCGAGGCACTCGCTCATCCCGAATGCAACGCCGACCTGCTCACCGCCGCTATCGGAGAGGACGTCGCCGGCGAGTACATCGAGTTCGTCACGAAGCTCAACCTGCCCCATCCGACGGACGTCATCAGCGGGAAGTGGAGCCCCGACAAGACGCGCCTCGACACCGCTGCGACCGCCTTCGAGTCCGCGACGTTGTTCATCCTCGGCACGACGGACAAGGCGATGCAGGCGCAGTACGTCACGCACTACTGGGGCGTGCTCCACAAAGCTGTTGTCAAGCACAACTTCCTAGACGTCGTGCGCGGCAGCATCGAATCGATGGTGCAACGCGGCTTCGCCTCACAGAGCATCAACCCGGACTTCCACAAGGCAGCCAACCCGCTGCTCACCGCTCTGGGCAAGGAGTTCCACGAGCACCTGAACTTCCCGACGGCCGCGCCGTGATAGACACGAACGAAGCCGAGGCAAAGATCTCCCTCGCTCGTACCATCGTCCGCTCCAAGGGCCCCTACTACTCGAAGGCGATGGCCAGCCTGGTGTTCATGCCCGTCCAGGGCATCAAGACCATGTGCGTGACCACGAACCTGATCCTCGGCTACGACCCGGAGTGGGCGCTCATGGCGCCCGCGACGGTACTCGCCGCGGACGTTGTTCACGAGATCAACCACTTCATCCGGCGGCATCTTTACCGCATCCCCGGCGGAGACCCGCACCTGAAGAACATCGCCGGCGACCTGTCCATCAACCCCGACCTCCTCATCGGAGGTTGGGACTTGGCGGACAAGACCTCGCCGCGGCCTGCCATCCTGCCGAAGGACTTCAAGTTCCCCGACGGGCTCTCACAGGAGGAGTACTACGCGCTCCTGCTGAAGGAACAACAGAAGAAGAACCCGAAGCTGCAGGAGATGCTCGATGCGCTGCGCGGTGGCCAGGGCGGCGTAGGCAGCGGTGCCTGTGGCGGCATCGCCCAGGGTGCGGGGCTCTCCGCTGCTGAGAAGGCACTCGAAGCCATCCCCGGAGTCGGTCGCTCGAAGGCCGAGATCAAGAACGTCGAGGTCATCGCAGCGAAGCAGATCAAGGACTACGTCGCCCAGAAGGGACGAGGCTCCGTTCCTGAGAAGCTCATTCGCGATGCAGAGCTCTCCAAGGAGATCTCAAGGATCCGCTGGCAGGACATCCTGTCTCGCGTCATCCGCACCGCCACGGGGCAGATCACGCTGGGCGGCGAGATCGAGCCCTCGTACATACGACTCTCACGGCGCATGCAGCCGGAGATGGGCATCATCCGTCCGAGCTACATCACGCAGATGCCCGAGATCGCCATCGTGCGCGACACCTCGGGCTCGATGGGACAGAAGCAGCTGCAGGACTGCGTGCGCGAGTCCTACGCCATCGTGAAGAGCTTGGGCATTGACGAGGTCTGGTTCACGGACGCAGATGCTGCCGTGGCAATGCCCTGGCAGCGCGTAAGGAAAGAGTTCTTCGAGAAGCTGACAACCTCTCGAGGGGGAGGCGGAACAGACTTCGCGCCTGCCATCAAGGACGCGCTGAAGCTCAAGCCGAAGCCCGACCTCCTCATCTACTGCACCGACGGTGACGGCGACGCAGGCGACGCCCCACGAGGCATGGGCGTCGTGTTCGCTGTCGTCCCGTCCCACTACAACAAGGCCCCCTGCGAGTGGGCCACCACTGTCTTCATCGAAGACCCGGAGAAGAGCACGTCGTAGTGAGGGAGGGCCTCGTGCCCTCCTTTTTAGGTACCGCCCGCCCTACGCGGCGGTAGTTGCTCGGGGCGTTTTCTTGTATCGACGCCGGCCACCTGTGACCCGGTGTTCCCCGAGCTCTCTCCGCCTTCGCCCCCCATCTGGGCCAAGTACTGGCGCACCAAGTCCGCGAGCTCGGGGCTCTGGAAGGCGAGGTTGGTGATGGCCTGCGCCTGTTGCTGCTTCGGAAGGGTCGCGATAGTACGCGCCTGCATCATCGCCAAGGACGGCAGGTCGATGTTCTGCTTGGCCTGACCGCCGCCAGCGCCCTGCATTTTCTGCCCGCCCGAGAGCTGGCTTCCGATCTGCTGAAGGAAGTCTGGAGGAGATGACCCTCCATTCGTAGGCTGCTGTTGCTGCGGAGCCTGCTCTCCGAGCTGCGGGGCCTGTCCCTGCTCGGGCGGTGGAGGTGCCATGCCCGCAGCGCCCTCGAGGCCACCGGGCTCTCCGGGTGCCTGCGGAGCCCCCATCGCAGTCGCCTGCTCCTGCTGGGCGCGTGCCTGGTACTTCATCATCACGAGCTGGGACTCGCCCTGAATGGTCGCCATCGCGAGCTGCTGCTTCTTCGTGGCCTCGAGACGCGTATCGGTCTCGCGGATCATGATCTGGTTCTCGTCCGCTTGGGACATGTCGCTGTCCGCTAGGAGCGTTGTATCGCTAATCTTACCAGCCGCGTTGAGCTGGAAGTTGAACGCCTTGCGCTGCAGGTCGTCCGCCATCTTGAACGGCTTGAAGCGGATGTTCGCGAGGGGCCAGCCGAGGAACGAGGAGACCTGCCGCATGATGAAGCGCGCGAGGTCACGCTGACGCTGGAGGTAGCCGATGAACATGTTCTCGAGCATGCGCATCGAGACGTTCGTGCCAGCGTAGCTCATGCCACCCTTGATGAACTCAAGAGGAACACCCATGCCGTTGAGGATCTGTTCCGACCAGGTCACGATCTCCTGCGTGAGAAGAAGCGCACGACCGTCACCGCCGATGGTCTGGTTGCCGATGGGCAGAGGAAGGATGGGGATGTAGTTGTTGTCCGTCCTCCAGCGCGCAATCTCCTGGGCAATCTGGTCGCGCCAGTCGATGAGGTTGATGGTGGTGTACGGGTCCGAGCTCCCCGAACCGGCCTGCGGGAAGATGACGCGCAGCGGGACGATGTGCTCGACGAGGATGGCCTCCTGCGCCTTCTTCATGATCTGCAGGTAGAAGGTGTCCTTTAGGACCGGCAGAAGAAGCGGGACGCCCACACCACGGTCCTGCCCCGCCAGTGTCGGACGACGCATGTGGAAGAAGTTGTCCTTCGAGAAGATGACCCCCTTCTGCTCGCGCATCGCCTGGATGAAGACCTGCGGGATGCCGTCGACGACGTCTTTGCGGCCGATGACGATGTCGTTCCGGATGATGGCGGGGATGTCGTAGAAGTACGTGTAGTCCCCGGTCATGTCGTTGTAGCGAACCTCGACATCCTCTGGGTTCCAGCGGATCGTCTTGATACCGCTCGCGTTCTTGTAATAGACGTCCTTCGGTGTGGCATCGCCGACGCGGCCACAGCGGGGGCAGGTGAGCCGGAAATTGAAGTTCGTGAAGATCCAGTTCGCTCGGATCTTTGACGCCTCATCGCGGAAGTTGCACGCGTTGCAGAAGAGGAACTTCTTGAACGGGAACCCGAGCGAGACGTAGCCGTTGCCGTACGCATGGAAGTCGAGACCTGACTCCACCTGAAACGAGCGGTAGCGGAGATGGTCCTGGAAGTACTCCGTCCACCGCTTCTTGATCTCGGGATCGTCGTGGTCGATGATGATGTCGGTGACGGGGTACTCGCTCAGCTTGAACACCGTCGCGTTGATGAGCGGGTTCGTGAGGAAGTAGTAGCGGCACCACTTGAAGAGCTGCTTGACTGTGACCGGCAAGTACGTGTGCGCGATGTCGAAGAACGGCGAGGGATAGTTGACCCCCTGGATGTTGGAGCCGTTGATGCGCCCGCGCGTTGTGGCAAAGCGAAGCCCGCTTGCCGGGCCTGTCGCCATTCCTCCCAGAAAGCTCATACGGGTGACTCCGGCGCCTGTCCGGCAGCAGCGGGACTCATGACGCGTTCAGTGGCGGTCTGCTGTGCCTCGGTTGGCTCCATCGTAGGAGTCGGGGCGTTGTGGAGTCGACGCCCCCGAAGACGATCCACTCCACGACCTGCCCAGGCACCGACCTGAGAAGACCCCGCACCGAGTGCGATCTGTCCACCTATCGGCATGATGCCACCAGCAATTTCGCCCGCGGCGCCTCCGACGGCGCGTCCTACAGCTTCTCCCCGGCCCTGTCCTTCTTCGGTAGGAGCCAGCGCCCCCGCTGCCAGAGGAAGCCCAACGGCCGCTGCAGTCAAGAGCGGCTGGTTGCGCCACTGCTCTTCCGCACTCGTGCGCAACGTCGCGCCGATACCGTTCTTCTTCACCGACTTGAGGTAGCCGGGGAGGCTGGTGAGCCCCATGTTTTGCGCCCTCTCGGAAGCGTTCAGCGCTTTCTCCAGCCGTGGGACACTCTTGCTCCCCTCGGCCTTTGCTGTCGTGAGCGCTTGACGAGCATCATATGCTCCGCCGCGCACTCCCTCGATCTCTGAAGGGGAAAGCATTCCGGTAAGGCCGTGAACCTGCCGTTGGCCAAATCGCGACGCCGCGCCAAGAGCGCCTGGAGCCTGCGTAAGGTGGCTGAGATCCCTCTTGACCAGACCCCCAGCTGCGCCACCAACGAGACCACCAGCCATCCCGCCCATCGTCGCGCCGTGAACAGCACCCCCGAGAGCTCCTGCAACACCACTCTGTCCGTTCTCCTCTGCGTGCTGGTAGCCGTGGATGCCGCCAAGGATTGCTCCACCGCCAGCGCCGAGTAGGGCGCCACGTCCACCGAGCGAGCCGATGTTCTTCAACGCGAAGCCAGCTTCCTTGCGGAGCTCGTCACGGAACGCGAGCAGCACAGCCTCATCGAGCATGGAACAG
>Ga0116229_10011813_pt1 | contig 12768 bp, 10 predicted proteins | sample S1TSphgellanicum_3_FD_87313 | JGI IMG/M metagenome (GOLD analysis project Ga0116229, IMG submission 87313) | Host-associated microbial communities from peat moss isolated from Minnesota, USA - S1T2_Fc - Sphagnum magellanicum MG | ecosystem: Host-associated > Plants > Peat moss > Unclassified...
TAATTAATTAATTAATTTTGAAGATTTCATTCGAGAAACAGAATATTTCAAAATATTTCAAAATTTCCTGCACCAAAAAAAAGTTTCATTGACAAAAAACATTTTTCAAAAATTTTGGCACTTAAAAAAAGAATATAATTTGTGCCGAAGCTGCCAAGGTACTACACCAATCAATACCTTAACCACCAATCAACTCTTAAAGCCTGCTCCAAATAATTAATAACATGTGTATACATTTGTAGAGGTCATTCATCCGAAACACACAATAAATAAGTAGAGCTGCTCCTTCAATATTGGCTATGGTTGCCTCTTGGCTTTGAGAGGGGGAGGAGCTTTGTTCTAACTTCATTATATTATACCCCATTTACATGTGACAAATGATTCATGAAATATTTATATACTTTGTAATTTTGAAAAATTAAAATTTCTGATAGTAAACCAAACCAATCAAATAGCAAATTAAACTTTTTGATGATGCCTCAGCCTTGGGACATTACCTTAAATGTAAAGTATTAGCAGAAAATTTCAAATGTCATTGGAAGCCATGTTATTGAGTAGGAATTTCTCTCTACAAAAGGGTTGCACATTTTGAAACTCAATTGCTTTATGTGAAGTAATGCTCAAGGAGCAAGGTATTCTTAAGGGCCAGGGTTAACCAGCAGCCACGCTGATACCTTCACCTTTTGGAGTGAGGCCTCTTGAAAGGTACATTCACACTTGGTGTTAAGGACTCTAGTATTATGTCCCCTAACACCAAGCTAGTCATTTAGGACCTAAAATTATTTATCATTAAAATTTTATGTTAAGTTAACATTCACTTAATATTAAACAATCACCCAATTAACATTGGCTGTCCACGCAGATGCCACCTAGATTTTCACTTAACACTGACTTAACATTAGGTGTGAATACACCTTTAGTAGCCACATTAAGCCTCAAAAATGTTAGATTTGAACTCAGAGACCCTGATTTAGTCTTAACATGGGATATTTAAATAATTTAAATAGATTTTGGGGTTTTTACCATGGTACCAACCTGGGTACTGGTTCATCCAAGGTGGACTCAGAGACCCCAATTCAGTCTAGGGATGAGACGTTTACAATGTTGTTTACAAGCAAGCCAACGAAAATCGAGGTCCTTATTGTGGCGACTAGTGTAGGTGCTGGTTCACCCAAGGCCTAGCTAGTGGGAGGCCCCACCATACTTACAAACTGAACGGCCTATTATGTATAGGAGAAGGGTCTACATTTAAACCCTTCACCCGAGTAAAGAAATATGAGTTTCTTTTTGAAAAACAGGGCACTTAAGAATTCATAAGGTCCTGTTGACTTATAGGCAAGGTCTTACAAATTCATAAGCGTCCTAAGTGAGGGGTTACATCTCGTGCATTACCAAGTCCCCACAACTTCCAAGTCCTGAATTTAAGGGCCTTACCAATTACTCAATTTAAGGGCCTCTGACTTTGATGCTTGACGGGGAAGAAGACACGGGGGTTTCAAGACCTCGATTGCGGGCAGCCCGTTAAAAAGAGGTAGAAAGAGCCAAAAAACGACGGTGTTTCTGATACTGCGCCCTCCTCTTTGGACTCGCTTGCGCACTCGCCGCTGTTGTTGCTTTGCAGAACACTCCACCGCATCCATCGCTTGCGCTCCAGCAGGTCGCTGTTTTCCCATCTCTCTATCTCTTTCTGTTAACGTTTCTCTTCTCTTTCGGGACTCGGACATCTGCAAGGACCCCGGCATTTGGATCATTTTTCTCGGTATTTTTGTCATATTATCTCTCCGCATAAGATCTTTCGCCGCTGGGTTTGGTCCGTCCGCAATCCAGTCCTCTTTGAGCTGCCGGAAGGTACCTAAATAATTCTCAATTCCATTCCTGTCGTTTCATTATCTGGACTTATGTTTTCGTTTTATTTTATTTTTATTTTTGTTGGGTTGTTTTATGAATATTTTCCTTTTGTTTCCTTTCTCGTTCTGTATTCTGAATTTGTGTTCTGCGGCGCATTATTGCGGAATCTGAATTGGTGGTGGTTGAGCTTCTTATCTAGAGTCAGAGAGGTCGGAGCTTGCCCGGTGCTGCTCGGGTTCTAAATGTGTGTTTAAAATCGTATTATTAGTGCTCTGCCGGAATATCGTTTCTTAAGGAACGAGAATCATACTTTGGAGGTTGCCTTTTGTTAGATCGGATTCTGCAGGGCGAAAAGCTGTTCATGCTATGAGGATACATCACAAGCTGGGGAACCGAACTTTTTTTTTTCCTTTTGTTTTTTTGTGATGTCGGCTTCTTCTTCGCTGGATTGTGATGCTTCTAATCTGGTCAACACCTGCGGAATCTCAATGCTCCGTATCATTTGCTTGTTCAGAGCGAGGATCTGATAGCAAATGGCTTATCTAACAGGCTACTTTTAAGTCGTAGTTAGGATTGTTTTGTTGCTACCAGTTGAATCCTCAATCTTCCTAGAGATCATACTGTGAAAACTTCGCCATGGAGAAAAGGCCACAAGTATAGGGGTAAACTTCTCCTGCTGATCTTGAGCAAATCTCATGGTTGGGGTGGCAGGATTTCTACTAGGGTAGATTCTTCAACCCCGTTTCAGCAACTGATGGCTGAGCTTGAATAAGCAACTTTCTGCTGCAGTACATTGATCCTCTATAGCCACACACACAGTGTTGTCAGATTGACAATCACAATGAGTCCACCAACAACTGGAACAGTTGCATCACCGTCGACACTTGGTGATGACCTAATTGCCCCTCCATCAACAATTGAAAGCCCGCAGTCACATGCTCCAGCACAAGCAAAAACTGTTGCTGGTGGTTGCCTTTCAGTTGTTATACTAGGTGCCTCTGGTGACCTTGCAAAGAAGAAGACATTCCCTGCCATATTCAACCTTTACAAACAGGTATTTCTCTTCTCTGTGCCATTCCAAGTGAACATCATTCTGTTGCACCTGTAATTGGTGATGGTATTGTCAGCAAAGTGATTGTTGCTCAAATGAAGGGTTCAATGAATTTTGAACTTTGAGGTCTATTGTAGTTGAACTGGATCACACTTGTAGATGGCAGTACAGGACATCTTTGACAATTAGTTTAGGTTCACTCTGGGATTTGATATTCTGTCAAGCACCATTGCTAGGACAATACAGCATTTGGCTAGCAACTGAGCTGAGATTTGAGAGGAATGAACAAGTACTTGAGGTTCAGAAATCAAGGTGACAACTGGTCAACTCCCTCTTAGTAAGAATTCCCTGATGGGTACTAAGTGTGAGGTTTCTGATTGGGTTACAGGGGTTTTTACCAAATGATCAATTGCAAATTTTTGGGTATGCTAGGTCAAAAATGACAAGCACTGAACTGCACAATCGGCTGCGTGGGTACGCACAGTCTCTTGAGAGTACACAAGAATCATTCTTAAATGACATGTGTTTATGACTGTGAAGAGCCTGTGAATCCACATCTCATGGGCACAAAATAAAGGTAGTTTGAGGTGTATTGTTCGATAATATGGACACATGAGTATCAAAATTTGGAGAGTAGTAAAGATTGCTCTTGCTCATGTCACAGAAAAGAATGTTTGTGCTGCTTTTACATCTGATGTGTGGGATGTATCATTTGTGCATCTCCCTGCTGTCTAGGTACTTGAAAACTGATCGGACAGATCCCACAATCGATCCAACGTTGGTTGTGAACCAATTTCTCAGTCTGGTAACCAGAGAGCTTTCTTAACTGGCTGTTTTGACATCTATCCTTCATCTGTTTTATGATGTCCTAATGAGGGGAAGCTCGTTCACCTTGGCACAATTCAAGATCAAAATTGACAGTAACCTGTGGATCAAGCAACAGTACAGTTTGCTGCATCTGGGGCATCAATAGCCAGCTCTTTCAGAGAGTTTTTTCCTGGTAGTTGTGTGCTTAGGATTCTTGGTAGCCTAGAACCTGATGCCTTGTTAAAGCGAGCACTTAAACATATTCAGTTTGACATTTCCTTGGCACCACCCAAGTCATATGCCATTCTGCTGGGAATTTGTTGTGGATTTGGAACCACATTTAACCTAGTCATACTTTTCAGACTTTAGCTGAGAGAACTTCTTGCCCTATGTAGTGTTTTGAGTTGAGATTATCCAGGGGATTTACTTTTCATTCATTATGGAGGAATCTCTCCGTGATTTTGGCATTGGGTCTTATTTGAATCCTGAATCACCTGTTTGTGCAGCACCACCTTTTTAGAAAAATCTAGTTAGAGTTCCAAAAGCATGTCAAGACCAATGAAGAGCTCATGTATTCTATCTTTCTTATTGCAGGTCACATACATATCTGGGCCTTATGATGAAGAAAGTGGCTATGTCAAGCTGAATGAGCAGATTTCAAGTGCTGAAGGAGCAAAGTGTGGAACAACATGCTCAACACGCAGGCTCTTCTACTTGGCACTCCCTCCATCAATTTACCCCATTGTGAGTGCAATGGTTCGGAAGCATTGCATGAATCCTCGTATGGCCTCTTTCTTTCTCTCATCCCTTCTTCTGCTTTTGCTAAGGTCCTGCTAAGTTGTCCTCCATGGTAGTCAACTTTATAGTGTTTTATTTTCTCAATTTACACAGCAAGATGCAGATGAGGATGGATGTTATAGTACTACAGAGGCTCTTTCAAAGATAGACTTAGATTACATCCTACATGAGTTGTTCTTCCTGAGAGAGTACTGGATCCTTGTAAAAGCAACATATCCAGGGTTGTTGCATGCTGTGGACAAATAACTATAAACCTCTTACCAAATCAATAGGTTGTCTGACTTTGTGTACCTGTTGGTGAGGATTATTTGGTTGGAGAAGTCTTGTTCTGAGTTAGAGAGGTCAAAGATGTTTCTCTGCCCAGGTTTCCTGCTGGTGAATTGAGTTGTATGGTTTTCATGTGACAGGAGGTTGGTCACGAGTCATTGTAGAAAAGCCTTTTGGAAAGGATTTGACATCAGCTGAAGCCTTAAGTTCTGAGCTGGGGAAGCTATTCACAGAAGAGCAGCTTTACCGAATTGATCATTACCTTGGCAAGGAGATTGTTCAGAATCTGGTATGGTGCTCCTTTTGCTGTAATATGTTGATTAAGAGAAAACTCTTGCAATACATCAGGACTCCAGAGTAAGATTGCTGGCCCTGTTTTAGTGTTGAAAGCAATATATGGTATTTGTTGATTATCAGCATGTAAATCATGTTGGCATTTGTATTGTTCCACTCTTTCCTACTTAGCTTCTGCACGCTCTTACTGCCTGGGCCATTGGTGATTTCTGAAGTGTGCAATGGGGTCATTTTGGTCACATGCAGCTGGTTATGAGATTTGCAAATCGGTTCTTTGTCCCCCTTTGGAACCGAGACAACATTGCCAACATTCAGGTATGCAATTCTCCTTGAATATGGCGTTAAATCAGCACATTGGCATACTGCAGAGGTGTGTAAAGAAAGTGAGATCAGGGAGAAGCTGTGCATGTCCAAAGACTAAGGAATGTGAAACTGTTGAGGTGGGTGGAGTATGATGAAGAGAATAATTGAAACTAGATTGAGGCATAGATAATGTTCAGAGTTGTGACAGGAGCAGGAAGATGCAGTAGATTTACTGCACCCTGAGAAATATTTCCATGTTGAGTGAACTTGAGACCAAGCAGAATCCTGGTCTTGTGTTACGATGGCTCTTTGCATAAATGCAGATTGTTTTCAAGGAGGACTTTGGGACTGAAGGACGAGGTGGTTACTTCGATGAATATGGGTTTGTGCCCTTGATTGTCACAGGATCACAACTGGGATCCTCTGCAGATTATATTCTGATAATAGTCATATGAAGCCCTATGTGTAGTATCCTGTAGAACTCTATGTGTTAGACAAATGCTAGTTTGTTGCATAAACGATTGGCTTCTGTAGGTTGCTTTAAGAGTCCACATTTCAAGGAATATTGATTTGTTATCTGGTGGATGCTGCAGAATTATCCGGGATATTATTCAAAACCATCTTCTCCAGGTCAGTGTCAGTCTTTTGTATTGTGGTGTTGCGATGTGAGCAGTTGGTGAAAGACATCATAGAATATCAGACTCCAGATTAGATATGGTTGGAATGGTGGCTTCCATAGGTGGCATGAATTTATCAATTCTGGAGAAATTTAGGCCCTTGGGGAGAAGTAAAATGGATGTCAAGGTTGCAGGTGGGCATTGGGCAAATTCACACTAATGGTATATGATATGGATAAAGAGCTTAATGATGTTGTTGTTTTGAAGTTAGGTCCTGTGTCTGGTTGCCATGGAGAAACCAGTGACACTCACCCCCGAGCATGTTAGAGACGAGAAAGTTAAGGTCTGCTAATCCTCTTCTTTCTTGTGAAAACTCCCTCAGAAAAAGTTTCTCAATGTTGTTTATGGGGTCCTCTATCATGATTAATTGATCTCTATTTTCAGCCATTGAAATGTCAGTTTGTGCAAATCAAATACCTAATATATGGCCAAAGAATTGGTTCAGATTGCCAAGATCCCTTCGAACACTTTGTCCCTTAGATCACCTGGTATTCTAAAACCATTCAATGCAATGATACACCGTCAGTCTGGTCCAGGGGAAGGTTGAATATTTTCTATAGTTGACTGTAGCTTCTTGCAGTGCTCATGGACAGTGCTGCTGAAATTCTGAAAATTTTGTATTCCTGATGAACAGGTCCTGCGAGCAGTACAGCCTATCTCTGATGAGGATGTGGTGCTTGGACAATATGAAGGCTACAAGGATGACCCCACTGTCCCCAAGGACTCTTCAACACCTACATTTGCTAGTATCATTCTACGCATAAAAAATGAGCGGTGGGATGGTAGGATGCCTGAGCTCACCTTATAGTTTAGTTGGTTACCTATTGATATTATTGACACTGGGAGCTTTAAAGAAAGATCTGGGTGAATGTTTGTAAGATGCTGGTCTACTTTTTGCAGGTGTGCCATTTGTCATGAAAGCAGGCAAGGCCTTGGATTCAAGGAAAGCTGAAATCCGTGTGCAGTTCAAAGATGTTCCTGGTGATATTTTCAATTGTAAGAACTTTCAATGGCTACTATTTTTCAGAGAAGTATCTGTTATTATTTACTGTTGCTGAAAGAGAGAGGGACAAGCGATGCAATGTAGGTCTGTATTTTGAGCTAGAATCCATTGCATGGGATGTTGACTCACCAATTTGTGGTTTCAAGGTGCATTCAACTTATACAAAATTATGTTCTGTTTACAGGCAAGAAGCAGGGACGGAATGAGTTTGTGATGAGACTGCAACCATCAGAGGCTATGTACATGAAGCTTACAGTATGTGACTCTCAATCGAATTCTCATCTTTCCTGTAGAGGGTTTCAGCACAAGGAATGCCTTCAGCTGCAATAGTAAGAGGGGTTGTGGGGCCTTGTCGTCAACCCTAAATGTTGTAGCTTGTAGTCATTGGAACAGTTGTTGGTTTGTATGGTGAGTTTGTTCACATTGCTTCCCAAACAGTATTCATCTCATGTTTTGACTGTATCATCTGGAGGTTTGCAAAGGATGTTGCCTGCATTTTGACCAAGTGTAGGTGAAAATATGTTTGACAGGTGAAGCAACCTGGTTTGGAAATGAAAGCAACACAAAGTGAGCTGGATCTGTCATATCAACAGCGTTATCAAGATGTTGTTATCCCTGAAGCTTATGAACGTCTAATTCTGGACACGTACTCCCTCAATGACCCCACACTATTTATACTGTCGTGTGATTTCAGTACTTGCACAACTTTAATAAACTCTGCCATTCCTCTTTGTTCCCTGCCCAAATTTTTTTGTCTGTGGACATATGCAATCTCAATCCCATCTCCATCTCCTGCAATTCAGCAGATCTTCGAGGGAGTACAGATTTCCCGGTGTTTTTAAGGAATTGTTTCTCACGTGGTGGTAGATTTCTTGGAGACTTGGTGTGAATTGTTGAGTATACAATTTGTCTATGCTGACATATCTCATTATCCTTGCTGTCTTCATAGTATTCGGGGAGATCAACAGCACTTTGTGCGGAGGGATGAGTTGCGGGTAAATTCTTTCCTGTAACACTTTCTTGTGCTTATGGAGTCTTTGTGGACTGGTGTAACACTAATGTGGTCAGGCACAGTCAGCAGGTGATGTGTGTGAACTGTAGGGAGTTCTCTGCAGGTTGACCATAGGTTTTGCATACAGCTTTTGTAGTTGCAAGATGCACTAAGTAGCAATCAAAGGCTAGAAGTGTGCACACTCATGTCTACACTTATGTTGAAGGAAAGAAAAACCAGCCTCTAGGACCTTCACACTTACTTTGTAGTATGTGATGTATTTTGGGTTTTGTCACTCTGCTCAGGTGGCATGGGAAATCTTCACACCTCTTTTGCATCGGATTGATGAGGGGAAGCTGAAAGTAAGTCCCTACAAACAAGGAAGTCGGGGACCTAAAGAAGCAGATGAACTGCTGACTGTGAAAGCTGATTATGTGCGAACAGAGGGTTACATCTGGATTCCTCCCAGTCTGAAGGTATGAGATCAGCCCAAGTTGCTCAACCATCAGGAGAATCATTTCTGGTGTCCATATAAATACAACCACAGTTTGCTACAGACACTTCCTATAATCATATAGTTTGGGGAATAATTTGTGACCTCAAGCATAATAAGTGTACTTAGTAGCTGTCATGGAGCCAGTAGACAGTGACTTGGAGAGAAGGCAAATCAAGGGTCTTACATTGAGTTGAAACTTGAAAGTGTGGAGATGAAAGTATTTTGGTTTATATTTTGCAAACAAAAAATAATTCCAGACAATATGTAAGTCTGTGCATGTGACTCTTGCAAATAATCTGTTGTTGAATTTGTACTTCATTGGATGAGACAAATGTGAGTAGTGGAGAGATTGGGAATCTAAGTTTGGAAGCTTGACCTTCTGTGACAGAAAGAGTTAAAGTGTTACTCATGTAAAGCATTCTACACACAAGTTCATACAGTAAAAGAGTGCACAAAGTGTACATTGTTTATTGGTTACAAAAACTATAGTGCTGAATACAGAAACAAAAGAGAGAAGATCAAGTCCTTCTATCTGCTGCAAATACAGATTGTATGTGCAAGAGACTAAGCTGGAGCAATTAAGCAGTTAATTCAAAATTAAACTATGTTTGCAATGTCTTGATATTGGTGTAATATTGCATGTAAATAATGCATGGCTCTGGTGATACTTTTAACTCAATGTAAGTGAAAACCCACATTCAACACTCCCACTTACTGAGGAAAGTATAAGTCAAAGCAACTTCCTTCTGCTTAAAAAATTCTCTGAGCATGTGAAATTGTAGATTGATGTGGTTCACGTGTTTCATGAGTCTATGGAATTTAGGATTGAACACGAAATGCATTGTAGAATTGTCACCAAAACAAAGTGGGCTCCTCTTGAGGATAGTCAAGATCAGAAAGAAGTCTTTGAAACCAAACAACTTCTTTAGTTGGAAGGCAAGCTGTGACATATTTGATCTAAGTAGCATGAAGCTGAACATTTGGATCAGCTAGTGTAGAAACTGGTTTGGATTGATTGTAACCAAACTTGTTCACCTAAAGGCTGAGGAAGGCAATGACCATGAAGAGGACAACGTCAAGCTTTTTCGATCTCAACTCTTGCACACAAAACAAGAACATTTGACAGCCCACTGCACTTCACTATTCTAGCTTCTTGCATACATGAAACAAAAAAAGGGGAACAAGATGGCCAAGAAGAAAAAAAAAAGAAGCAAAACAAGATGACCAAGAAGACTTGGGTCAAGGCTAACTTGAAAAAGACATCAATAAAAAACAAAGCTTTGAGCTCCTTGAGTTTTACCACTTTAGCTTCTTGCACACAAGAAAGGACAAAGGGGAGTAAAACCACAAGATGACCAAAAAACTTTAGTTTCTTGCACACAAGAAAAGGAAAAAAGGGAGCAAGACAACAAGATGACTCAAAAGCAACAAAAACAATTGGGTGAACAAGAGGATTGAAAAGTTTGATGAGAATAACCAATAAGGGTTCATGGCCGTGCTCACCTGAAAAAGGCGTTGATGAAGAATAAAGCTTCGAGTTTAGAGCATTGAACTTTGCCACTCTAGCTTTCTACACACAACAAAGGATGAGGGGAGCAAGACAACAAGACAATTGAGAAGCAATGAAGAGAATGCAAAAACAACTTAGAAGACTTGGGTCAAGGCTCATGGTCTTGTTCATCTAAAGAAAGCATCGACTCCAAGTTCTGAATTGAATTTTGTCGCTCTTGATTCCTACACACAAGAAATGACAAAGGGGAGTAAAAAAGATACACAACACTAGCCATTACATGCACGGGAACACCATCACGAGCACAAAAATGATGAAAGGAGCATGACAACGAGGAGGTACATAAACATTTTGTTTACTAGAAGATGCCAAAAAGGAAGATGGCGGCTCGCAAAACGATAGTGCAAAGCGCAAACAAAAAAAGTTACACACACAAACCAACTCCCCCAAACTCTTAACCCTAATCCATTTACATGGATTTTACATGACCTTAAAAATTTACTCAAGGTCATTTAAATACATATATACATTTTTTCCATTGCCCTTGTGTGAGTACGAGTGCCAAAAAAAAAAAACCACATTAATAGTGTAAGTGCCCAAAAAAATGGCATGAAAATGTAAATGATTCACATTTACATGGATTTTACCTGTCATATATATGGCTATTGGGTCCAACCACTCTATTAGGAGCCACATGTGCCCCTTTATACCACTGCTTTATTCTTAAAAATTTTTGGGAATTTTTTTAATATGTCTTTCAAAAAAATATGAATTTTTTTGAAGTTTTTAAAATATTATTATGTGAAGGTGTATATTTAAAAAATCCAAAAATATGTCATTAAAAAATATTTTCAAATTGTGCTTTTAGTGTCAAAACTGTTTTAAGTTGTTTTTATGTAGCTTTTAAGTAATGGTTACAAAAGGTTAAAAGTCCTTATACATATTTTCACTCATTAGATTGATTCCAAATTTTTCTAACATGTACATAATGTATTCACAATAACACTTAATAAAAAATATAACATTTTACTATTTTAAATTTTTCTTACACAAAAAAAATAATAATGATTACGATTGCTTGTGGTACATGTTAGTATGACTGCACCCTATTGACAATTACAAGCACAACATTAATACAAATGTTGTTTACTTGATCATGCTTACATCCACATATCTACCAACCACCTTATTTACCTACCTACCCATTTAACCTACTTACTTACCTACCTACCAATAGGTAATATAGGGAGATAGGCAATTAAATATTGTAGGTTAGGTAAATAGGTAGCTAGGTTAAATGGATAGGTAGGTATTTACTTAGCTATTTACATTCCTCTTTATTTACATTGGTAAGGAAGTAGGTTGATACATTAATCAAGTAGTTAAGTAGGTGGATAAATAAATTGGTAGGTAAATATCTAGTTACCTACCAACCTACCTACCTATTTACCTTCCTATTTACCTACCCCAATAGACCTTTAATGTACCTTTAATAGAACCTTAATAGTAAATCCAAAAGATATTTTTAATATATTTATAATACACCCCCCCATATATCCTAAATATAACTTTAATATAATGTTAATGTACACCCCTAGAAAAATGTTTTTAATATATTCCTAATATGCTCTAATATACTTTTAGGGATTAACTCCACAAATTAATAGGAATTAAATTTTGTTTATTAGTATGATTAATAGGACATACAAGTTTATTCATGGAAGAATGTAATTTAAAAAATCATCTACCGTAGTGGCATTCCCATTCGCACTAAAAATAATTATTTCTGGCCACTGTGAAAAAAAAAAACTAATTTTTTACAGCTGGTGCGAAGTTGCGAATTAATCCGATAATTCTGCAACCCTGTCAGCGAAAAATACCAAAAATGGCAAAATAGGTAGCTGCCCTAAGAGTCTCGAAGCAAGGCTCTAACTAGTACTGGTGATGTTGATCTAACAACTGAATTCTAATCTTCTCCATTTGATCCATCCTCTTCAGAGTCAGAACCATCTAGGTCTACATCACTTGGAACATCAAACTGATCATCCAGGCAGGCCTCCATCACACCGGCCAATGAAGCCTGCTCCATGTGCGCGAGCACCTCGATGTCCCCCTCAGGCCCTGCCGTTGTATCCTCCTCCGCTGCTTCCAGTACCAGCAGACCCCTTGTCAGACATTTAGACAAGGCCTTTGCTTAGAACTCCGCTTCGTGAATCTTCCCCATCCCGCACTTCGTCCACCCCTTCCTGATCATCTGCTTGAGCCCTGCCAGCTCCTCCCAGGAACCCATCAACTAGCCTACCAAGTGGCATCTGAGCTCCTTGATCCCAAGCTGGAGTTAGATGTTATCTGGCTGCACCCCGTTGAGCACCTGACATGCTACTTGCTGGCTTTGCCACAAATTGAACTGAGTGCGGAAGCGGTGCTTGAAAGGGCGTTGCAGAACTACATCGGCGACATGCAGCTTGCTAGTGCAGTTGGCAGGAACAAAGACGAGGTGCAGAAGCAGATGATTCTCCTTTCGCCACCCTCTAAACTCCTTTGAGATATGCACCTTCCAACAATCAATGTTCCAGATGTAATGCTGAAAGGACGAAGCACGCCCCAACTCCTCACACTGCTTTGCATGCCACGGCACAATGACCTGGTCAACGAACTCCCTCATGGTCTGCTGGTTAGACCAATGGTTGGACGACATGGTCAGATGCCAGCCCTTCGCCCTA
>Ga0116229_10011814_pt1 | contig 12767 bp, 9 predicted proteins | sample S1TSphgellanicum_3_FD_87313 | JGI IMG/M metagenome (GOLD analysis project Ga0116229, IMG submission 87313) | Host-associated microbial communities from peat moss isolated from Minnesota, USA - S1T2_Fc - Sphagnum magellanicum MG | ecosystem: Host-associated > Plants > Peat moss > Unclassified...
ACGGACATCGAGGGTTTTTCCGCCGCCGCTGCGCTCACCGAGATGCAATTGGAGCAGCGCTTCGACGCAGATCTCTCCGCCGCGGACTTGCGCGCGTGGATGCAGCAGCTGGCGTCCGAACCGAATCATGTCGGCTCCGTGCACGACAAGGCGAACGCGGAATTCGAGCTGGCGAAGTTTCGCGAATGGGGTTGGGATGCATCGATCGAGACTTTCTCGGTGCTGTACCCCACTCCCAAGCAAGTATTGGTGGAGCTCACCGCGCCGACCCATTTCAAGGCGCGCTTGAGCGAGCCGCCGGTGGCGGGCGACGCCGCCACCCAGCGGACCAAGGACGAGCTGCCGCCTTACAACGAATACGGAGCCGACGGCGACGTGAGCGGCGAGTTGGTATACGTCAACCAAGGCATGCCGGATGACTACAAGGAGCTCGCGCGACAGGGTGTCAGCGTCAAGGGGCGCATCGTGATCACGCGTTACGGCGGCGGCTGGCGCGGCCTCAAACCGAAGCTGGCCTATGAGAACGGCGCCATTGGTTGTCTTATCTATTCGGATCCGCGCGATGATGGTTACGGACAGGGTGACACGTATCCGAAGGGCGGCTACCGCCCTCCGGACGCGGTGCAACGCGGCTCGGTGGAGGACATGACCCTGTACAGCGGCGACCCGCTGACTCCCAATGTCGGTGCCACGCCCGGCGCCAAGCGGCTCGCGCTCAAGGATGCCAAGAACATCTTGAAGATTCCGGTGCTGCCGATTTCCTACGCCGACGCGGAGCCGCTGTTGGCCGCGCTCGGCGGCCGTGTCGCGCCCGCAGCGTGGCGCGGTGGACTGCCGTTGGCGTATCACATAGGCCCGGGACCCGCCAAGGTGCACATGAAGGTGCTGTCGGAATGGAGCCAGAAACCGCTCTACGATGTGATCGCGAAGATTCGCGGCAGCGAGGAGCCGGACCGCTGGGTGATTCGCGGCAACCATCACGACGGCTGGGTGTTCGGCGCCGCCGATCCGCTCTCCGGACAAGTTGCGTTGATGGCGGAGGCGAAGGCCATCGGCAGCCTGGTGAAGGAAGGTTGGAAACCGCGCCGCACCTTGGTGTACACGAGTTGGGATGGCGAGGAGCCCGGGCTGCTGGGATCAACCGAGTGGGCCGAGACCCATGCAGATGAGTTGAAGGGCAAGGCGGTGCTCTACGTGAATTCCGACGTGAATGCGCGCGGCATCCTGCGCGCCGAGGGCAGCCATGCCATGCAGCGCTTCATCAGTGAAGCAGCGCGCGACGTGAAGGATCCAGAGACGGGCGTCAGCGTTCTGGCACGTGCCTTGACCGAGCGACGTGTCTCCAGCTACGAGGCGGGTGCCAACGGCGCGGGGGCGGGCGGCAGGGGTGCGGCCGGCGAATCCAGCCACGGCACCGATCTGCAGCTGGGCGCACTCGGATCCGGATCAGACTACACGCCGTTTTTGCAGCACCTCGGCGTGAACGCAGTGGACCTGTCCTTCAGCGGCGAGCAGGACTACGGCGTCTATCATTCGGCATACGATACGTTCGAACATTATCGCCGCTTCGTCGATCCGAAATTCGAGTATGGCGTGGCACTGGCCAAGGTTGCGGGAAGGGTGGTGCTGCGCACCGCGCAAGCCGAACTGATACCCGCCGACGAAAGCGATTTCGCCGCATCCATCGCAGGCTACGACGAGGAATTGCACAAGCTGGCCGACAACATGCGCTCGAAGGCGCGCGAACTCGACAAGCTGCTCGACGAGGACGCATTCACGATCGCCTCCGATCCGAATCAGCCGCGCATCGCGCCGCCGCGCGCCGGGGACGTGCCGTATTTGAATTTCTCGACGCTCGACAATGCCGTTGCCAAGCTCGAGCAAAGCGGCAAGGCGTTCGACAAGGAGTATGCGCGTGTCAGCGCCGGCGATGATGCGCACGCGACGGCGGAACGTGAGCGGATCAACGCAACGCTCACGAGCATCGAGCAAACACTGACGGACCCGCACGGATTGCCCGGCGGGCGGGACTGGTATCAGCACATGATTTACGCACCGGGGGCGCATACGGGCTACGGCGTGAAAACGCTGCCCGGGATTCGAGAGGCCATCGAAGACAGCCGCTGGGACGAGGCAAACGAATACATGGGGGTAGTCGCACGCGCCCTCAACGCCTACAGTAGCCGGTTGGACCGCGCGATTGCGGCGCCCTGAGACGATCTTTAGGTTCCGCGCGGCCGTTTGAGTCGTGTATCGTGCTGAGAACAGCGGTAAACAACTTGCAGGAGAAAAGAGATGACAGAAGAAAAGCAGCAGAAATTTACGGCCAAGGTGCGCCGCGGGCTGGTGTGGGTGCATGGTATCGCCGCTGCGGAGCTGGCCAAGAAGAAGGCCGAGGCGACCGGCGTGAGGATCGAAGGTTTCACGGCGAGTGAGCTCGCCGACGTGGAGTCTGCGTTGACCTGGATCGCGCAGAACAAGGAATCACCCGGCGCCGACCCCGCCTGAGCTCGCGGAGCGGATGATCTGCTGCTGCGGCACATCACGCGACACGCATAGGGCAGCGTCGCGAATTGGCGTCAGTCGGAAGACGCGCATCCGGCACGGTGACGAACGATGCGGGACCTGAGCTACACTATTCCCATGGCCCGTAAACGCGTTTTGGTGGTCGACGACTCGAAGTCCGCTCGAGTCATCTTGAGCCGCATGCTCGAGAAGTACGACATCGAAGTCGACATGGCGGATGCCGCCGAGCGCGCCATCGAGTATCTGAAGGGCAATCGGCCCGACGCCATTTTCATGGACCATCAGATGCCGGGCATGGACGGACTGCAGGCATTGCAGAGCATCAAGAGCAATCCGCAGACCGCGATGATTCCGATCATGATGTACACCTCGCAGGAAGGCGAGTTGTATGTCGGTCAGGCGCGGGCGCTGGGTGCAATGGGGGTTTTGCCCAAGCAGGTCCGCCCCGTCGACGTGTCAAAAGTTTTGTACGAATTGCATCTGCTGCCGGACCGGCGCGACATGAACGATCCGGCGCTTGCACCCGTGGAGATCATCGGCGGATCTCCCGTGGAGATGCTGCCGGTCTCCAAGAACATGCCTGCGTCGGGCAGCATCGATTGGGGTCGGCGGGTCGAGTCGGCCGTCAAGGACCAAGGTGTCGACCTGCGCCGTTTCATCGTCGCCAGTTTGGACAGCTTTGCGGCGCGCATCGTGAGCGACGTGCGACACGATCCGCCGCCGCCCGCGGAGGCGTTGCCTGCACCGCCGCCGAAGCGCGATCATCTGCCGTGGGCGTTGGCGATCGCTGCGGCGGTGATTCTCGCAGTCGCGTTTGCAGCGAGCTGGCTGATGACTCGCTCGGAACTCGCGGCCGCACAGGCGCAGCTCTCGGGGCTGTCCGCCGCCAACGCCGAACTGCAGCGCACCCGGGCGGACTTGTCCGCCACGGTCAAGGATCTGACGGCTGCGGTGGCCGCCGGCAACAACGGCGTCATCGGCTCGGCGGTCGGCGCTGTTGCACCCCTGGCCTCGCGCGTGGAACCGGTGCCGTACGGTGAAATACCATTCGATCGCACCAGGATCGACGTATTGCGTGATTTTCTCGCCAAGCTCGAGGCGCAAGGATTCCGCGGTGTGGTACGCATCACGAATTTGGCCGGAATGTTTTGCCTCAGCGGCAATGCCGCGGACGGATATGCGCCCGCGGCGGCAGGTCTTCCCTTGAGCAAGTGCGATCTGATCGGCAATCCCTTCGAGGAGTCGCTGTCCGGCCAGCAGCGCCAATCGCTGGCCTTTGCGAATCTTATTGCCGGCGTTCGGCAGCGAGCGCTCGGGGCCATCACGATCGATTTGGAAAACGGCGGCAACTCTCCGCGCAACATCACGCCCTATCCGGCGCGTACCGAGGGTCTCACGGCGGGCGAATGGAACCGTGCCGCCGCCGCCAACAATCGCGTCGAATTCGCCGCGGAAGGCGCCAACGCAGGTCCGTGATGTTGACCGGTCAACATCACATGCTCGAAAGTACTAGAAGGCCACCCTGACAAACAACCCGGGCCCTTGCGTGTTGAAGTTGAAGAGGCCGGCCTCGGAAGCCTTCGCCGACAACAGATGCGCCCTGACCAACTCGTAGCCGAGTGCGAAAGAGACGTTGGGTCGCAACCGGTACAGCGCGTCCAGCTCGAAGAAACCCAGCGAGCCATCCAAATCGTCGATGTTTGCCTTGAAGTACTGCGCGCGGCCATCGACATAAAACCGCTTGCTGATCACGTAGGTGGCGTCGAGACCGACGGTCGGAAACGGCCCGGCTTGATCTTCCGTCTGATCCACGTGCCGCGCGATGGTGTTGACACGGGCCCTTGCGGAAATGTCGGTGACGTTGATGCCCAGCGTTGCGGCGAGTTCGAATTTCTCCCGGTGGATGAACGAATATCCATAGGTGATGCTCAACACGTCGATGGAAAGATTGGAATTCACCGGATCCCCGGGCAGCAGCTCGACGTTGCGAAATAGAATGTCTTCATTGATCGTCGCGGAGCCCGTGCGATCCAGGGAAAAATAATCGAAGCGTACGCGGTTGCGTTCGCCCACCCTGAGCATGATCTGGAATTTCGCCTCGACATCCGACTTGGCCATACCGAAGTCCTTCTCGGCGTTGACCGGTGTGCCGACGACACCCGCGCTGCTGTCGATTTGCACGTTGGTATTCGAGTTCAAATAATCGAAGCCGAGCGACAAACGCACGCGCTCCTCGGTGGGGCTGAGATAGTCTTCGGCGTGCACGGCGCCCGCCAGCAGAGTCGCCAGCAGCGCATAGGGGGCGTACCTGTTCATTTCGGTCTCCTCAAGATCAACTTGTCAGTCGCCGCACGCCTTTGCGCGGCGGGCAAGGACGGCCCGATGCGCTCCAGGACGTGGGCGGCCGCGGCGCGCCAACCGGTGAGTTTGCCGCCGTAGATGCCGAGTACGCGCGGGCGCGAGTCACGATCCGTGCTGAAAATGGTCTCCCGGGACCGGTCAAAGGCCGCCTGGGACGCCGCCGGCAATACCCGCAGGCCCGCGAAGCGCTGAGTGATGTCCGCCTTCGAGAAATGGCTCAATGCTGGAAAATAGTGGTGCAGGACCGCGAGCAGATAGTCTTCTTCCGCCTCGAGCGGCTTCACCTGGTCAGGCTCGCCGGTATAGGGCGTTTCGGTCGTGCCGATGAGGGTTGCGCCGTACCACGGCATCACGAACACGGCACGTCCATCCATCGGGCTCTCGACGTAGTAAATGCCGGCGGAAAGCGCGAAGGGCAGTACGATATGCGTGCCCTGCACGAGATCGACGTCGGGGACCGAAATTCCCGGCGTTACCGCGCGCGCCACCTGGGGCGCCCACGGGCCGGCGGCATTGACCAACACTCGCGCGGCGAATTGCCGCGCTTCGCCGTTGTGCGTGACATTCACCGTGACGCCATCTTCGCGCAGCGAAGCACCGACAAAGCTTGCCGGCATCATCACCTCGGCGCCCAACTCCACCGCCGATTGCACCACCGCGCGGGTCAGCAAGGCATCATCGGTTTGCGCGTCGTGATAGCGGATCACCGCATCCAGCCCACGGGTTTTCAAGCCGTCCAGGGTCTGCCAGGCGAGGCGGGGTACTGCCCCGAATCGTGTTCCGGCGCCAAAGCCGCCCAGCAGCGCATACATCCACAACCCGAGATTCAGTTGCCAGGGGCGGCGGCGTGTGTCGTCATAGACGGGTATGAAGAATGACTTCAGTTCGACCAGCTCAGCGGCGATACGCAAATGTATTGCCCGTTCGCGCAGACTCTCGCGCACCAGCGAGAACTGCGCCGACTCCAGATAGCGCAATCCACCGTGGATCAGCTTGCTTGACTTGCTCGACGTGCCGCTCGCCAGGCCGCGCCGCTCGACGAGCAGTGCACGGTGGCCGGCAGCAACCGCGGCCTGCAGTACACCGGCGCCATGAACTCCTCCGCCGATGACGATGACATCGTATTCTTCCATGGGACGCTAGGATGCGCGAAGACGCGGTAACACACCAATTTTCGCCGGGTGTCGCCATTCACGTACATCGGTGAAAACCAAATGAGCTAGCTCTTGGTTTTTCCCTCGCGCTTCTCCTCGAAGCGCACCACTTTTGCATCAGAGGTGACCTCGATCTCCCCGTCGACGATGGCACCCTTGGCAATGGCGATGGTGCGGGCGCTCACCTTGCCGCGAATGATTGCCGTGTAGCCGATCTCGAGTTTATCGGCGACCGTGAGGCTGCCGATGATCTCGCCGGCAATGATGGCTTGGCGCGCGCGAATGTGTCCGTGCCACCGCGCCGAGGCGGACATGTTCAGCCCACCCTCGATATCACCGTCGCCCTGAACCTCGCCCGAAACCACGAACTGTCCGGCTCCGCGGAAGTTGCCGACGAATACGGACTCGCCGCCGATGAATGTGGGTGAGGCGGCTACGCTTTCCAGGAATCGCCGCTTGGGTTCGCTCATGGGCGCATTATCCTCCCCGGGCCCGGCCGTGGTGTGACGAGCTTGGCGTCGCGGCGAGCTTAAGAAGTAGAATCCACCCATGCGTTAAATGACGCCTGCTTTTGGAAAAGACCGTCATGTATAAAGCCGTTTTGGTCATCAGCCTTGTCGCGTGCCTGGGCCTGACGGCCTGCAGCCGTCAGCAAAGTGATTGGGAAAAGACCCGTGCCTCCAACACCGCGGATGCCTACGAACTGTTTTTGAAGAATTATCCCAACGGTGAGTTCGCTGCGCAGGCGCATGCACGGGTCAAGGAACTCTACGAGGAAAGGGATTGGCAAAAGGCGCGCGACATCGATTCGGCCGACGCCTACCAAGCATTCTTGAAGCAATACCCCGACGGTAAGTGGGCGGAGGAAGCCCGCATCCGCGTCGAAAATTTCTCGCTCGCCGCGACGCCTACCAATGGAACTTCCGCCGGCCCCGGAGCTGCGGCCGCTGATGCCGAGCCGCCGGTTGCGACCCCGGCGGAACCGCCGGCAGAAACGCCGGCGCGTCACGCCACGCCGCAGCCGACGCACAAAACCGCGCAAAAAGCGTCAACAACGCCAAGCCCGCCGTCAAAAGCGGCCCCGGCGGCCCGTGCCGGCCCCGAATCGGTGAGCGGAAAATATGGCGTGCAGCTCGGCGCGTTCAAAACCGGCGAAGCTGCTGCCAACCGGCTGTGGACCACCCTGTCCGGAAAATATCCCCAGCTTCTCAGCGGCCTGTCGCCTCACATTTCGACGCGCGAAGTGGCGACGGGTACGATGTACCGCCTGCAAGTCGTGAACTTGAGCGGCAAGCGAGCGAGTGCGCTCTGCAAGGGCCTGAAAGCGCACTCGCAAGCCTGCGAGGTTCTGCGACCCGCGCATTAGCGATTGAGGATCAGCGGTTGAGCACGAACGATTGCGCATGAGCGTTAGATTTGCCCCGTGGCGTCAGGCACCGACAATTCTTGTCACCCACAAGGTCGGCGAGGCACCGTTAACTCTTTGATTCTACTCGCAAGGTCATTGGCATGGCACTTGCTAACCCGTAAATTGTGTTTCATTTTTTGTAGGTGGCTGGATGAAATCGAATCCTATTGCCCTGCTCGCCCGTGAGGGCAGCCGCGAGGCAATGCTGTTGGTTCGCCGCGCCGATGGCCAGTTTGCGCTCGCAAGAATCGACGCCCGTGTCGCGCATGCGACACGAGTCGCCGCTTCGTACTCCGGCACCCACTTGAACGGTTATTTGTCGATCCCGCACTGATCCAACAAGAACGCGTACTCCATCGCGATTTCACGATAGCGCTGAAAGCGCCCCGATTTGCCGCCGTGTCCCGCTTCCATTTCGACGTGCAGCAGCAGGGCATGATCGTCCGTCTTCGCCGCGCGTAGTTTGGCCACCCACTTCGCCGGCTCGTAATATTGCACCTGGCTGTCCCACAGCCCGGTCGTCACCAGCAGCGCCGGATAATCTTGCGCGGCGACGTTATCGTAAGGCGAATACCCAAGCATGTACGCGTAATATCCGGCTTCCTGCGGATTGCCCCACTCGTCGTACTCGTTGCTCGTCAATGGAATGCTGTCGTCGAGCATGGTGGTGACCACATCGACGAACGGCACCTGCGCCACGATCGCCCGGTAATGCTCGCCACCCATGTTGGCAATCGCGCCCATCAAGAGACCGCCGGCGCTGCCTCCCATGGCCAGCACCTTGTCGGCTGCGGCGTAACCCTGCGCGACCAGGGCGCGCGTCGCGTCGATGAAGTCGTTGAAGGTGTTCCGCTTGTTCAATTGCCGGCCTGCGTCATACCAGGCGCGTCCCATCTCCTGGCCGCCGCGTACATGGGCTATGGCGAATACCATGCCGCGATCGAGCAAGCTCAAGCGCGCCGACGAAAACACCGGGTCCATCGACAAACCGTAGGCGCCGTATGCGTACTGCAGCAAGGGCGCCGTGCCGTTGCGTTTGAAATCGCTGCGGTACACGAGTGATATCGGCACCTGCGCGCCGTCGCGTGCGGCGGCGAACAGCAACTCCGTACGATAGTTCGCGGGATCGAAACTCCCAAGCACGGCATCGCGCTTGCGCAACACCTGATCGCGCGTGCGAACGTCGTAGTCATAGACCGTGGTGGGCGTGGTCAGCGAACAGTACACGTAGCGCAGAATGTCGGTGTCCATCTCCGCGTTGACCGAGACGGTGGCGCTGTAGGCGGCTTCATCGCTGGCAATGTAGAACTCGGGTCCCCGCAGCGGCTTGATGCAGATCTTGGCAAGGCCGCCCGAGCGCACCGAGAGTGCGATGAAGCGCTCGAATACCTCGAACTCCTCGATGAATACATCGTCGCGATGCGCAACCACTTCGACCCAGCGGCTGCGCTCGACGTTCGGGGCGATCGGCACCTTCAGGAGGCGAAAATTGCGCGCGCGCCAGTTGCTCCTGACGATGAAAGAATCGCCGAGATGTTCCAGTTCGTACTCATGGTCCGGCTCGCGCGCCAGGAACACCTCGAATCGCAGCTCCGGATCATCGGCGCGTGCGTAGCGCCACTCCGACGATAGCGTGCTTTCCATGTGGATGAAGATGTAGCCATCCGACTTCGATTTGGAAACGCCGGTGTAAAAACTCTTGTCGGTCTGCTCGAAGACCAGCATGTCGTGCGCACCGTCCGCGCCCAGCACATGCTTTTTTACATAGATGCCCAGCAAGGTCTCCGGGTCTTTCTCGACGTACAGCAGAGAGCGGCTGTCGGCGGTCCACGCCAGATCCGCCTCGACGTTGGCGATGTTCGGCTCCAGCAGTTCGCCGGACAGCAGATTCTTGAAGCGCAGTGCGTACTGGCGCCTGCCCACCGTATCCTCGCAAAACGCCAGCCAGTTCGAATCGGGCGAGATTTCCAGAGCGCCGATCTGGTAATAGTCGTGCGGCGCGGCGAACAGATTGGCGTCCAGCAGGATCTCTTCAGGCGCGCCGGGCTGGTCCCGGCGGCGCACAAAAATGGGATGTTCCTTGCCGGTTTCGTAGCGAGTGTTGTACCAGTAGCCGCTCTTGCGGTACGGCACCGTGGAATCGTCCTGCTTCAGCCGGGCGACGATCTCCTCGTACAGCGCCTGCTCGAGCGGTTTGAGCGCGGCCATGCTGCGCTCCCGATAGGCGTTCTCATCCTGCAAATAGGCCAGCACCTGCGGATCCGCCCGCTCATCGTCGCGCAGCCAATAATAAGGATCGATGCGTTCGCCATGCGGCGACTCGACCTTGTGCGGACGCACTGCCGCAACCGGCGGATTGGGGATGGATTCAGTCACGTCAGCTGTGCACGTTTGGGGGGGCTACTTGTCCCTGAAGGAGGCGCGAGTATAGTCACTCGGGATCGCAAGGGGAGTCGGCATGCATACCGTAGCGCAATTGCTCGAGATCAAAGGCAGTCAAATTTTCTGTGTGACACCGAAGGACTCCGTGCTGCACGCCATTGAAATCATGGCAACCCGCCACGTCGGGGCGCTCCTGGTCATGGAGCAAGGTGCGCTGCTCGGCATTATCTCCGAGCGCGACTACGCCAGAAAGGTGATCCTCAAGAACCGCTCCTCGCACGACACCCCGGTAGGGGACATTATGACCGCGCCCGCCGTCACGGTGACTGCGGAGGACACCGTGCATCATTGCATGCAGATCATGACCGAACGCCGCTTTCGCCACTTGCCGGTGGTGCGTGGCGATCAGGTTGTGGGCATGCTATCCATCGGCGACTTGGTCAAAGCCGTGATGGAGGAGCAGTCGCGGCAGATCGAGCAGCTGGAACGTTATATCGCGGGCTAGAGGTCCCCCCTCGGCGTCCTGGCAGGCCACGGAAGCCTGCGAAGCGGCGATTGACGATGTTCGCGACGCGGGTATCATGAACGTCATACACCGGCGCGCCTAAGCGTTGCCCAATCGGCGCGAACGCTTGATCTTCGCGCCTTTAACCGTCTTAACTTGTTGTTTTAAAAGGCTTCGCGAGGTATCAGCGAGGCACTCGCTTGGACGGACGGATCATATGGCGACAGAGAATCAGGCAGCATCGGGAACGAGTTTGGGCGGGTTGGACCCGCGCGCGGGTGATTGGGGCCTTTGCCGCACCGCCTATGAGCGCGATTCCTGCGGCTTCGGCTTGATCGCCAGTCTCGACGATCAAGCCAGCCACTGGGTTCTGCAGACCGCCATCAACTCGTTGAATCGCCTCACGCACCGCGGCGCCATCGCCAGCGATGGCAAGACGGGGGACGGTTGCGGACTTCTGATCAAACAGCCGACCGCCTTCCTGCGTGCGGTCGCCAAGGAGTCGGGCTTCGATCTGGCGCCCTTGTTCGCCGCCGGATTGGTGTTCTTGAATCGAGATGCGGACAAGGCGGCGCTCGGCCGCAAAGTCTTGACGGAGGAACTGCAAAAAGAGCGGCTCACTGTCGCCGGCTTCCGCCGTCTGCCGACGGATCCCAGCGCCTGCGGTGCGGAGGCCTTGAAAACGCTGCCCACCATCGAGCAGATTTTCGTTTGCGCCGGCGGGGACCTCGACGATGCCGCGTTCAATCGCAAGCTGTTCCTGGCGCGGCGCCGCGCCGAGAAGAAGCTGGAGGGCGACGACCCGGCCTTCTACCTGCCTTCCCTGTCGGCGAGCACCATCGTCTACAAGGGCATGGTGATGCCGCAGTATCTGGTGCAGTTCTATCCGGACTTGAAAGATCCGCGCATGCAGGCCTCCGTGGTGGTGTTCCATCAGCGTTTCTCCACCAACACGCTGCCGCAGTGGCGGCTCGCACATCCGTATCGCTACCTCGCGCACAACGGCGAGATCAACACGGTGCAGGGCAACCGCAGCTGGTCGGTGGCACGCGGTCCTCTGCTGCGCTCGCCGCTGCTGCCGGACCTGACGGACATCATGCCTTTGGTGTCCCTCACCGGATCCGATTCACAGTCCCTCGACAACATGCTGGAACTGCTGCTCATCGGGGGTTTGGACCCGATGCATGCCATGCGTGTGTTGATACCGCCGGCATGGCAGTCGGTGGACATGATCGATCCGGACCTGAAGGCGTTCTACGAATATCACTCCACCCACATGGAGCCGTGGGATGGTCCGGCGGGCGTCGTGCTCACCGACGGCCGTTATGTCTGCTGCACCTTGGACCGCAACGGCCTGCGGCCGGCACGCTGGGTCATCACCAAGAATCGCCACATCACCATCGCCTCCGAGGCCGGCGTCTGGGACTATCAGGCCGAAGACGTCTTGAAGAAGGGCAAGCTCGGTCCCGGCGAGATCCTGGCGCTGGATCTGCAGACCTCGGAGCTGCTCGACACCAAGCGGGTCGATGATCTTCTGAAGAGCCGCCATCCCTACAAGGCGTGGCTGAAGAAGGGCGTGCGCTACCTGCAGACGGATCTCATCGACCCGCGGCTCGCGGCCGAGCCGTTCGATCGCGACACGCTGGCCTTGTTTCAAAAAATGTACAACGTGTCCGCCGAAGAGCGCGACGAAATCATCCGCGTGCTCGCCGAGGACGAGAGCGAGGCGGTGGGCTCGATGGGCGATGACACGCCGATGCCGGTGCTGTCGAAGAAGGTGCGTTCGCTGTACGACTATTTTCGCCAGCAATTTGCGCAGGTCACGAATCCGCCGATCGACAGCCTGCGTGAAGGCATCGTCATGTCGCTGCAGACGCAGATCGGCCCCGAGGGCAATGTGTTCGTGCCGGCGCAGCACAACGCGGAGCAAATCGTGCTCAGCTCGCCGATTCTCTCGCAGCGCAAGCTGCGCCAGATCGTGGCGCTCGCCGACAGCGGCGTGCCGAACGAGTTCATCGACCTGCAATACGACGAGAAGCTCGACCTCGAGACCGCCTTGGGACGCATCTGCGATCAGGCCGAACACGCGGTGCGCAATGGCAAGCTGGTGCTGCTGCTCTCCGACCGGTATCTGGTGCGGGGCAAGCTGCCGCTGCATGCGTTGCTGGCGACCGGCGCGGTGCATCATCGATTGATCGCGACCGGGCTGCGCTGCAAGTGCAACATCCTGGTGGAAACCGGTACGGCGCGCGATGCACACCATTTCGCCTGCTTGATCGGCTACGGCGCCACCGCCGTCTATCCGTACCTGGCGTATCAGACCTTGTTCGATCTGATGCGCAAGGGTGCGCTCAAGATGGATGCGGCGGTCCGGGGCGAACTGGGACGCAGCTACCGGCGCGGCATCCGCAAGGGTCTGTTCAAGATCATG
>Ga0116229_10011816_pt1 | contig 12766 bp, 9 predicted proteins | sample S1TSphgellanicum_3_FD_87313 | JGI IMG/M metagenome (GOLD analysis project Ga0116229, IMG submission 87313) | Host-associated microbial communities from peat moss isolated from Minnesota, USA - S1T2_Fc - Sphagnum magellanicum MG | ecosystem: Host-associated > Plants > Peat moss > Unclassified...
CAAGTCGCTGCTCCAAATAGCGCAGGATGGCCGCAGTTGAGCCGATTTTTGCATTCCAAGGTCCTGCGGACGGCAGTGAGTCCGCCGCCTCACGGCGGCGGCTACGACCCGAAAAAGAGAAAACCCCGGAAACCTTGCGGCTTCCGGGGCTTTCGACGGACTAATTGATCAGAATCAATTAGAACGAGTAGACGGCTTCCAACGAGATTTCGTTCTGGTTGGTGCTGCCAGAGCCAACGCCAGGAGCGAGGAGCTCAGAACCCGCCGAGAGGTTATCATAACGATATTCCACCCGGGTGAGGAGATTGTCCCAGACCGCGAAGGAGACCGTGGCCGTGAGGCTGTAATCATCCTGGGAGACGGCAGTACCCGAGCCGTTGATGCCCGCGCCGTACTTGCCCGCGTTGGCATCCGAGTGCAGGTATTCACCGCGACCAGCGAGCGTGATCACCTTGGTCAGCTTGTACTGGGCATAGAGCGCCAGGCCGTACCAAGAGTAGCTGTCGTAGCCGTAGTCGATGTTGAACCCGAGGGTGGTGTTACCGTTCTTGTCGAACGTAGGATTCCAGTTGCCCCAGATATCATAGACGAACACTGCGTTACCGCTGAGGGGCGCAGTCGCGCCGGTAGGCGTACCAGCGGACAAAGCGGCGGGATCATTCTGGGGGCTGTAGATGAACGACTGGGTGATGTTGGCGTTCTTGCCGGGGGCGTTGATGTTCAACTGGCCGGTGATGGCCTTGTTACCAAGGGTTCCGTCGTTGGTGGCGACGCCAAATGCATTAGGCGTGCCGGAGCTGACCGAGTTATTCCAGCCATCGACCACACCGAGCTTGGCTTCGAACGTATCGTTGAACTTATAGTCGGCGTAGACGCCGGTATGAGTCAGCGGAATCGCGTTCGTGAAGAGCAAGCCGCGGCTGAAGTTGGGGTTGGCGGGGCTTTCGATAACTTCGTAACCGAGGAAGGTCACGAATTTACCGGCATAGATGTCGAGGCCGTTGCCAACCGGGATGCGGAACTTGACCAACGCCTGCTCGAGGGCGACCGAGGTCGAGGGGAAGGCGGCATCGCTCAAAAACTTCGCATCGGAACCATAGATGGTATCGATGCGGAAGCCTGCGGCCCATTCGTTCTTGTCCGGAAGAGCCTTTTCCAAGGCGATCTTGACATCGTTGACGTTAAAATTGTCGTTGTTGACGTCGAATTGATGAAGGCCAGCCGCCCCGCCACCGTAACCGGTGCCACGGCCACCGAACTGCTCGGTATAGCTGGTATCGACGAAGCCGCTGAGGGTGATACCCTTCTGCGCGGTTTCGACGTAGTTGATTCCTTGATCTTCGATGACCTTCTTGAGGTCCTTCGTATCCGTACCATCGGTGGTTGCGGTCGCGTCGTCGGCGAGCACAGGCAGAACCATGACTCCGGTCAGGGCGACTGCGCTAAAGGCTTTCAGTATCGATTTCATTCGCTCTAATCTCCTAGGGTTTAATGACTCGGCTGACTGCTCCTCTCCATTCGAAGCAACCCGCTCTGTCGGTTCGTGAGGCCAGCCGCCTTTACCGTACTTGCGTAGCGGCTGGCATCTGCACTCGTTTCGGTGACACTAAAGATCGCCGCCAAATCGTCAATAAATTTTTTAAGTCTTTTTGAACGTTCCCGGCGGAGGGTGTTTTTCAGAGGTAAAAGGGCCTTCAACTCACCGATGGGCGCCCTTCCCGCCACCCGCAGCCTTCTTCTTTTTTTGAACATTCCCGCCGGGTCCGTGTTTGTCCACTTGTAAGTTCATTCATTCTCCTCCCTGGCCGGGCGGCGCTCCTAGCGAGTGGCCGCCCGGTCTATTTTGTCGCAAGGCGGTGGACCAGGCCATTACGGGCGCGGCTACAGGGCGCGGCGGCGAGGAACAAATTTAACGTGCGGCGTCCCGGCGCCCCGGTTACATTAGAGGCAGTTGTGCGCGTCTTAATCGTCCTTTATCTCCTGGTCGTCAGCGCCCTCGCCCTGCTGGCCCAAATGATCCTGCCGGGAATCTTTCCTATCCTCAATGCGGTCGGCTTTGGCTCGGCCCTGGTGCCTCTGGTGGTCATCTACGCCAGCCTGGAGCTGGGCGACGAGCGAGCCCCGATCGTGGCCGCGATCGCGGGTTTTTTCCTTGATCTGGTGCCTTCCTCGATTCACCTGGGCACTTCCGTCCTGGTCTTGTTCTCCCTCTCGGCCCTGATCGTGACCCAGGCTTCCAAGCCGGAATCGCATACCTGGCCCTTTCGGCTTCTTTTCGTTCTGGTGGGGACGTTTAGCACCTACGTGATGTCGTATGTGCTCCTACTCGCGGAGACGGCGCACTGGACCTGGCCGCTGGCGGTCTGGAGCAAAATCACCTTCGCCTCGCTCTTGAATCTCGCCCTCTGCCCGATCGCTTTTTACCTGATCGGGCTGCCTCCGCGCCTCTGCGGCTGGAAGCCCGACTACGAAACCCAGGACCGGTTCTATGCTCGCTGACGATGTTCGCGTCCAGGGCTGGCGGCTGGGCGTCCTGGTCCTGGTTGTCTTTGCGGCGATGGCCACGCTTTTGAGCCGTCTCTGGAATGTCCAGGTGGTCAATTCCGACTCGGCGCGTCAAAAATCGGAGGTGCAGACGACCGTCCGGGCCCGGATCGCCCCGGCCCGCGGCGCGATTTGCGACCGCAATGGCGTCATGCTGGCGGAAAACCGGCCCAGCTTCGATATCGACTTTTACCTCGGCGATCTCCGCCGCTCCTATGCCGAGAGCCACAAGGGGAACGTCCCGCGCCGTCCGCTCCATCTTTATATGCCGCTCAACGGCAAGACCGGCCCGATCAAGATCGGCACGGAAGCCTCGACGCGGCTGATTTTCCCGGCGCCGATCACGGAATGGAAAGCCAGCGACAACGTCACGCAGGACCCGAAACTGGTGACCGGGATGCTGCTGACGCCCCATCCCCGCGACAACTCGTTGATTCTGCACGCCATCGATGGCGAAACGACTTCGCACCTGAGCGTGACCTGTGGGGACGGGACTTACGAGTTCGATCTGGTGGGTGACAGCGATGCCGTGCACGCGGTGACCTTTTATCCGGCGGGCCAGCCGGCGCCCAAGGCGGTCGCGGGGAGTTCTGAGGACGATATTGTGGAAATCGTCCGCCAAAGCATCGAGCCGATCAAGGACACGCTCGGCCTGACCATGCCGATCGACGAGAAGATGGCCCAGGACATCCGCGATCACTTCCGCACCGATCCCGACCTGCCCTACCATTATATGAGCGACCTCGATTTCGCCACGGTGGCCAACTTCGAGGAACGCAACGTGGGCGTGAGAGGCATCCGCATTGCCCAGAACCCGGCCCGCGAGTACACCTACGGGGCGTTCGCGGCCCACATCCTCGGGTACGTCGGCAAGCCCGACAACCAGCAGGAGCACCTGGCCGAGGACGGCGTCACGCCCTATGAGACGGTGGGCCGGCACGGCATCGAGGAGATCATGGACGGCCAGTTGCAGGGCGAGCCGGGCACGCAAATCCAGCGCGTCTCCTCGCAGGGCTACTATATTGAGGACAAGTCGCTGGAGTCGGCGTTTCAACCGCCGACGATGGGCAGCACGCTTTACCTGACGATCGACGCCCGCGTCCAGTACATTGCTGAGACAGCCATGCGGCACGCCGGCATCGGGCGCGGCGCGGTCGTGGTGATGGATCCGCGCAATGGCGATGTGCTGGCGATGGTCTCCGTGCCGAGTTACGACCCGAACAAGTTCATCCCGAAGATCCAGCCCAAGGATTGGGACGCGCTGAACCAGGACCCGACCGCGCCGATGTTCAACCGCGCCCTGCACGCCTACGCGCCGGGCTCGACCTATAAGATCATGGTCGCCCTGGCCGGGCTGAAATCGGGCAACTGCACGCCCAATACCACCTTCGACTGCCCGGGCGCGATCCAGATCGACGACCACCTCTTTCATAACTCCGACAGCATTGACCACGGATCGTTGAGTCTGATTCCCGCCATTTGCGCCTCCAGTGACGTCTACTTTTACCAATACGGCATCAAGGCGGGAATCGACGCGATCGACGCGATGGGGAAGCTGGCCGGCTTCGGACATAAATGGGGCCTGCTCGGCGATGCCGACGAAGATGCGGGCATCGTGCCCGGCCCGCAATGGATGAAGGACAACGAGAAGTGGCTGATCAAAACGAAGAACATAGATTGCTGGAGCCGCGCCCAGACCGCCAATACTTCGATTGGCCAGGGCTTCGTGGAAAACACCCCCTTGCAGATGGCCACCTTCCTCTGCGCCGTGGCGAATGGCGGGACGGTCTACCAGCCGCGGCTTTATTCGCGCGTCGTCGATTACACGGGTAAAATCAAGACGGAATCGGTGCCGGGACAGGTCTACAGCACGCTCGACGTCAGACCGTCGGACCTGGCCGCCGTGCAGGAGGGGATGCGGGAGGTGGTCTCGCAAGGCACGGCCACGCTGGCCCAAGTGCCCGGCTACCAGATTGCCGGCAAGACGGGCACCGCCCAAGGTCACGTGAAGGTCGATGGCGTGACGCGCAAGGAAAACAAATGCTGGTTCTATTGCTACGGTCCGGCCGGACCGCACGATGTGGCGCGCTATGTGACCTGCGTGGTGGTGGAAGGCGGCGTCTGGGGCGGCACAACGACCGCGCCGATCGCGCAGGAAATCATGAGCCGCCTCTTCGCCATGGACAAGGGCGCGACGGAGAACATCGCGTTTCTGCAACCGGCCGTGGGCAACTTCAACGGCGTCGGCGCGGTCGACACGACGACCAACATCAATTCGACCAAGGGTCCCGACATCCCGGCCACGGCAACCACCGCCGCCCCTGGAACCACCCCACCCGACAACGCGGAAAACAACGACGCCTCGGTCGATGCCCCGGCCGGCGACGCGCCTCCGGTCTCCGCGCGCAGTTCCAACGCCCGCACCACGAAGCACGCGCGGTAGGCTGAGGGCCTGTTCACCCTACTCTCAGAATTTTCTGATCGGAATATCCTTGGCCCCAACGGGCGACCCGAGCCAGCCCAACGCCCTGGGAAAGGTGTGGGTGGTTGGTGAGCCCTGCAAGGGCGACCCAAATGGTTGCGCGTTTAGAACGCCCTTTCAGGGCTCTTTCTCCTGTTAAAACCAACCCAGGGCGTGGCCCTGGGCTAGAGTTAGCTCGCCCCGTTGGTGCTTCCGAGTAGCTGCCGAATTTGTGTGAATAGGCCCACCCTCCTCCCGGTTCACTCCACAAAAATCTTTCCGGCACGACGGCGCGCGAATCGGCCGGCGCTGAGGTTGATCTTGGCCGGGTCTCGATGCCCTAACAGGCCTCGCACGGCTTCGACATCGGCAAACGAGATATTGCTTACGCCGTGCCGCCGCAACCAGCGCAGGATCGTCCGCCGTTGCTGGGCCAACGGACTTTGGCGCAGGGCCGTGACGGCCAACTCCGGCTTCCGCGTCATCTCCGCGCACAGGAGGTCCAGCCACTCGCCTTCCGCGCGGGAGATTTCTGCGGCGCGCCATAGATTTTCCGTCACCGCCGGCCCGAATTGCTTTTCAAGATAGGGCACCAGGCGCCGCCGGATCAGGTTGCGCCGATGCCGCGTATCGGCGTTGCTCGCATCCTCGCGCCAGGTCAGCTTGTGCCGCCGCGCATAGGCCAAGATTTCCTTCTTCCAAATGCCGAGCCACGGGCGGTGCAACACCAGACCGTCGCGCTCGGTGAGACCATCCATGCCCCTACCCGCCGCGCCGCTGCCGCGAAAAAGCTGCAACAAAAACGTCTCGACTTGATCGTCCGCGTGATGCGCCAGTGCGAGATGCGGAATCCCCAGCCGCCGCGCCGTCTGGGCGAAGAAGGCGTAACGCGCCGCGCGGGCATCGGCTTCGCGCGGGCGGCGTGAACCGTTGCGCATCTTGGCGCCGATATAGTTGCACCGGAGCTTCCGCGCCTGCCCCTTCACGAAGGCCGCGTCGCCGCCGCTGTCCGCGCGCCAGCCGTGATCGAAATGGAGCACGATCGGCCTGCGTCCGGTCAACCAAAGCGCGTCGAGCAACGCCATCGAATCGACGCCGCCGGAGACGCCCAGCAGCAGCACATCCGGCAAAGAAGCAAGCGCGGATTCGCACGGATGGATCGGCAGCGCCATGATCCCGGTTTATCACGCGACCGGGTAGCCGTCGACCTCCGCGCGAAGGTTCCCCTTACCCACCCGCCCTTACGAGCGCGGCGACCAAAGCGTGAGGCGGCGGGCGGAAAACCCAATAACCGCCCACCGCCTCGAAATTCGGCCGGGCCCGTTACCGCTGCAGCACCGCCAGATAGTGATCCACCATGCGCCGGCTGGCCGCGTCATTGCGCTTCACGTAACAGTTGCGCAAATTGATCAGCAGCCGATGCATCGTCTGCACCGGCGTGCAGGCGCGGGTCAGCAAGGGGCGCTGCTTGAAGGAAACTTCCGAAGCGATCATTTCCCATTCGCCGTCGGAGAGAATCCGGCCATGGCGATACGGATCGAAAATAATGCCATCGAGGCGGCCGAGGAAATGGCCCGGCGCCGCGATGCCTTCCACCGGGATCTTCAGGCGCATTCCCACCAGCAGATAAATCAACGTGAGGGTGATCGGCAGGCCGGAGCGAAATTCCATCGCCCACGGCAGGTAGCCGTTGCGCGGGTGATAGTAATCGTCGCCGCAACCACCGAGTCCCTGCTCCTGGCCAAGAAAGCGCGCGAGGCATTGCACCTTCTCGTGCGACGATGCGCCGGGCGTGATCAAACGGCCCACGCCTTCGGCCCATTGATCCAATTGACGCGCGTACGGGCCGCCTTCGAATCCGGGATGGACGGTGCGGGTAAAATCCCAACAAACCGTCTCAACCTGGCTCCAGCTCTTCAGCGTCGCCAAGCCGCGGGAGACATCGCCGAGGGTGCGGGACGCTTCGATTTCCTGAATGACTTCCCGCAGGCTTTCCCGGGCCGGGCCGTGGGCGTGCCGCAGCAGTTCGGTATACTCGGCCAAACGCGCGTCGCCTCCCTGGATGAGCTGGCCCTTGACCAGCCCAACCGTGGCGGCATCCCCGTCTTGAAGTAGTGAAACCAGTGCTTGTTGCTGGGATGCCGTCATAGTTTAAAACTTATCTCTTCAACGTAATAGGGGTTGAAATCACCTCACCATGGTCGGCGCATGGCGCATTAATCGGTACATCCACCGGCGCGTCGTCCCGGGCGATGGTCCCACTTTGGATGAGCCATCCTTCCAGTTCCTCGCCGCTGATGTCCGCCAACATCTTTCCGTTTACCTCTACGCATGGAGACAGCTCCTGGCCGCTTTTCTGGATCATCTCCATCCGCTGACCGGGATCATTCCAGATGTCCCGGTCCTCGAAGGGGAGTTGGTATTTCCGTAGAACGGCGCGAACGCCCTGACTCCAACCGCAATGCGGTTTCAAATAAGCGATAATCTTTGGGTTTTGCATGCGCTCAGATTACAGCGGACTTGCATCCACCGCAACCCACCTCTCATTGCAAATACGGTGCCAGCTTTCTGAGATTATCGATGTCCTCGCGCATGTCCTCGCTTTTGGGGGTCTCCAGTACCATCGGTGTCGCCGCCCAGCGCGGGTCCCGCACGATCCATTTGAAGGTATCGAGGCCAATTTCTCCCTCGCCGAGGTGTTCGTGGCGGTCGACCCGCTTTCCCAGAGGTATCTTGGAGTCGTTGAGGTGCAAACCCAAAACGCGGCGCACACCAAATAATTTTTCCACTTGATTCATGGTGTCCCGATATCCGTCGAGTGTCCGGATATTGTAACCAGCGGCAAATAAGTGTGCGGTATCAAGACATATTCCGAATCGTGTTTCATCCCTGACACTTTCGAGGAGCCACGCCAATTGTTCGAGACGATAGCCCAACGACTTGCCCTGCCCGGCCGTGACCTCCAGCGCCATCCGGCAGCGGAAGCCCTTGGTCGCCCGGGTGATTTCATCGAGTCCTTCCACGATGCGGCGCAGTCCCGCTTCCTCGCCCGCGCCGCCGTGACTGCCCGGGTGCATGACGATGAACGGAAGCCCGAGCGCTTCCGCACGCTCCAGTTCGGCCGTCATCGCCCGCACCGATGTGGCGAACATTTCCGCATCCTGGCTGGCCAAATTCACGAGGTAGGAATTATGGGCGAAAAAGTAGATTCCCGAGGCTTGTTGCGCGGCGCGAAATGCGGCGATCTCCGCCTCGGCCAGGGGAGGCGCAAACCATTGCTTGTTGTTCTTCACGAAAATCTGAGCAGCGGTAAAGCCGCAGGCTTTGGCCCTCCCGATCGCCTGGGAAACCCCGCCGCTGATGGACGTATGCGCTCCGATCCGCGCGCCTGGCGGGATGACCAGCCGATCACCGATGGCGGCCAACGCCCGCGCGGGCCTGGTGGCGGCTTTGACGTGCTTTTTCGAGGGATTTTTTGAGGTCGATGCGGGGCGGGAATCGGTGATTTTCTTGTTCATAAAATATAAGCGCGACTTTTACTTCCGAGTTTGCATCTAATAGTAAGGTGTGATATGACGTGGTTGTTTCGGAGGCGTCGGCCAGACCAACGAAGGCAAAAGGGATGGATAAAACTAAAATTTAGCTACACGAAGCTCGGGCGCCGTCGAGGTACCAGCAATAACTAATTTAGGTGAACGTAATTCAGTATTTCACAGACTCTTACAAAATGTAATAAATGCTCTTTTCATTTGCGTTCGAGATGGGCAGGGCAATAATTATTGGAGACGACTTCAATTTGGGGGCCTGCGGCGGTAGGCAAAATTGTGTTGGAAAAGGACTACATGTGAAGCAATCTTTAAATATTCTCCACATTGAAGATTCGAAAGAGGATTCCGAGTTGATTAATCGTCTCCTCCTCAGCAACGGATTTCAATGCCAAATTACGCGGGTCGAAACCCGTCCACAAGTCTTCGACGCGTTGGAAAAACAATCCTTCGATCTCATTTTGGCCGATTGCAAGCTGCCCGATTTTAGTGGACTGCGGGCGCTGGAAATCGCCCACGCGCTGAAGCCGGAAACGCCCTTTGTCTTTGTTTCCGGGACCATCGGCGAGGAGACGGCGATTGAATCGCTGCGCAACGGCGCGACCGATTACGTATTGAAGGACCGCCTGTCGCGGCTCGTGCCCGCGGTGCGGCGCGCCCTGGCCGAGGCGGAGGAGCGGACGATGTGCCGCCAGCTCCAGCAGCGCTTGCGGGAGGCGGGACGGCTTGAAGCGATCAGCACGCTGTCCAACGGCATCGCCCATGACTTCAATAATATCCTGACCATCATTCTCGGGCACGCGTCGTTGTTGACCATGGAGCACGAGAATCCGGGGCGGGTGCTGGAAATCAGCGGCACCATCTCCGAGGCGGCCATGCGTGGGTCGGAGATCGTGCAGCAGCTTCTCGCCTTTGCGCGCAAGAGCGATGGGCATGCCGCCCCGGCGGATCTCAACCGCTACGTTCTATCGAATCTCAACGCGCTCAAGGAACGGGTGCCACCGGAAGTGGAATTGACCTTTGAACCCGGCGAGAACCTGCCGAACGTCCTGGCCGATGCCAGCCAGCTCGACCGCATCCTCGTCAATCTGATCGCCAATTCCGTCGACGCGATGGCCGACGGCGGGCGCATTACCCTTTCCACCAGGGCGTTCAGCGCATCGGAGGTGCCGGAGCTTCTACCCGAGCTTTCCAGCGAGAGTTACGTCTGCCTGACCGTGAGCGACACCGGCAGGGGCATCGATTCCACCACGCGCGAACATGTCTTCGAGCCCTTCTTCACCACCAAGGAGCGGGGGCGCGGGACCGGCCTGGGCCTGCCGGTCGTCTACGGACTCATGCAGGCGCACCGCGGTTACGTTGATGTCAAATCGGAAATTGGCAAGGGCACGGCGATTTCCCTGTTCTTTCCGGTGCCGATGCCAGCCGTGGCGAGCCCTCCTCCCGCGCCGCACCACTCGGACCCGGCCCTGAGCGGCACCGAAACGATCCTTGTCGTCGAGGACGAAGCCGATGTCAGCTTTTTCCTCGAGACCATCCTGCAAAGCCAGGGCTATCACGTCCTCTGCGCCGCCAATGCGGACCAGGCGACCACCATCTTCAAGGAACACCGCGGCGAAATCCAACTGGTGTTCTCCGACATCGGGTTGCCCAAAGTGGACGGCATTACACTTTGCGAAAAGCTCCGAACGATGAAGCCGAAGCTCCCCCTCATTTTGGCCAGCGGCTATCCGACCAAGGAATTCAAGGAGCGGATTAACCAACTGGCGCCCCAGGCCTTCCTCTCCAAGCCCTACAAAACCAATGATATTTTGCAGCAGGTGCGGAAGGCGCTCAACGGCTCCAAAGTCTTGCACTTGGCGTCGTAGCCGCTTCATTGCCTTTGAGCCCGGAGGGCTCGAAGAAATTACCCGGTGGTGCCAACCAACGGTGACCGCACAAACCAGCCCCCCGCCCCGGAGGCTCGGAGGATCGCATTTACCTCTCAAGTTTGCTTCCATCCAGCGGCCCTTCGGGTCGCGCTCTTTTCCAATGCGCTTACCGGTGGTTGGCACCACCGGCTAAAATCTTTTCGGCCCTCCGGGCCTCCGGTCCCGGCTCCACGGGTCTTCAATACGCTCCAATCTCCGTTCGTGCCTCCGGGCGTTCCCCTGACGGCCATCGTTTTCGTGACCATGCACCAGCCGCCGCAACAGCGAGTGAGCCGTCGCCGAGTGCCTTCACGCTCTCCAGAGCGCGACATAAGTCGTGACGGCCTCCGGTCGAATCCGATATAAATCAGGGCGGTTTCGCTTTGACCGGCCCCGCCCGGTTCGGCCCGCCAACCCTTTACCCTCAAATCCATGCATCCCCTCGACCCCCTCTTCAAGAAAAACCGCGAATGGTCGGAGAACACCCACCGGCGCGACCCCGAGTTCTTCCGCACGCTCTCGCGTCAGCAGGCGCCCGAGTACCTTTGGATCGGCTGTTCCGACAGCCGTGTGCCCGCCAACGAAATCTGCGGCCTGCTCCCCGGCGAAATATTCGTGCATCGCAACGTGGCCAACATCGTCGTCCATAGTGATCTGAACTGCCTCTCGGTCATGCAGTACGCCGTCGACGTTCTCCGGGTCAAACACATCATCATCGTCGGCCATTACGGCTGCGGCGGCGTGCGCGCGACGATCGAGGGAAAGAAATTCGGCCTGATCGATAACTGGCTGCGCCACGTCCAGGATGTCATGTCCAAGCACACGGAGCACCTCACCTGCATCCGGGACGACTCGGCCCGCGTGGACCGGCTGTGCGAGCTTAACGTCATCACCCAGGTGATCAACGCCGCGCAGACCACCGTGGTCCAGAATGCCTGGGAGCGAGGCCAGGAGCTGGCCGTCCACGGCTGGGTCTACGGGCTCACGGACGGCCTCGTGCGTCATCTCGGCATCAGCGTCTCCTCCGCCGCCGAACTCGCCGCCGCCATGAAAACACCCTGGGAAAAGTCGACCGCGAAATTGATGAATCCGTGATCGACGGGCCCGATGCGAAACGCCATCCGCATTCTCGTTTTGGTGCTCATCGCCGCGGGGGTCTACGCCTATTATCAGATGCCCTCCGCCTCCGATAAGGAGCTGAACGATGCCCTCGCCGCGATTTCATCCGATTCGTCGAATGCTCCGCCAGCCGCTGCGCGATCGCCCAGCGCCGCGACCCCGCCACCGCCGCCCCATGTCGTGCCCGCCCCTCCCGCTCCCCCCACGCAATCCCGGCCGACCGCGATCACATCGCCTCCGCCCCCCGTTGCGATTCCCGCTCCTCCGCCCTTCAAACCGTGGACACCTCCTGACGTTCTGCCCGCGCTGCCGGACTGGACCTGGACGACCACCGATGGGACGACCTATCACAACGTCGTCGTGACCAAGATCGGGCCGGACACCGTCTCCTTCACGCACGCGATGGGGGTGGCCCACGATGTCCCAATCGCCAATCTCCCGCCGGATATCCAGAAGAAGCTGAATTACGATCCCGCGGCTGCGGCGGCCGCGCGCAAGGAGGCCGAGCGGGAAGCGGCGCACCCCTACTATACCATGGCGGCACGGGTCGACGCAGAAACGGTGGCCCGGCAGATGCACCGCCCCCTGGCATGGCTTAGCACTTACACGGATTTTATTTCTCCGGATAGTTCCCAGCAGGATATTGAGGCCGTGGCCTCGAGGGTCGCGCTTGCCGACCTCCAGGACAAAGCGGTTATCATCCTGATCAATCCCGATACCGAGATGGGGCTCACCCCTTCCATTGTCCATCATCAATTTTCGCAACTAGACGACGGCATCCTGGCTGGAGGCGCCAACTACAAGCCACCTAAGGTTGTTTTTTCCAACGCCGATGGCAGCGAAATCCTGGGGCGCGTTTCGTCGACGCAGTTGCAGGCAAGCGGGAAGATCGCGCTCGACGAAGTCGTGGCCGCGATTCGGGCTGGCACGGCGGCTCCGGCTCCGATCAGTCCTACCGTGCCAGCCGCGAGGTCCGCCCCTCCACCTCCAGTCGCGCCGGTGTCCGCCCCCTCAACCAATTCTTCACCGAGCCCTCCCCCGCCCTGGGCGCCACCGGACCCGATCCCGGCCCAACCGAATTGGACCTGGACGACGATGGACGGCACAACCTACCAGAACGTGGTCATCATCAAGATCGAGCCCGACACGGTTTCGATTACCCATTCCCTCGGCGTGGCCCACATTCC
>Ga0116229_10011817_pt1 | contig 12763 bp, 10 predicted proteins | sample S1TSphgellanicum_3_FD_87313 | JGI IMG/M metagenome (GOLD analysis project Ga0116229, IMG submission 87313) | Host-associated microbial communities from peat moss isolated from Minnesota, USA - S1T2_Fc - Sphagnum magellanicum MG | ecosystem: Host-associated > Plants > Peat moss > Unclassified...
AACCAATTTTATTCCAAATTCTTCTTCTTCCAAAAAAAACATGTGGCAAGAAGTTATGCAAGTTCTAAAACCTTTTCTTTAGTTTATGAAAACTTTTGATTTGGACCAAGTTCATAACATGTTTGCCATAATATTGTATCTTTGATCCAAATCATTATGAGCTGCAAAATATTATGTGAAACATGGGCATGCAATTTATCTTACTTCTTAATATGCTGTGAAATTTTTCATTCCCCTTATCATGACATGCTTTGATTGCCTGAACCTTATTGTTGAAGTATTCACACTTGCTAGACTTAATGATGAACTTGAAAATGATAGGAACACGTTTAGGGTTGGAGCATCCATTGAGGAGTCTTCATGAGCACTTGGCACTAAAGAATTATCTCTATTCAAGAGGTTATTTGTACTCCAAGTTGCATGTGAAGACCTTTTGCTTCATAGTATCACCATGAAGGGTAGTTTCCAAACATGGCATCTTTGGCCAAACATATTCTTGGCATTCCAAGATGTAGATAGAAACCAAAAAATGTTTAATTTTGCTTGGGTATTGACAACTTTGCAACAATGTTGTTTACAAATGAAACTTGATCAAATCATCACAATGGTTATAAATTGACCCAATTATTTGTACCTTTATTACACACATAATGCATGCATGAAGAATTGATTCAAAGTTGAAAAATCTTTGGTAGATGACAACTATGATTTGATTGAAGAACCATAATATGTCAAGGAGTTGCATGTATATGTTAATAAAAGGATGCACAAGTATTCAACTTTCCTATTCAGCTTAACTTTTTGTTTTCATCAACAAATGAATCATTTATTGTTTTTTTCATTTTGATGTCATTAACATATGGTTAAATTACATGTATAAAAAGAAGGCTTGGAAGGACTTGATTTATAGGAGTTAAATATGGATCAAGTAATTTCAAAGGTGTGGGTTTTTGTGTGTGGTAATTGGTTGGTTTTGAATGGGGTGTGGTTGAACTAAGGGATTTGTGTTATGGTGGGAAAATTTCTATTGAATTCAATTCTTTCACAAGGTGCTTCAATATATAATTAGATAAAAATATGCTCTTATTTCATTGGGAAAAAATGGTGCATCCAAATTTTGAATATGCACAACCTTTGTATGTATTTATAGTTAGTTTGAGTTTAAAATCCAACAATCCATATCAGCCAAAAGCAAAAAGAAAAAAAAGGACTTGAATCCATATCTACCTTGACAATAAATTATAGAAAAAAATTCAACACATATCCATTTGTTAATGTTTTTACAAATTATGCGTTAGGAATGGTTTACACTACATGGTTTAAGCATGGGACCACCCAAATCTAAAATTTATCATTGGTCCAAACTATGAAGGGTGGTCAATTTGAGTTTACATTAAGGTAGTTTAGGGCCCAAGCCCAAGAAAATGACTTTGGATGAAAAAACTTGTTGGAAATCTACATGGATAGTTGTGGACAATGTTGTTCAGGGCCTTGGGGTATTTTCTAAGCCTACCTTTAAAAGGTGGGCCTAATGAAAATAGCAAAAACCCATTGGTATTTATGATATTATTTTTAAGTATATATTTTTTGAAAGATCAAATTGGAGGGAATTTTTGGTGGCTTTTCAAATTTTGTTTCCATTTAAGGCTTAAACACAATAATTAAAAATCATTTTTTTTCTGAATAGTAAAATTGGATGGAATTTTTAATGGCCACCCCCACAAAATTGCCACCCTTAAAAGAAACAAAATGGGATCAAATTTTTCTTCTTATTTCAAAACCAAAAAAGGTAAAATGAGACAATGGCCCCCCTCCCCTTGGCCCCTCCCAACAAAAGTTTTCCCTTAAAATTTAAACACAATCATTAAAAAATCATTTTTCCATTTTAAAATAAAATAAATGTGGTAAAAAGTTTTAGAATTCCCCCCCTACAAAATTGTTGCCCATTAAGTTTTCTAATTTTTTTATTAGAAAAAATTTGGAGGATTTTTTGGTGGCCCCCCCCCCACAAAATTATTGCCCTTGAAGGTAAGTTAAACATTATTAGAGGAAAAAAAATTGTCTTTCCTTAAATTACAACTCTTTAAACCCTAAACACCATAAGAACAAAAGGATCATGTTTCTTTCCCCTAATCATCTTTTTGATGTTCTTTGAGTTATTGAAGCTTGTTAGATTAGAATTGTTTGTGTATAGTGCAACTTGGGTGCATCCACAATAGCAAAAGCCATGGGATGCATAACTAGTGCTTAGTTTTTGATGTTTGTGTTTCAAAAATATACTACTGTTGGAAGTTTTTAGTTTGTGTACATGACAATGATTTCATCTATTATGAAAAACATGTGTTATAATTTGAAATGAAATTAATGAATATAAAATATTCATAAGCACTCATTGACATTGTAACCATTTTTATTTTTAGTGAGATTACTTAAACATGACATATTTTGAAGGAGGTTTTTAAAACAAATATTTTCCTAATAATATATTGCAACATTTTATTAAGTTAGATTTGATTTTTTCCAACATTCAAATGAAAGATTCCTAAAATATTTTAGGAATATTATGTGTAAGTAATCACCCAAATGGGGAAGCGTGACTCCTATTAGTGTGGAAGCACCATTTCTTGTTAAATTTTTTTTACATTTTTGTTGACCCATGGATTATAAAAATTATTCACAATCACAAAGGTGGAATCAAAAATTCCAAAAGATGTTTAAGATGCCTCTTCCGACCATGGACCATTTTTTATAATGTCTAATTGTAATACATTTCAACCAATAGGAAGGAATTCCCAACCTTCACACATGAGGATCCCTTGTAATGAAAATCATATAAAATGTTTTGAAGTGCATGCCCCTATTTTGTTTTCACAATGTTCAAATTTTGTGGACAAAATTTTAAAAATCAAGGAGATCAAGAAAGACGAATTTAGCTAACCTATACAAAAAAAGAAGGGTCAACCAACCAATATGAATGGCAAAGGAAAGAAACCAAGGGTGGCTACCAAGAAGAAAGATTTTTTTTCAAAATCTAATGAAGAAAAAAACAATGGTGTGAAGTGGAAAGATCTTGAGGTGGACACTTTGATTGCAATTCAAGGAGAAATGGATGCAAAGTTTTCCAAAAGTGCCAAAAAGCAAGGTATGTTGATAAATGTGGATTGAATTCTTACAAAATTATTCAACACTTACTATAACAACAGATTTGCACTACAATATGCACACATTCATAATTCCTACCTTGATTCTAAACACACATGCCCCTATAGTTCATTAAAACACCAAAATTTGCACTTCAAAATACAATGTAGAAAAATCCAAAAACAAAATTACAATTCATTTCATTATATTTTTGATATTATACAAAAGTCACATAACAATACAAATATGAAAATCACTGCAAAAGTTTGTACTTCTTTGGTTTACTAAAAACTTCAATCAAAATACCAAAAAAATCCATGTTCTATTGAAATGAAATCAAAATAACAAAATAAAATATGTCATATATCAAAAAGAAAATGTGTAATTTCTACTACAAAATATCGACATCTATTTCTTTACTCCAAAATTGTGTCTAAGAATGAAAATCCTTTTCCTAGAATTCCCATTTTTGGGCAGTCCCAAAGTCACCATCAACATGATTCAAAACTAAACAAGAATTCAAAATTTAAACTTCCAATGATCAATCCTTATCCTTAATGCCTTGTTCATCCAAAATAATATAATCATCTTACCTCTTTAACATACATTTCTAATTTTTTTGTGATTTAGTAAAAATACAATTACAATTGAGGCCATTGGGGCCTTTAAAAAGCCTTGGCCTTATTTAGTGCTAACAAGAAAACAAGCTTAAGAAAGATCGACAAATTGGAAGGCTTCCTGGAGCAAGTCATCACCAATTTCAAAAAGTTAATGGCAACCTTTCAAGCAACTTCAACTTTATTGAAGAACATGGATGAAGATATGGCAACATTTGTACACAAGTTAAAACTTTTTACTCATTCATGCTTTTAATTTTAACATGAATTTTAGAATTAAAAAAAAACCAAAGTAGATTGATATTTCAGTTGTAACTCCAAGGTGTTTTGGCAAAACTATATGTTGATTTGTCATGTAATAAATCTTCGTCTACTTCATCTTTTTTAATCAAGAATGTTTGAGCATTCATATATTCACATCCTTACATGAGGCAAACTACTGCATGAGCCTAAGCCTTAGCCCAAAGCCTAGAGTTGGAACCTAGGATGGTAAAATGTTTTTTCCTTTATACACATGCAAGTAAAACCCAAGAATTTATCCGCAAAAATGAATGTTATACTAATAAACCTAGAAGTAAACATGGGGATGAATGTAAGTAGCATCCTCATTATGGCTGAACAATTTTTTTCATTCATCTAATGTATGGATGAAAAAAATTTGCATTTAATACATTTTTTCATAAATAAAACTTCCATTAGAATTATGGATGAATATTTTAATTTACCATTAAATTTTTATGGATTTTTTTGTTTCCATAATTTTAATTAACTAAAGCTTCATGAACATAATCTAATTATATATGATTTAACACTTGTTGAATAATATGATGTAAATTTCATTATAGATGTATTTCATGGCTATGGTTTAAAATGTCATTATTTTAAAAATGTTTTGACTATGTTACCATTATTATGCTAGCATTCATCCCATGGTCATTGTTGTTTTTAAATTATTATTATTATTTTGGGCAAACTAACGGGGAGTGTCATTGACAACACTGGGTTCTTTCCTCCCCCTCCTCCAAAGGTGCCACAACTTTTTTCAAACCTACCTATAACTATCATTAACAACAATAGGGGTGTCTTTTTTTCATTACATGTCAAGGGTGCCATGATTTTTTTCAAATTTAACCAGTGTTGTCAACAACAATTGGTTTTGATTGTTTTAAATATTTTAAAACCACACAATGTCATTAGTAATAATGGGCTTTGAAATAAATTAAAATTCAGTTTTAAGCACTTTAATTAGATTTTTTCAAACAACCTATTATCATACATGACAATGGGGGTTTTTTAATAATCATTTATTTTCAAAGCACCCAATTTTCCACAAGGTAAACATATTTAATGTTGTTGACAACAATTGGGCTTTGGGGGGGGGGGACACTCATTCCATGAAAATATTTTTTGAATTACTTCACGTTGTTCATGAAAATGATTTCTTAAACAAAAAATTTTAAATGATTTTGGTCCCAACATCATATTTTCCCCTACTATCAAAATTTCAATATCCATCATTATCAAATGACATTCAAATTTGAGATATTAATATTTGGACAACAACTGAGGATGAACATAAATAATTTTGAATTTATTTATCTTCCAACCATGGATAAATGTATCCAATGATTTATTTATTTAATCCAAATCATAAATGAAATTCATCCATATGAAATCATTCATCTACATACATATTCATCCATGTAAGTGGATTAAAATCACATTAAACTTTAATTTCCAATCTCAAAGCTCCAAGCTTAGGTTTCATTCTCATGCACAAGCCATCGTCCTTCTACATTTGGAATTGCCATATGTAAGCATGATTCAATTATGCCCCTAACTCTTGTGAAAAACCCTTTCACCATGTAATTCAAATACTTCTCTCAACTCACCTTGAGGTAATCAATTCTATAACTCTTTCTTAGCCTTTTCAATTCAACTCCTATCAAAAGCATCCTTTGACAAAAACACATATATTATGCAAAATTATGCATGTAGAAACAACATCCGAGATAGAATACAATGAACAATCCATATGTTTCATGATTATCTTCCACCTACACTTTAAAATGTCAAATGTTCATTCAACAAACCTTTGTGTTAATGATTGAATAAAATTCCAATTTGCTTTGTATTCTTCCAAAGCTAAATCAAATACTCCCTTGAATGGGCAATAAATCCATGTCCTCACCAAATATGCTACATCACCAATCAACTTGCATGGTAGAAATTTGCTTTGAATACACATCTCTGCAACTTTTGTAAGTTGGAAAACTATCCAATCATGCATGCTACCAACCCAACCAAATTCATAATCCACAACACACATTTTGTATCAACAATTCCTTGTAATAGAATAGAATGAAATGACTTCCTACAATACTAGTCTTCTCCTCCTATGAGAGGTGCTAGAATGGGGATGTGTGAAATTCCATGTAAAGTTTCAAAATCTTTTGACAAAACCCTAAATTGATACTCACTTGGAAATTGCATAACAATTTTGGAAGATGCAACTTTATCATGTGACAAAACTCGTTTACAATCACTAAAATAGTACCTTTGGTTACTCCAAATAGATTGCCCACTAGTTGTAAACCATTCCCACTTCCTCACCATATTAAGGACATTGCAACCCTATCTTCCATCAAAATTGGATTTCTAATAAATGTATGTTGTTTTCTCAAATAGGAACCTAATTGTGAATACCATGAGAAACGTTAATCCTTTTCTCGAACATGTTTTTAGTGTAAGAACCAAGCGAAAATTGATCTATAAATCCACTTTGCCTTTCAAAAGCCCAAACAATTTGTTTTTTCCTCCACATGGATTCACACATGACTACAAACAATGCATATTTCTCCATTTCTTACCCTAAAATTAGAGATGCGATGAAGAAGTATGCATTTCATACCCTATGCATGTGTAGTCAAGATAACAAGTATTCATATTTTTCTCTATCAATGGCATGTGATTGTTAATGAAAGGTACAAAACATGAGGAAGGAACAAAAAAAGATAAAATGAAAAAAAAAGAAAAAAAAAGAAGAAATGAGAGAGAAAAAGAAGATATAAGAGATGAATAAAAAGTTAGGGCAACCAGATTTCCAAAGTTTTTTTTATCAAAATATTTCTTATTAAAAACTGTGGGTGGCCCAAATTGGGTTTAAACTGTGAAGACAGGCCCTTGAGGCATGGCCCATGGGTCTGCCCAAGGTCTCATCCAAAAAGTGAGGTACCATGAGGTTCTGTAGGCCATGGCCCACGGCCCCTAGTGCAAACAGCCCCTTATTGGTATCCCAGGTGATCCTTGAAATGTGATATCCGGCCAACACTCATTTTGACGATTGTACCAGCGTACATGCTGGTTCACCCTAGGCTTCCCTCGGGTAAGCTTACAGTAAGATACGTGCCAGTTTTTGAATCTAACCAATGGGAAGCCAGTTTGGAATCAGGAGAGATATCATTGGCTTATTTTTTGTTGCACTGTTATCTAGTCTTCAAACATCCCAATTTTCCTTTTCTTTTGCTAATTTTGGGCCTATTTTTTGGGGCTTCCCCTTGTGGGTTTCCTCCTCAAAGATCCCCATTTTATTCTTTCTCTATGGTCGCAATATTATCTAGTCTTTGGTGTCAAACATATCCCCACGAGCTAATTTGGAATTATGTGTCCAAACTCACATGGACCACAACTTGTAACATCCAATAGTTTACATAAGCACGGAGTACCAAGCTCGAACAAGACAAAGAAAGCCCAAAGAAAATGTAACTAAGAACTAGGCAACTGAAAAACAGCAACTGCAACTAAAAAACTGTGCACCGATTTCATTCGTTAGTAACTGACCTGATGTAACTTATCTACTAACTACATCTGGCTGTGAATTAGAAGATGACCTTTGTGGCTTATTGGCTGGTCACTGAATCACTGATCCAATCTTGCTATGGCCTACCTATTGTCTTTTTGTGTGAGCTTTTCATAGCTACCTTTCCATGAGTGTATCTATTGTTAGTGGTATCAATTAGTTGTGGGGACGAGTTCAAAGTGTGCCTTTATAATTATAATCATAATTTTATGGGCCTCTTTTATTGGCTGTAAACCGAAAAAATATTCATACTATGAGCATTCCCAGAAAAGAGTACCCTCAAAATAGCCTTTCATTTGGGTAAGCTATTTAATTTATGAGGGTAAACATGTGAGCAAAAGATGGGATAAAGTGTGGTGCTATGGGGAACAGATTGGGCAACACATGGAAACTTGAAGAGCACATGGAAGGCATCATTGGGAACCTTGTGGGAACACCAGAATCCAAAAAAGATCTCAAGAACAATAAACTTTGCAGGTGTCAGTGCATTGTGATGTACATCACTCTGTTCATGGACTCTATGTCAACACTTGTCCTTTTTCAGGACAAGAAAATTGACCTAAACATTTCTGCAACTCTCATCCAGTTTGAACATATTGCAACCAGAGGTGGAGATGGGCACATTACTAACAGTAGCCTTGTTTCAAGGAACAGTGTCAAAATTCATTTGATCTACTATTGAGCAAAATGATGAAACCCTGCCAATCATAAATAAATCAAAGCACCTGCCTATAAATCAGAGCACACAAAAAGGCGGGAATATAAAGAACAAAAGGATGGACCCACGTCCAAGAAGACAAAAGAACCACCTAAGAAGGCGAACCACAAAGGGAACATCAAGTTCCCGAACACCCTCCTGTCACGAGAATTATATCAAATAAGGAAAGGGGAGGAACATCAGGGATGGGGGGGGGGGAGTTGCACCCAATTTTTCTTTTTTTTAGTTTTTTTTTAAAGAGTCACTTTGATAAGCCCATCACAATTTTCTATTGAAACATTGTGCACTCCCCAAAATAAAAGCACAAAGGTGCTTACCTTTGCATTTTCCCTTTTTTCAAGGAGAACTTTTGGAATTATTTTGTGCTGAACATCAGTCATAGGTAACGCATATTCCAGCCACAAAGAAACCATCAGCTGGGTCTGGATTGGGCCCCCTTCATCGGTTTCTTAGAATTGGTCCAGTCTTCTTGTCGTTCTTTATACCCTTATTTTTCCAAAAGGTAACTGTGATCAGAATTTCATAACAACAACCACAATGTGGAGTGCGACAGCATTCCCATGATCTTGGAGGGAAGAAATTGGCCTCATTTTCTCATGGAATGAGACAAGAAAAATTAGGTGAGTATGTTGTTTCATCAGGATGAGCCTGCTTAAATAAATCCAGTTGTAATTAACTATGGCAGCGTCGAAGCAGAGCATCCCCCCCCCCAAAACTGACTCATTCATGTATGTGCAAACATTTTAGGACTCTTTTTAACTTTTTAGCATCCCTTGTTAGAGACCAGTACCTACAAGGCTTCTGGCCAGTTGGAAGCTTGTCTGGTGGAAGAATCCAACAGTGAATATTCTTCTTTACTACTTAGCCAGCCCATGCTTGGGCCCTCCATAAACCATATTGGTCTATTTCAATATTTTTTGCCCAGCATTTATATATCACCCTCTTTCATCATGGTCACTTAGAGAGAGGAAATCTAATTTTGAAGTCAAGTTGTTAAGGTAGCCTAAACTTACTTTACCTTAGGGTGAGTTTTGTCATTAATTAATCTTTTAAAATATTGAAACGGGGAAAAATATGAAACAAGGTGTTGAAAACCATCATAATTATCACAGGCTACAACCTGAATAATTTCACCCCTCATATGACAATATAATTGTAGATCAGGAAAAATCAATAACTTCAATTTTATAAAAACGAATTAGTTTTTGAAAAAAAAAATCGTCTTATCCATCTGGAAACTGACCTTGGGCTATGGTATGTCTTGTCACCTGTTTCCCTGATCTCTTTTTGGGTCCTACAAATTCTTAAGATCACGGATGGCAAATCTTCCAAGTTAGGTTGCGTGAAACACAGTTACCTTCAATGAAGGTTCTTCATTTTGAACAATAGGAATGTGATTGGCACTTACAGTACAGTTTAGCTTTCTTTCGCTATATGTGGGCATTTAAACTTTTTGATGTGATGTGATTTGAATTGATTGATTACCAAGCAATAGTTGTTGTACATCTTGGATTGTTACTAACAGAACAGTAAAAAATCACCACACTTATTTACTTTGGCCTCTTGTTGATCCATCTATTATGCTAGTCCAAGTGAACTTTAGCTACCCCACTTTAAATTATTTGATTGGTGTATTAACCCATAATTGACATTTGACCAACTCTTCCCAGAGGGGGGTGGTGGGGGAGATTTACATTATTGTAACCACTCCGCATTCATGAAAAAGTCACTTTAGAGAAAAGTCGGATCCTTTGAGTTGTAGTGAACTCGAAGCTAAAACTTTGACCTAAGGAAAAGAATTGGTATCTTGGTGGTAGGCCAGTGGTAATAAAATTGAAAATTTTCTAAATTCTTAGATTTCTATTAAATCCAAATGTTTGGTAGCACCTCAAAAAGGGTTGTTTTAATTCAATGTTATGTAAAACCATACACGTTCGAAATGAAAAAACCAAGGTTCTAATTGGTTCCTTATATTTCCCAACAAGTCATCAAATTTTTTTTGCAGCCAGCATTATCTCCCACCTCAGCTCTTCATTTGTTCTGTGGCTCATCAGCTCCATTGCAACATCTTCACAATGAGCTGTATGTGCCATCTCTAGCATTGCAACAAACCTCTGTTGCTACAAACTATCACTGAAGACATCGTTGATGGTAATGATGCAATTGACCATGGATTCAACAATTCAATGTTCAGGTACAGTGAGGAATTGGAGTGATCAGAGGAGAGTAAGGCTTAATTCTTGAATCCAGAGTAGTATAGTAATAGAACCCATGAGTGAGTAGTTCAAGAGCAGTGAAGCATAGGGAGAGATCACATTGTGTAGATTCCGAAGATGCTAAGAAATGGAGCAACAAATTGTGCTGAGGAAGACAAATTTTAGTAGTAGAAGTTGATATGTGTCACTCGATGCTGTGATGATGATCCCCAAAAAAAGCCACGAGCTACCACCACAAAAAATATATATTACATGTGTGAATCATAAATGTTCATGTTGGATAACTTCTAAAAAAATGTAGGAATGGTCATTGTGTGTGAATCCAACTGCCCATGCTACTAAAAATGATGAGTTGTGAGGTGGTACGCAGTATTTTAAAACCGGCTAATTGAGTGTTAGTGGCCCTGATAGAAAAGGATGGCATATTATGACAAATTTGGGGGCCAATTTTGGGTCTGCGTCTGGTTTTTAGAAAGGCCAACTCTCCATTTTGGGTCCAACCACGTACATGCTTGGTTTGAAGTTCGGGTCCGAATCGGCAAGCATTAAACATGCGAAACGAATTAAATGTGGCATATGGGTTCAGGTGCAACCCAGTACATGCTTGGTTTGAAGTTTGGTTCCAAATCGGCAAGCATTAAACACGTGAAACGAATTAAATGTGGCAAATGGGTTCAATGCATCTGCAATACAATGTCAGAAAATCAGATTCTTTTTATTGTACCTGCACAATATTCATGTTGTAAATATATTTCTTACACAATAATTTTTTTTAAAAAAATCATATGATGTACCGGTTAGAATCTTCCTTTCAACAGAAAGGTTCAAGGCGCAATCTTTTTTTCATTTTTTTTTTCAACAAATGTAATCGATGATTTTTTTTGTAAAACATTTAAATAATTTTTTTAAGTTAGTTGCTTTTAAGAAGTAACTTCCCCAAGCAAAAGAAGACTAAGTGCCAGTCCCAAGCAACTTCTCAATGAAATAAAAAAAATTCTCAAGTGAAAAATACAACTTCCCTAGGGAACAATGAATTTTTTTTGGGGAGGGCCCAAGTTCCTTGGGCAGAATGGCACCTTCCTTAAGGAACAATGAATTTTTCCTAGGTAAAGATCCAAGTTTCCCGGGGAAACATATGTTCTGAATTTCTTTTGTAATCATAGTCATATATTGTCTTGTGACCTATAATTGGAAAGGTTTAAAATAGAGCTACAACTTTGTAGTTGAAAAAACTTTATCAAAACTCATATGCAAAAATTATGATCAAACCAAATTTAGAGCACATTTGTTCCCTAGGGAACATTGTTGCTCTCCAAGGCAACTTAAGCTCCTCCCCATGGAACATAATTATTCCCCAAGGAAAAGCCAACTTTCTTATGGAACAATGAACTTCCCCTTGAAAAAGGCCCAAATTCCTTGAGGAAACATATGTTGTGATTTTTTTAACAATCATAGTTGTTATATATTTGTTTTTATATAAGCTTGTGACCTATCAATGGAAACCTTTTGAGGAGAGCTACAACTTTGTGATTGAAAGAACTTCAATCAAAATTCACATGAAAACATTATGTTCACACAAAATTTTGAACACAATTACTCCTTGAGGAGACATGGTTTCTCCCTAAGGGAACATGGTTTAGGTTTTTCCTTGAGAAAATTGTTCCACCATGTTCCCTTAGGTTTTCCCAAGGAGCAACCATGTTCCCTCAGGCAACAAATGTGTTTGAAACTTTGTATGAACATAATTTTTTCATGTGAATAATGATTAAAGTGTTTCCAACTACAAAGTTTTAATTCTCTTCAAGGCCTTTCCAATGATAGGTCAAAAGTCTATATAAAAAAATATATCAAATGATTGTGATTGCTAAAAGATTTGTAACATATGTTTCCCCAAGGAATTTGGGCCCTTCCCCAAGGGAAGTTGGCTTTTCTTTGGGGAACAATCATGTCGTCGGAGAAGAATTATTTTTCCCTCAAGAACATGGTTGCTCTTCATGGCAATTCAAACCTTGTTCCTTTGGGAACATGGTTGTTCCCTAGGGAACAAATTAAACCTTTTTTTTACTTACATTTGGAGAATTTATTTTCATCCATTTCGTTCATAAATGAAAAAGATAATTCAGGAAAAGGTTCGAACCCAAGACCTATGGACTATAAGGGTAATTCTAACCCTTGCATTAGTTTTTTCCTTTGAAAATAATATTATATATAT
>Ga0116229_10011818_pt1 | contig 12762 bp, 10 predicted proteins | sample S1TSphgellanicum_3_FD_87313 | JGI IMG/M metagenome (GOLD analysis project Ga0116229, IMG submission 87313) | Host-associated microbial communities from peat moss isolated from Minnesota, USA - S1T2_Fc - Sphagnum magellanicum MG | ecosystem: Host-associated > Plants > Peat moss > Unclassified...
ACGCTGGTGTTTTACCGGGAAGACGCGCCATTTACGGAAGCTTTTGTTCCGCCCTACCCTGCCATCATGAGTTGGGCTGGAACGGGCGCCGGATAATCCATCGCCGCGCGCGTGGTGCACTGCGCGATACCCTCATTCATCGCCGCGATCAGCGAGCCCGGTTCAAGCGACGAAGCCGCTTGATACACGACCCCCAAAGCAAGCGCGCGTTCCGCGCCATGGCGCGGGACTAGTACGGTCGCCACGTTAAGGCCTGGCGTAAAGCCTGCCGGCCCAACCGCATATCCTTGCCGGCGGAAGGTCGAGATATTCGTCCGAATCTCGGCTGTATTGAACTTTGTTTCGGGAGGAGCCTCGGCGTTTAACCGCCAGAGCATGCGGCCAGCCTGGTCGGGCGGCAGCGTTGAGAGCAAAAGCTGCCCCGCGGCGCTCGACGAAAGCTGCTCGGACGCACCATAATCAATATTGCGCATCAGAGGATTGGCACCGGGAGAAAAATGGAAGACCTGCACATAGGTTCCCACCATGCCAAACAAGGCGACACTGTTGCGCGTGGTACGCGCCAGGCAATCCATGAAGGCGAACAAACGTCCATCGCGGATGATGTCCGGCTGGGCGGAGGTACCCAGCGCCGCCAGCCGGGGAGTCGGAGAATAATATCGGGACCGCGAATCCTTATACAGAAGCCCCATTTCGACCAGGCTGGAGAGCAATTCCGAGGTACTGGATTGCGGCCGGCCGTAGCGCCGGACAATATCCATGACCGTTGCCTTTCGGCTGTTTTCATTGAAGAATTCAAAAACTTCGATCACGCGTTTAGCGATCTTGGTCTTGTTCGGTTCAAGCGCTGTGGCCATGCCGTTTTCCCCCGTTTTTTTGATCTGGATCATATCATCTACCTGGGAACGGCAGCCGTCAATAAAAAAATGATAGTGTCTCTGTTTTTTTTGGGGAAGTACGGCGCAGGCGTTTCTGGCCGAGGATCGCCAGGGCGATTTCCAGGCTGGGAGATTGCCTGGCCGCGGCCGCCGCGCTCTAGTGCGGTCGAGATCATTGGGGCGGGAAATGAACTGCCCCTTCTTTTTGGGGTAGTTGGCGATGAAAGTCCGTATCGAGAAGGCCCAGTGTGTCGGCAACGCCCGGTGCCATGCCGTCGCGGAGCATCTATATCCGCTCAATGACGAGGGCTATATTGCGATCGAAGGGTTTGACGTGCCGCCAGGCGAAGAAGAGAGCGCCCGCAGGGGCGCCAAGGCATGCCCCGAACGGATTATCGTTATTATCGAGGCCTGACCCCTGACGCGCGTCCGCCTGGTTTTGACGTGGCCCCTGACCATCCCAACACCGCCAGGTGTGCGAGCGTGGCGGGGTCGGCATTGCTCCGGGCTGCTGCCACGTTGAAGCGGATTTAAGCACGAACCAAGTACACTAGGCGACGCATGCGAGGCGAAAGCGTCACTGAAGCTATGGCGCTCTCAACGCCTGTCCGTGCAACGATCGTGAGGGAGCGCAGACTATAACCTAGTCGGCGACGGAGCTCGGTTAGGTCGGGGCCTTTTGCAACTGCCTCACCGGTGCATCCTCAACCTTGCGGACAGGTCGGAACAGATGCGGCGGCAACAGGAAGCTGGCTAGGGCCGGCAACAGCACCATCGCACCCAGCATGTTCCAGAGAAACATGAACGCCAGCAACAAGCCCATATCCGCTTGGAACTTGATAGGCGCGAAAATCCAGGTGCTCACGCCAACCGCCAGCGTAAAGCCTGTCAAGAGGACAACTTTTCCCGTCGACATAAGAGTTTGGTAATAGGCTTCGGACAAAGGCAGCCCACGGCGCAGAAAACTCAACAGAATGCTGAGCACATAGAGGGCGTAGTCGACGCCAATACCCACCCCAAGTGCCGAGACCGGAAGCGTGGCAACCTTGATACCGATATTCAGCCATACCATCAAGGCCTGCGCGAGGATCGAGGTAATGACCAGCGGGATGACCGCGCAAAGAACGACACGCCAGGACCTGAAGGTTATAAAGCAGAACACAATAACCACGGCGTAAATCAAGACCAGCATGATGTTGTTCGCCTGGGCAACGACTATGTTGGTTGCCGCCGCGATGCCGGCATTGCCGCCCAGCAGGGATAGTTTGTAATTCGGCGATTGATTGGCGGGATCAACGATAAATTTCTGTGCCGCATCGACCACGGCCGTGAGGGTTGCAGCCTTGTGATCTGTCAGTGAAATGTAAATTGGATCGAACGAACAGCCGAAATTCGCCAGCCGGCGTGGCACGAATTCGACCGTTTGATAGAGCAGGCTGTTATTCGGCTCCAGCCCGACCCATTTCGGCGCTCCCTCCGTCAATCCAGCCATCACATAGGACTCGAAGCTTGCAATGGAGGCGGTGGACGTTACCTGCGGCATTTGCTGCAGCTGCCATTGCAGGCGGTCCATGACCGAGAGCGTCGGATAGTCGAGGCAGTGATTCGAGAGCGTGTCGTCCATGACGACCATGACATCACTGCCAACGGCGTAGTGTTGGATAATGAAGGCATTGTCCTTATTATATTGCGAGTCCTGCCGCAGCTCAGGGGCACCGGGTTGCAGATCACCGATCTGCACATGGCGCCCGACACTATAACCCAGGACAGCGATTAGGAAGGCGCCAAATATGGCAAATCCGGCGACTTTGCGGCGGGTGAACAAATCAAGAAAAGCCCAGATGGGACTGCGTTTATTCGAGGCGCTGGCCCCGGTACGCAAGCTACGCAGGGCGGCCTTCGGGTTAACACCAATATAGCTGAGCGTGATCGGAATAAGAATTAGATTGGTAATCACGAGCAGTGCGACCCCGATCGTTGCAATCGTCGCCAATTGCTGAATGGCGCCGATGCGGATCACCATGAGCACGGCAAAGCTTGTCGCATCGCAAATAAGTGCTGCAAAACCGGCCAGGAATAAACGGCGGAATGTGTAGCGCGCGGCGACCAGGCGATGGGTGCCGCGGCCGATATCTTGCATGACGCCATTCATCTTTTGTGCGCCATGACTCATGCCGATCGCGAAGACCAGGAACGGCACGAGCACGGAATAGGGCGTCAGGTCGAGCCCCATCAGCGTGAGCAGGCCCATTTGCCAGACCACGGCTGTCAGTGACGCAGTGACCACCAGCGCCGTCGAGCGAATGCAATGGGTATACCAGAAAAGCACGCAAGCCGTGATCACGATCGAAACCAGGAAGAACGCAAGTATCTTATCGATACTGTCGATCATGTCGCCCACCACCATGGCAAACCCAATCATGTGCAATGTGACACCTTGCGCGGCATATTTGGTCCGGATCTGATTGAGTTGATGGGCCAACAGTCCATAGTTCAGCGGCTTTTGGCCGACCTTAAGCAGCAAGGGCACGTAAACCATGCTTGACTTGAAATCGAGGCCGACAAGCTGACCAATCGTACCAGAGTTCTGAATATGCGTCGCGATCGCCTGAAGCGCTGTGGGTGAGCCGTCATATGTCATGTCGATGACAGAACCACCGGCAATTCCATCCGGCGTGACCTGTTGCCAGGTGGTCTGCGGACTCCAAAGCGATTGCATGTAAGGTCGATTGACGCCTGGCAGCAAATAGACCTCGTCGTTGATCTCTTGCAGCACCTTCAGATAATGCGCGTTCAGGATGGTTCCCTGGTCTGCCACAACGGCAATCTGGATCGCATCGGACTGGGTTGCGAGGTCGTCGTAGTGGTTAAGATAGTTGACAATATAGGGTTGATGAACCGGGATCATCTGCGAATAATTCGCAGAGAGATGTACCTTGACCGCCTCGATTCCTAGCAAGATCGTCAGCACTGCGCACAACAGCATGATCGCCGGGCGATTGTTGAAAAGGATACGCTCCACAATCGAACCAGAATTTTGGTCAAAATCATTAAGGTCGGCGATCACGGGCGCGGCGCTCATTTTATTCAACTTGGCCTACATCCTTTTGTTCGTCCGGACCCAACCGGATCAGATTGTTTCTAGTCATAATTTCAACACATAGGATTCTGCAAAAAAACCCAGAACTAGACCTGTAATTCGGCTAGATCGAGCGGGACGATGCCAGCTATGGAAAGCAAGAGGAAACGCTTGGCATCAATGGGTTGCAATGCGTTGATCGGCATCAGCGGATTGCTTACGACGAGGCTGAAACTATGACCACTATCCTTGCTGATCCACAGGCCGCCGCCGGAATCACCGGCCAATATCGGCCCGGAGGGCAGACGTACGACGGCGTTGATATTATCCGTTCCCGTAAAATTCGATGGATTCCAGCTCTTACCGGCATCCGTGCTTAGAGAGATGCTCCCTGAAACGCCATAAACAAGAATGGCGCCATCCCCGACATCCGTGACCCCGAATAATGTTGCCTCGCCAACTTGCGCCAACTGCGGAAAACTCTTGCCGCCATCGGTAGAACGGAAGACCAGCCCCTCCTCCCCAACGAGGTAATAGGCGCCACCAATAGCGGCGGCATCGTAAAGGTTATGGCTGACCGGATCACCGATATTCAGACTCCAGTCGGTCCAGCTTTTGCCGGCATCGGCGCTATAATCCACAAACCTGTAGGACCCGAACACCAAGACCTCGCTGAGGCTCATCGGCAGAACGGCGAGCATCGGTGTGTCTGGACCATTTCCCGACAATATCTGGGCCCGGCGAACGGCATGCTCAGCCTGATCTGAACCAGCGGGCTGGCTCGCGACAAAGGCCTGTGTTGCCGTGTTCATGAGGTCGATTTCCCTCAGGCCATCAAGCTGCTTAACCCAGGTCTCACCGCCATCCTGGGTAGCGAGAACAACTCCCAGGCTGCCTGTGGCCCAACCCACCTGCGGCGAGACAAAGGCGATATCCGTGATCGTCGCGCTTACGGGCACCTCCGCCTGATGCCAGGTTTTCCCGGTATCGTCGGAATATACGATGATGCCGTGGTCCCCGCCCACCAGCAAACGTGTTCCGGCACTGGCACCGGCTACAGCATCAAAGCGGGTCAGATTACGAACCGGGATCGCGGGAAGGGAAAGCTGCGGATACGCTGGAAAGGCTCGGGCCACGGGCGCAGCGAACGCCGCGGCCATGGATCCTCCCAATATCGACACAAACATTTCGCGGCGATTTAGCATTATCTTGTGCGTTTCCGTTCAAACTGATCTTCGGCGAGCATCCAGCGCTACTTCGCCACCGTAAGATTTGACCCGCTGCCGCATTGGTGCCCTGCATGCCTAATACTTGAAGCACCGACAATACGAAACTGCTATCTGTGTTTTGGTCATACAATCGCCAGGACGATTTCCTCGGCCGTCGATTGATGGGATAGTCTGCTACTGGCTTTAAACGAAACGCGGCGCGGCGTACACGCCCAACCGCTAGGAAAGAGAGAGTCATGACCGAAGCACCGCATATGCTGATTGAAGAGGATGGCGCCATCCTCATCGCCAGCCTCAACCGGCCGGAAAAACTTAACGCGATTAGCCGCGAGACGCTTACGACCTTCGAGACCGCATTGCATCGCTTCCGCGATTCGCCAGCGTTAAAAGTGCTGCTGATCCGGGCTTCCGGCCGCTATTTTTCCGCGGGCGCGGATCTGCGCGAGAATGCGCCAGGAGCGCCTCCCACCACTGGCTCGGGCATACGAGAGATGCACAGGCTTACGCTTCATGGCATGCACCGCATTTATGACGAAATGGAACATATCGAAAAGCCGATCGTCGTGGCTCACCAAGGGACTTGCGTGGGGGGCGGATTGGAATTGTCCCTCTCCTGCGATTTCCGCCTCGCCGCCGAGAGTGCGCGGTACAGTTTCCCCGAGGGCAAATTCGGCGTGCTACCCGCCTCTAACGGTGTAAGCCGCCTCACGCGCATCGTCGGTACACATTGGGCGCGATATCTGGTAATGGGTAATTTCATCGCGGATGCCAACAAGGCGCTCATTATGGGCCTTGTGCATGAAGTCTGGCCTGACGAAGGTTTCCAGGAGCGTGCCCTGGAATTCTGTCGACATCTCGCCGGCAATAGCGGCGAACAAATGGGCACGGCCAAAATCGCCATCGAGATGGCGTATGATGTCGGCCCCGAGATGGCCCGCCATGTCGAGCGCATGGCCAACAGCGCGCTGATGCTGGGTCCGGAGTATCTCGAGAGTTTCAAGAGTCATGTAGGTTCCATCGGCAAAAAAGACTGACATGGGAAATGATGGATAGCGGGCTGGTTGCGCGCGGGCGCGAGGCCTTCAAGGCGGTGCAGGGTTTTGCAGCGCCGTCCACGCCTGAATTACCCCCTTCCGCCTGAGCCGCGGATTGAAATGGGTGCAAGTCGGCCATTGACCTTTATCGCGTTCACGCCTGAAGTCTCTCGCTAAGCCATTCCCGTGCCCCTTGTACAAAACGTTTGGCAAGTTCGGATTTAGGTGCCCAAGCCTCAAAACCATGCGGCGCCCCCGGGGCGGTCACAACCGCTACCACAATACCAGCCTGCCGCAGCCGGTCGGCATAATCGAGATCTTCATCGTGAAATAAGTCGATGTCGCCAACGCCGATCCAAGCGGGCGGCAGGCCACGCAGATCATGCCGCCGCGCGGCCGCCGCATAGGACGGTATCGCCGGCGCGCCTGGCTCGGTGGAAAGATACGAACGCCACCCGAATGCGTTGCGGCGATTATCCCAGACAAAGTGTTTGACCTGATCAAGCTCTTGCCTTGCCGCCGTCCGGTCATCCAGCATCGGGCAAAATAGCCATTGCGCGAAGGCGCTATTGCCGCCGGCATCATGCACGCGCTGCACAAGACTGGCGGCCAGACCGCCGCCCGCACTTTGCCCACCGATAACAACCGATCTCGGGTCGACCGCGAGGCTCGCCGCATGCTCCTGCAGCCATTCCCAGGCAGCCCAACAATCGTCCAATGCGGCGGGAAAACGGTGCTTTGGCGCCAGCCTGTAGCCTGCGGCAATGACAGGAATGCCAACCAGCTTAGCCGTCATGGCACAAAAAAGATCATCCTGCCTGGCTCGACCGATCAGAAAGCCGCCACCATGTATCCAGAGTAGAGCGCCTGTCGAACGGCGGATGGCGGGTAGATGAATCCGCAGGCCGATGCCCGGACCGTCAACCCGTTTCAGTTCTACCCCACTAACCGTCGCAGTCGGAACCAACGCAAGCAGCGCCTGAGTTAAAGCTCTGCCCCATTTTGTGCCAAACGGCATTGGCGGCAATCTTCGGACGGCGTTTTGAAGTTCAGGAGCAACCCGCGAAATTTCCATTATACCTCATTAAAAACTGTATTTTGGGCGGGTGCGGAGTCAAACAATACGTACGCCTGGATATTCGCCCAGGATGATGCTCTCCATATCGCCATACCCTTCATTGTCGCCCTCTCGAATGCGGACAGGCCGGTCACGGATTTGCCAGCGATACGTCTCCGCCAGCTTCTGCGGGTTGTTGACATCATCGATGCACTCGCCATCGAGAAAGTCTTCGCCCTTGTAGCTGCCATGGATCTGGCCCTTCCATGCGCCATACATCCCCGGCAATAGGCGGAACCCCATCTCGGGATTGATGACTTCGACCTCAAACACTCGCTCCACCATCGAGGCGCCCTTGCCGGCCAACAAGGCGGTAATCCGCCCGCGCATGGCACCGCGGTCGGACGCACGGTAGTCAATCTCCGGATAGAGATGCAGAATCGGCAACTGCCGGCCGTCACTCTCGTTGATATAGCCGCAGAAGAAATCTGGCGGCCCCTCGCCGCCGAAATCGCGGAAGTAATAGGCCAGATCGTAGCTGGTGCCGTCGGGCCGGTTGATCTGCGATACCAGCCAGTTGAAATGATACGAGGCACCCGCCTTGTTGCCGCTGGTGGCGCCAACGCTGCTGGGCACGAGATCAGCCGGATCAAGGCCAACATGTTCGCGGATGCCCCAGCTGCGGTCGCGGAAGCCAAACCATTCATCAGGGTCGACCGCGAGGCGCTCGCCTTCCATCTCGATCCAGCCTGAAACCGTCCCCGCCTGATGGTACCGGATCACGTCGGACGCCGTGCGTCCGCCATGGATGACGGTATCGCGATTTTCAAAAAAGGCCGGCATGGTCGCATGGAAGGTCAGTTCAAACCGGATCGGCTGGGCGTTGTTCTCCGCCAGGGTCAGCCGGATCGCCTTGAACGGCTCCAGCACCGCATACCCGAGTGGGCCGACTGACATGTCGTCGATGCGCGGCGCGAGCACCCGGCTGGCGCGCACGGTGCACTGCTGCGTGCCGCGCTGGATACCAGCAAAACCATCCATGATATTGCGATTCGTGTATTTCCCAACCCCAAAATTGACCTGCATCTGGCCATTCTTGCGCATCAGCGTGAACCATGCCTTCTCGGTCCAGGCGCGGTCCGGAGTCCCAACGGCCGCATGGGTGTTGACGATTTGGTGGTTGAACAGCTCGTCGGCCGCGGTGAGTGGCGCGATGGTCGGGATCATGTCAGTCCTTTCGAGTCCTGGAACTGGCGGCCATCGAGCATGGCTCCCATGACGCCAAGATAATAGCTTAGGCTTTGCTTAAAATTAGCGAGTTTGGGATCGCGGCTGCGTCCGGTCTCGTACATGTTGCTGGCTTCCGCCACGATCCCGGCAAGTTTACCGATCTGCGCGATTTCGTGCCAGAACACCCCTTGGGCCGAGCGGCCGGAGACTTCCGACCATAGGGCGATGACTTCATCGCGCGAGAGCATTCCCGGCAACCTCGGCCCGCGGGTGGCGGCGTGGTATTCGGATTCAAAGGCGTAAAGCATATACCCCAGATTGGCGAGCGGCTCGCCGTTCAGCGCCAGTTCCCAGTCCAGCACCGCGGTCACGATGCCATTTTTCCACATCAGATTCGACAGCTTGGTATCGCCATGGACAATCGCCGCCGGACCGCTGCGTGGCGCCGGGACCGCAAGCAGGCGGTCAAACAGCATGACCAGTGCGGGACAGTCCACAGACCGCGCAAATTCACGCCACAGCCGCGCGTCATCTTCAGGTGAGACCACGGGCCCCAGCGTGTCCAGCGGCTGCAGCATTGAGAGCGCGGCAAAGGCCGAAACCCAATTGCGGCAGATCTGGTTCCGAAAATCATCCGCGCCATCGATGAACCAGGCGGCCATCTTGAGATCATCGATCGCTTCGCCCTCGACGCGCTCCATGACAAAAAACGGCACGCCCAGGACCGCAGGATCGGCGCAACGCATCACGATCCGCGGAACCGGAGGCGCGCCGATCCGCGCACCCAGCTCATCATAAATACAAGCCTGCGCGATGACATCATGGCCGTCCAGCATGGCTCCGCCCGAAGGCGGCAGGCGCAGAATAAGATCGAGGCCCTCGATCCTGTAGGTTTCGTTGGAAAACCCGGTGGTGATCGGCGCGACCGCGGTGATCCGCTCGCCGCCGGGCAAGATACGGCGCAGTGCCGTGAAAACCCGCTCCAGGTCGGTCATCCGAACATTCCTGGGCAGAGGCCGAATGTTTGCCGGCGGCACGGCGCGCTGGTTGTTCTTATCTCAATCGCGGCCAAGTCGCCCTCCCAAAAGACATTGCCAGACGCGTGATTTGTAGTCTTGTACCGACCCATGGCGTTCACGCCTCGTTGGTGAAGATGATCGTGCCGGCCGCACTGAACATGCTGCCGATGCCATGGCAGACCGAGATCTTCGCGCCCGCGATCTGTGCCGCCGCGACGCCGCGCATCTGCCGCACGCTCTCCTGCAAGGCGAACATCCCATACATGCCGGAATGCTGATAGGAGAGGCCGCCGCCATTGGTGTTGACCGGTAGCGCGCCGCCAGGTGCGGTGCGCCGCTCACGGTAGAAATACTTCGCCTCGCCGCGTTTGCAGAATCCGAGATCCTCCAGGGCGTAGAACGGGACATGCGCGAACGGGTCGTAGAGCATCAGGTGATCGACATCAGCTTGGGTTATACCGGCGGATGCAAACGCAGCTTCGCCCGAGAGCCGGAAGGCCCGCGATGTCGTGAAATCCGCCATCATGCTGACGATCGGGTGCTCGATACCTTCGCCGGTGCCCATGATATAGACCGGTCTGGCCGGAAAATCCTTCGCACGCTCGGCACTGGTAAGGATCAGCGCCCCACCTCCGTCGGTGACCAGGCAGCACAACAGCTTGCGAAAAGGGTAGGCGATCATCGGCGAGCCAAGGACCTGGTCCACCGTGATCGGCGCCCGGACATGCGCACGGGGATTTTTGGCGGCCCATTCGCGCTGGATGACCGCCAGCACCGCCATGTCTTCCTCCGTGGTTGCCGTTTCCTTCAGATAGCGCATCGCCGGCAACGTGACCTGCGTTACCGGCACGCCCAGGCCGTATGGCGCTTCAAACTGCCCGAACAAACTAGCCGGATTTGCCGCATAGCGCGCCGGCCCAATTTGCGACCGGCCGGACTCGCCATGGGTGATCAGCACGGTGCTGCAATAACCCGCGGCGATTGCCGCCGCCGCGTGGCGCACATGCAGCATGTAGGAGCACCCGCCGACATTGGTTCCGTCCGCCCATTTCGGGGTGATCCCCAGCGAAGCGGCGATTGTCCACGGATGTTCGCCGGCAGTCGCAACGCCATCGATGTCGCTCGGCGCCAACCCCGCATCTTCCATGGCGTTCAGCGCCGCATCGAGGTTCAGGCCAAGATTGGAAAGTTCGGGGACGATCCCCATACGCGTGGTTTCGGCGGCGCCGACAACCGCGATGGACCTGGATTTCACCGTTCAGCCCTCCGTCGGCTTAAAGAGAGGCAGGGTTATGGCGTCGTTCTGCGGTTCGAATACGACCTGCAACTGCATGTCCAGTTGCAGCGCCTCAGGCGTTTGGGGGCAGCCAATGATGTTTGTCATCATGCGTGGCCCTTCCTCCAGGGTCACTACGGCAATCGAATGTGGCTCGGTGCCCATATCCGGCAGTGGGCGATGATTGATAATATACGAATAGAGCGTTGCCCGGCCACTCGCGGCAAAAATCTCCAGGTCCCGGCTTGTGCAATTCGGACAAAACGGTCTTGGTGGAAAATAGACCTGATGACAGGCGCAACAGCGTTGCAAGCGCAGCTCGCTTGCCCGGCAGCCATCCCAGAAATTCTGTGTCTCAGGGGTTGGCCGAGGCAGTGCGCTTCGCATGTTCTTTTCCCTCTCGCATGTGCGGGCCTACGTAAATCTGCCCGCGTCGTTGGTTTCGGGCTTTAATCTTTCGCGGCATAGCGCAGGCGCAAAGCTTTCTTGTCCGGCTTGCCCACCGCCGATAGGGGGATGGCGTCGACGAATTCGACCGATTTCGGCGCCTGGACAACCCCTTTGCGTTCGCGCACGAGGGCGATGAGTATTTCGGGATCGAGTTTTGCCCCAGGCTGCAGCACCACCACGGCCTTGACCGCCTCGCCCCATTTTGGGTCGGGCACGCCGATTACGGCGGACTGGCGCACCAGCGGATGCTCGGCCAGCACATCCTCGACCTCCCGCGCGAAGACGTTGAAGCCGCCAGTGACAATCATATCCTTCTTGCGATCCACAATGCGCAGAAAACCGTCAGGATTGCGCACGGCGATATCGCCGGTATGCAGCCAACCGCCCTCCACCGCCTTGGCGGTTTCCTCCGGCATGTTGAGGTAGCCGCCCATCAATAGCGGCCCGCGCACGCAGATCTCGCCAGGCTCGCCGTCCGCGACCTCGTGCATCGCATCATCGAGCAGGGCGACCCGCATGAGCGGCGTCGGCCGGCCGCAGCTCGCGAGCCGCAGCGGGTCATTCACATCATGCTCGTCGCGGCGCATCACGGTCACCGACATCGGCGCCTCGGACTGGCCGTAGAACTGGAAGAATATCGGCCCCAGTTTCTCAATCGCCTGCTTCAGCCGCGTGGGCGAGAACGCCGAAGCGCCGTAAAAAATGACTTCCAGGCTAGAGAGATCGAACGCACCGAAGCGGGGATGGTCGATCAGTGCGATCACCATGGTCGGCACCATCAGGACCGAGGTGATCCGGTGTTGCTCGATCGCCTGCATCACACCGACCGGATCGAAGCCCGGCAAAACCACCATGGATCCGCCTTTGACCAGCACGGCGCTGAGCACGGCAGCGCCTGAATGGCTGAGCGGCGCGCAGATCAGATGCCGCACCTCTTTGGGCCATTCCCAGCTGACAAGCTGGATGAGCGCCGAGGTCATCGCCGTGCGGTGCGTCGTCATGATGCCCTTGGGCTTGCCCGTCGTGCCGCCGGAATATGCGATACGGAACAGCGCCTCAGGGTCACAATAGGGCGCGACGAGCAGGCGGGGGAGAATGGCCGCGGCCTCGTCTGTCATTGGCCGGCCGATTTTACTGTCCCCCAGCGCCAGCAGATGACGTAGCCCCGGCGCGCGCGCCTTCAGCGTCGCCGCCATATTCTCGTAATACTCGGCATCGAACACCAGCGTGTCGATATCCGCATCCTCCAGGATATAGAGATAATCATCCACCGCGCCCATCGGATGAAGCGCGGTATTGACGATCTGAGCAAAGTTGAGGCCGTTTGAGACAAACAGCACGTCGAGCCGATTGCGTGCGAGAATAGCCGCGCGCTGGGGCTTTGGTTCGAGCCCTTCGAGATATTGCTGATACCGGCTGATCTGTTCGGCGAATGCCGCGGCGCTCAGCTTTTCGCCAGCGGCGCCGGTTACCACCAGCCTGTCACGATCGCGCGACAGCGCCTGCGCGA
>Ga0116229_10011821_pt1 | contig 12761 bp, 13 predicted proteins | sample S1TSphgellanicum_3_FD_87313 | JGI IMG/M metagenome (GOLD analysis project Ga0116229, IMG submission 87313) | Host-associated microbial communities from peat moss isolated from Minnesota, USA - S1T2_Fc - Sphagnum magellanicum MG | ecosystem: Host-associated > Plants > Peat moss > Unclassified...
TATGGGTAGAGCCAACAAACAAATAAACAACCTATTATAAAGATGGGTACAATTTTTCCATTGGATATGGAAGGTTGTGGGGGGCATCACACTTTGCCTCAATTGAAGACGCATTAGTTTATACGTAAGGTTATTCCAAAAAATAAGGTGCCTATTTTCCTTTGAAATATAATCACCTCAACCATTTTTCTTAAACATCAAATTCTATTATATATTTACATTGGGTAAGGACTAAAGGCCTTGAATGAGGTGGTTTTAAAATTTCGGGTCCAATGATTAACTCCTACTTTGCTCCATGCCCTTGTTCCCATAACAACCCCCTTCTTGGTCTTTTCCCTTACACAATAATTTGGTTCTTTCATGAAACCCATTAGTTTTTTTGAAAATTTTCAAAACCAATATTGGAGGTTGATAGGTGGTTAATATTAGTGCACCAACATAGTGTTTTCTCATGTTATGCCACCTTAGGGCAACACTAGTAAATACTAATTCTTATTATGAAAAAAATATCAAACTATAGTTATAGAACTAAATTGTACTTTCAACAAATACATTTTACAAAATTGATACAAACTACATAAATAGCTTGAATTTTGTACTTCAAGAAAGTAATTCTACACTAATACAATCACAATAAATATGTAAAACAAGAATCCCAAAATTCTTCTTCTTTATTCCAAAATTCACATACATTCTACTAAAACTATAATCTTTCCAATGTACAATGTATCACAAACACAAGAGGAGAGGAAGTCATTTAAAATCTTTTCTCCTAAAACAAAATTAAAAAAATAAAACTATAATTCTATTACTTGTCACTATCACTATAGTTGTTATGTCCTTACCATTGACCCTCCTATACTTGGGATTCAATCCTCAGAATCTTTTGAACTATGAATGTGCAAAAGTTAAACTATGAATTATTCTATTTTAGAACTACTATTGGGCCTAATATTTAATCTACAATGGCCTATGGTTGTTGTTATACCTCCTACTGTTGGTCTACAACCACATTTTGTTGTCTTTAGGACATTGTATGGATTTGTATTCATCTGTTATTATCCATTTCTTATGTTAAGAATATTGTTTTAAATGTTGTAATGTCATACACACTAGATTCATGTGCTTTCTTTTCTTATTATGGTTGGACTGCATGGATGTCCTAAAGTTGCTATTGAGCATGTGCTTCTACTATAATCAATCTTTTTCTTTGAATCTAAGCACCACTACTTCCTCAATTCTATTTTTGTATTTTCACATCCTCCTCCCATGTCTTCAGTTATTATAATTGTTTGTGTTTCAAGCTCCAATGCTTCTTCCATTAGTCCAACCCCTTGATCCTCCAACTTTAAGTTATTTATATTGTATTGTGGACTTTGCATTAAAATTTGATATGCAAGGTTTCAATAAACTTGCTTGTGTGCCTTAATCTTCTTCAGATGTATCTCTTCATTTACATAATGTTTGGCAAAGATGTTCTCTAGGTCTTCTATAACCATATCTTGTAATAAACTCCACCATTTATCCACCTCAATTTCCTATGGCTTCATTACCTTTTGCTTGATCCAAAATATGGTATAATTCATCTTCAATTCATCATACACATGCAATTTGTTTTTTGAATGGTATAGCTCCAATGTCTTCATTTTTTTATAACCACTTTAGTTTTTGTGTATCATTTTGGATTGTGAGTTACATTAACCTCTTGTATGTTGCCTTTAACTAATTGATCTTCAACTAGGCTTCATTCTTGTCATGTGCTAGATGTTCCAACTTCAACTACAACTACTGGATTTATTTCTCCTAATCCAACATAGTTGATTCCAATCTAGTGTTGTCCATTGTCAAAGTTGAACATTATGTTATTGTTTTATATAAAAAAAATTTCGAAGCCAATACTTGTCATTTTCATATTTCAAATTTTGTTATAATGTATCTTTCTCCATTTTGATCTTTTCCAATGCCTCTACTTGCAACTCCATATTGGTTTTCTTTTAATGTTCATTGAAAAAATCCATATGCATCTTGTTGATTAGTTTATATGTGTTAGTTCCTATTTCTTTTAGTGTAAAGAATTATTGATTGATGTTTAAGTTAACTCACTTCTTTTGAGTTACATGATGTAGTTGATGTTGCATCTACAACTTATCTAACTCTTCCACTTATTTCTATTATAACTTTAGGCTTGACATTTCCAACAACATTGCATGCATCTATTGGTTGTATTGCACCATCTTTGGGAACATATTGATAGTTATTTGATCATGTTCCACCTTTTTGTTTAAAATCTCTCCCATATTTAGTGTGTGAAACCTTGGAATATGTCCCATGAAATTTATCTCCAAATGATTAACCAAAACTTTTGTAAGGCATAACATGTGGTCTACCCTCATAAAACCTTGTAGATTGCAAGCCTCCTTAGGTTTATTCATTTAACCAAGACCTCTTAACCTATGTTAGACTCCTTAGGCCTTAATTGCCATGTGGCATCACACAATTGAATCAAAAATGTTCATTTCCTATATCTAAGTTACCAGATGGTAGCCCATAAGTGGTTAATAAAAAATTTAATTTGAAATATGTTGCAATGGGGCAACAAGAAATTGTAATTTTCATTTTTAAAATTAAATCTTTAGTTATTGGATGCATCTTCCATAACTATTATTCAATTTAACATTACAAAATTTGACAACCATGATTGCATGATCTTCCAAGATCGTGATCATCCATGGCATAAATGACTCATGTCATGGTTATGACAAGATGACAAAAGCAACGAATCTAAATCAACTACATAGTCATGTAATCATTAAAGCATAAACAATTAAGGTTTTTAGTCATAGATATGACCTTTTGGTGTAATGAGAGGATCCTAGTCTATCCTTTGATATAAATGTTGTTGTAGGTTCAAAACTCACCTAAGCATGTGGTTCAAAAGACTGCAACTACTTTTTAGGAATTGGAAAACTTGAATGTTTACATTTGGCCTATACTTCTACACTCTATTCTACATGTGTTTATTGTGATGGTGATAACAATCTCTCTCCTTGTTCCTATGGTATGGTGGGTGTCTTTTGATGAAATGAGTAGTTGGTGGTGGAGGTTACAATGTAGCTCCTTTTGTGGTTATCTTCTTCCATTTGAAAATTGTGCCATCCTATTTTTCCTCGTTGTCATATTGAATTATAAAATCTTGTGCAATTCTTTGTTTCCTCCTTTTTCCTTGGGGTTATGTTGTAAGAAACAAATTGTATAACTTCAAAGATCTCAAGTGCTCCTTTAAAGTTTGTCCTTCAACTCCATTATGGATTCAATTGTTGTTATGTGCACAAGTGGTTTGGATGCAAATGTTCATTGCGATTTCTTTGGTTATTTTTCAAGGAACCATTAATGTATCAAAACCTTTATGACAAGTGCAAAGTTGCACATGTCCTTAGCATCCTCCTTGTTCTTTCCCTTCCAACATTTTGATTTAAAACTTAATTCATATATCGAATTCCTTGACCAAGTGTAAGTACATGATTTTTCCCAATCTACCCAATCTCCTTTATCTACCTTCATCCTTGTAAATGCATTTTTATTTTTAAAGTACTAGATTTTCTCTCTCTAGTAGATTATTTGAATAAATGCAAGAAGTTTAATATCATAAGGTGTCTTCATTTTGGCCACACTCCAATACTCATTATTTACATAAACACCAAACATTGAAATGTTTATAAACAATTTTTTTCGTTCTAACCTTGTCTACTTATTTTCCTCTTTTAACCTTTTATGAATTGTTGGTGGAATTCTTTAATACTTGGAAAAAAAACAACAATGAATAGGTTTTTGCAAGAATTGGATAAATGGTAGTAGTTATAGACAAACACATTTTGGGAAAAATGTTTAAGATCTCATAATGGTTTCCACTCTACCTCAAACAATCCTATTACACTAGCCCACTCTCTCTTCTGTATTCTTATATCAATTCATACCACAACCTTATATAGTTTTAGATAATAATTATGTTCTCAAGGGATAAACATGTATCTATTTGTTTATTTGGGAAGTATTGACAATACTTGTTACACCCCAACACCAAAATTGGCCAGGGATCTAATGTGTGGTTTAGTTTTGTAGAATTGAGATTTGGAAGAAGATGGAACTTTAGACCTTAAAGGTTGTGAATTTCGTGGTTCTTTTAGTTCTTATTAATGTTCATGGAGGTGAGATTATTGCTCTTGTAATTCATCTTCCTCCTATGCATAAAATATGATCACATGTTGTTTTCATAAATTACAAGGCCAAGCCTAAACATCTTGTACTTTTATTAGTTATCAAAGTACTTCAATTTCTTCCTTCGCAATGTACTTCATGAAAATGGCAATGTTGGTTGTCCACATTTTGGATATTGTGTTTACAACAACATTAAATACATAGTTTGCTAAATGATATCCTTTTGCTATTATTTTTATCTCTTCTCTTCATTTTTCTTGTGTGCAAGGCACTATAATATCTCAAGCAAGCTTTCTTCACTCATTCTAACAACTAAAATGACAAGTTCAAGGAATATGACAATGACATAATAACTATTACTTGTAATGGTTATCATTCATGTTTACTATAAACTGATAGTTGAAGTTATTGTTTCATGCATTTTTTAAGGTTAATGATTTAATTAGTTCATCATTAAAAAAATCTTGGCCTTTTTTCCATTGTACCCTACTTTTCCCTTACACAACATTACTCACCACCACCACTATAATAGGTAATTCCTCTTCTACATATGCATAATATATTCCCACTTACACATTACTTACATCAACTTCCTCATGGTCCTTGTCATTTATAGCTCACTACCAATGGCTACATTGTCATTTTTGCTATCTTTATTAGCATAATTGTAAGACTTCAATTTATTCACATTCACAAGTACAAAGTTATTATCAAATTTGTCCACATTAACTAAGAATGCTATGTTATTGGGCAAACAATATTACATTTTGTGAGGCCCAAACCAAGGGAAGGGGTTTGCGCCTAAATGTGTGTGACTTCCTTTGAGAAACCATAGTACATAGTCACCAAATTGCAATTGTTTTTCCAGTATGGTGTTGTTGATTCCATGGTGCTTTATTCCATTCATTAGACCATGCAATCTCTTATGCATATAATTTGTCATTCTATTAAATTTTTAAAAAAGTTGATTGTTGTATATGGGTGTGAAATAAGGTAAAGGGGCATATGAAAGTTTGGAAATTTCTTCATGTTCGTTTTTTTTGCAAAATTACAATGGGCATGTTCATAAAGAACCTTGATGGTTTTTAAACATGAAAGGGCTATCATATGTTGTCCATTTATTTAATTTTTAGGTCATATGCTTTATCATTACAAGTTGATTATATGTTTGTCATGTTCAATTTGAAGTCTATGGGTGTTTAATTTTAGTGATTATAGGTTTGCCGTGTCTAATTTTAAAGTCTAGGGTTTTCAAACTAAATGTTTCAAGTTTACTATGTCCAAATCCAAGGTCTGGGGTGTCCAATTTGAAGGTTCTAGGTCTGCCATGTCCAATTTCAAGGTCTAAAGTGTCAAAATTGTGGGATTCTAGGTTGTCATGTCAAATTTAAAGGTTTGGGGTGTTCAATTTGATGGATATTAAGTTCACAATGTCAAATTTGAAGGTTTGGGGTCTTTAATATAATGTTTCGGGTTTGCCATGTTCAATTTGATGGATTTAGGTTTACAATGTCCAATTTTAGGGCTTATCGTGTCTAATACAATTTTTTCAAGTTTTCCATGTCCAATTTTAAGGTGGAGGTGTTCAATTTGTGGGATTTAAAGTTTTTCATGTCCAATTTGAAGTTTTTAGATTTTCCATGTCCAATTTCAAGGTTCAAGTATTTAATTTAAAGGTTTCATGTCTACCACGTCCAATTTCAAGGTCTAGGGTGTCCAATTTCTAGGTTTCAAGTTTGCCATGTTTAATTTCAAAAATTGGGGTGTCCAATTTGTGTATTCTAGGTCTTTCATGTCAAATTTCAAAATTTTGAATCTCCGATTAATTCTTTAAAAAAAATCCATGTTCAATTTTAGGGTCAAGGATGTTCAATTTGAGGGTCTTGAGATTTTTCCATATCCAATTGTAATGATCATGTTGGTGTTTGTCAATTTTAGTCATGTGTTAGTGCATTCTTAAACCCTTAGTGTCAAGTCCTTTGTTTTTCAAATTGTGTTGTGCCCAAAAGCTTTCTTGTGAAGAAACATATGTTGCAAAGTTTATCATGAATCCAACAATTTATTTGCATATGTAAGGAGATGCAAATCAAACTTCAAGATTAGAAATTATAAAAGTGATGCAAGTCAGACTTTAAAATTATAAATTGTAGTTTCTCATATCTTTTGTTGGTTACAAACTACAACATGTTTCAACTCATTATACAGTAGAGCAAAATGTTACATAACAAATAAATGATTTGTTTCAAAATATGTTCTTCAAATTTTTTTTCTATTTGTGATCAGATTATGTGTTGATAAGGAAAATTAAGGATCATGAAAAATTTAATGGCATCAACACTTTAAAATTACACCCTAAATCTGGACTGCATCTAGAACTGCATCCTCTTTAGAAAATCGGAACTGAATCTGTTAGATGAAAACCCCAGGAAGATTATTGAAGCTTGAAACTCATAATGGTAGACTGCAATTTTCTTATATCCCAGTCAATCTTAAGCTTCATCCTTGTCTGATGATGCCTTTTGAAATGGTGCCCTCCAGTGTGCTTGCCCTTATCTCACTAGTACAACCAACAACTTATGTTCCCAGTCTGTTTATGTGTGTAGAAGACAGGTGGTGTATGTGTTTGTTTTAGCCTCTTCACCACTCCATGCTTTCTGATCCGAAATGAATCTAGAAAAAATGTTGCCTTCCGCCTCTGGTGCCACTTGGTTCAATCTCAAGTCTCTCACCTTCAGCAGCTTGCAAGAGCTCCCTGATGGATATTCCTTCTTACTCATGACCATTTTGCACCAATGTTGAATTACCTTCTACTTTATTTTAGGTCTCACCATATAGATTGTCAATGCACTTAAAACCATACTGCATGTGCTCAAATGCTTGCCAGTTGAGGTTGTCAAAGTGTTAACCAACTACTTAGAAAACAGCAGCAACAGTTTTAATGAGCACACAAATTATTGAGGGAGCTAACCCCTAAATCCAAAATCAACTATCAACTGAAAGTTACAGATCCAAATGTTTCTGTATGCAGTAAGCAAAATGCAAGCAGTAGTAGTTGGGCGTAGGTGCACATGCTTTCTTTAGTACAAAGTGGATGTCAACAGTTTAGAACTAGTGCTCTACACAAAACTTACTAGTCATTTACAACCCCAAACCATTTTTTGTAGTCTCAGACTGGCAGCATGAGGATGTGTCATTAGGATGCAGCAAGCAACTAGTTGTCAATTTGCGTGCAAGAGTTTGCTACCAAAGTGGAAGTTCAGAGTTTGCCTAAAGAGGAAAGAGACATCTCCCCTTTGGCTGAGGATGTAAAGGCTGAATGTTCTTCATAGATTTGGGCACCAGTGAACAATTCCACCTGTGTGAATGTCTGTCTGTATCTTTCACCCACCATTATCACCTTGCAGAAATTCAAAGATGACCAGACACTGTGTGAATGTCTGTCTGTATCTTTCACCCACCATTATCACCTTGCAGAAATTCAAAGATGACCAGACAAACTTCGCACTCACCCATGGAGGCAGAACAAGTGAAAATTGTCAGGAGACACCACTTGCATATGTGGCTGATGGTTCTCTAATCTGTCATGTGGCTACTTTGGCACTCAACTATACATGTCATGAAAGTCTTAAGAGCATCTCACCCACTTCCACCAAGAGTAGCACGAGCAAATAACCATCTAGATTCACCAGCTTCAAATTCCTTAGCCTTAACAACAGATATGGAGAAGGCCAGAGTCAAGAAGTAAGATGTCTGAACTAAGAGTTGTCCAAGAGAATATGCCACACTAATGATCATAACTGCAAGAATTCCCACAATCCAGAGAAATGGTCAGCAGAAAACAAAACCTGCAGCACCTCACATTTCCAGCCATCCACGCCAGATGCAACTTGCAAGCACTTCATGGCTTCTTTCCCAGGCTCTTCAACTTGAATCTGAAGGTAGAAAGTAAGTACTTTCCATGGATAGCATTGCAACCCAACAGATGGCAGATCTCGCACACATCATGGACTTTCCACCTTTGATTTCAGAGCTTTCACAATACAGCAGGCCAATTGTGGTGGATAGTAGGGGTCAAACCAGGCTTCCATCACATGGTAGCTTTGATTTCTCACAGGGAACTTGTGTAGGATTTTTAGGAGAACTGGATGAAGAGCAGGGATTACTGCAGGAAAAAGAGTATCTTATTACCCCATGTCCTCCACAACCAAATACTGAAGCACCCTGTAATATTGAACTGCATACATTGAACAAACATAGAGCCCCACTGTGAACTGCCATATTGAAGATCTCAATGACAGCAATCAACATATGACCTAGATGCTACAAAACCCTAGGAGATTAGACAACAAAACAGGTTCAAAGATTTGGGGAAGATGATTCTCGAGCCATCATCCTGGCAATGGATTGTTGATATTGTACAGCCAGCTGAGAAGAGTTTAGTTGGGATTTACTATCTGCAGCTGTCACTCTCTTCTTCTGAAATGATGTCAACTGAGCGGCTACTGTAGGGGAGACACTGCCAAATGTGGGCAGACTGCGTTCGGTGCGCTCTGACTTTTTCCCTAAAGTCAGCACCTCCTTCTCCAGATGAGACAAGTAGCTTTCAAACACACTAGTTGTCACTGTCAACCGGAAGTCCAGACGGAACAGAAACTCCAGCTCCAGCCGATTTAGTTCAACCACGCTCACACCCCCCACCCTTGCAAAGAAGGCATTGTTGAAATGCCTGCAGGCCATCCATTGAAAGGAAATGTCAGGATCACCATGACCTTTAAAGGTGCAAAGATATTCTTTAGTTCATGTAATACTATACTTGACACCAAACAATTTATGGATAGCTGTGATACTCAGCCATCCTTCAATTCAGATATCTGGGGGAAGAAAGCCCTCAGATATTCACTTCTAGGACCATAGACGAATGATCTGAAGGAACAAAAACCACAAAAGGTAAGGCCCTGCCTACTGCAGTGATGAGTAGCCTTTCCAGAGATGAACAGCTCTCAAATAAACACTTGAGAACATAGACGCCTCTTCAGGTCAGAATCAAGATGATACAGGACATATACCAAGAGTGCATCTTAAGCAGAATAAAGGGTTTACATAAACATTTTGTGCATACCCAGAAGGTATATCATGAGTTGAGGACGAATCAGAAACAGTGGGCAAAGGGCAGAACTGCTGCTAATTGGGACTTAAAAGTGCACAGAACAAGCAGCATGTGATTTCTGCACAAACTTTATGCTACAAAAATCTACTATTCATTTCCAACATCCTAACTGGATGATTGACCCACTCCGTATGTTCTAGACCATTTGAGGATACTTGTCAGCTAAAGACTTAGGGTGGCCATGAGGAATTGAGAGCTAAGAATCAGATGTACCCATCACCTAAATAACTCACAAGAGGCAAAACAATAAGGTGTGCTCTGCACATCCTGAACTCAGCAAAAGTACATCCATTCTCCAGTAAGTGCAATCTACTGATAGTGGTACTAGTCTGCAACACACTAGGTAATGATCTCAAACTCTTCGACATCAGGAAAACCCTAGAACTCCAACATCCCAAACAAATCGGAAGCATAGTTCCTACTACTGATCAAAGCTCCAAAATGCCACTAGATCCATGAAATCCACTTGTGAGTCCATAGAACCACCAAACAATTACATGGTCTGGAATGTAAATTGCAACTTTCTCAGAAAAGCAACCTCACAGCCATGTTGGATTTTGTCAAAAGGATTGCATCCTGCAGCCAATAACTCTCAAAACTCTTATCAAAGGCATCAACACATCACTGAAACTTCTACCAAAGATAACTGTCAGGATTAATGCTATGAGCAAGAATTTGCTACTCCATGAAGGTGAAGATATCCAGTTTTTCACACGTCATAAACCCCTATGGCATATTATTTCAAACTTCTGCTGCCCAGGCTTTTTTTTCCTGGGGGAAAAAGGGGAGGTGTACTCACACATCATCCAACATTTTGGTGGCAACCATAACACTTGTGACAAGCAGGCGGTGCACATTCAGAGAAGTGACAAGCAAGTCTGGTTGGCGATGGATAAGACGGTCAATAAACACATATCCCACCACAAAGCAAGAAGGGCTACAGCTTGTGTATTTGAAGATGCGCTCCAAATACTTGGCAATGCTGATTCCAGGAGCCCGTAGTCCATGGAAGATTGTAAGCTTCTTTGGATTGAAGATGCCTTGTGATGGTGAATTTGCAAATTGTTCATTCCTCGCAACCAGCCGCTCTAAAACCAATGCAAGGACAGATAGAACCTTGGGAATCTCCCTCTCAGGAGGAGTGGCATCTTCTCCGTCAATGTCAGGGCCGTCATAAGCTATTGAGGATCCCAATGAGGATGGAGCTTTTCCCACACCTTTTGCATAGCTGACACTTGACTGCATCCGCAGTGTTTCTAGATTCAGGACCGCACCGTTTTCTCCTGTGCCTCCATTCTCTCCTAGAAACCCCGGAACCGAGCATGCAGGAGGCATTTTGAAGCGGATCTTTTACTCCACATACAGAAAAAAATTCCTGCGATTGCCCTCCTCTCTTTCTCTATCCTGCTATATGCACCTCCAGTTGTTTCTCAAGGATCCTGCATCATTGCCATCGCAGCCAGCAGTTTGCCTACAAGACCGGTGTTACGCCACTGCTGGCGACCAGTAGAACGAAAGAAATTCACTCCTAGTCTCAAGAGTTCCCCTCTCTCCTCACTCAGGCAAGAGAATATACTAGGAGGAGGCGAATGTCTTGCTGACCTGAACCTTCTAGGCTTGGTCTCTCAGCATCTTCAACAAAACAGTGTTGTGCGTCACCCAGGCCTTCAGATTGATCCGGAAAACAGAGCATAGGAACTGACTCTTCTACCTTCCGCCATAGACGGTAGGAATTCTCTCAACTGGAAATTGCTTTGTCCTGGTAGGAAACAGGTCTACAGAGAATCAAAACTAGTCTCCAAAATACTCAAAGATTTCCAGCTGGTGCCACCGTGGAGCTCCGTTATCCATCAACAACACATCGCCTGTCGGATTACAAACTTCAAAGAGAGAGGAAAAAAAAAACAAGATCCAATTTCACATCGACAACGGGGGCGTGAGAGCATCAGCAAAAGAAAGATCCAGGAGGGGATTCCAGAGCTGAAACTCCTTCGAGTTAGATGCAAGAGATCCGAAAAGAAAAAAAACCCGTAGTCATTACAGGGGGCGAAAAAACAGAGAAATGACTTCCATTGCCTTCTTTCGTCACCACTCAATCCTTAAAACCTATTTCGAAAAAGACAAGCGAGCAGGGAGAGGTATTCAAACATTCAACTACAGCAGAGCTGTAACCCCACCAACACCACCCAAAAAAAAAAAAACAAACAAACAAAAAGCCTTCCGTCCCCAGTCCTCTTTGGCTTTTTTTCGCAATTGGAAAAATGCAGACATCCAAGTCCGCACAGACACCGATAGCGCGAGAGTCGTGATGCGCCGAAAGAAAGCAGAATCGAGAGCTCCAGGGGATTGGGCAAAGAACCGTCACCCAAGGAAAGAAAGGCCGCCGGGGCTGCCGGCAGCAGACGGCGACAAGGGGAAGACGGCGAAGAACGCACGATAGAGACGGGATCAAGGGTGTGATTTTGTGAAGGGCAATCTTGTGACAGACTTATCAGCGTAGTAGGTAGGTAGGTAGGAATGTAGGTAGGTAAGTATTGCTTTTTTTTTTCCCCTTTAGATAGAGTTATCAGCGTACCTAGTAGGTACCTACTTACCTACCTATGCCATTTTTTAGCCCTGTCTGTCTGAGTGTGTTGAATTGGTAGGCTTTTGTGTGAAGTAGGTGTGCAGAAAAAATGTTATGGCCAATGAAATTGCTCCATTTAGTGGTCTGAATTTATTTTCTTAGTTATCTTGAGTGAATGGATGTGTAATAGGGTTGTGTGTAAGCTTGAAGATTATTTTTTTCAGGCCAATGGGAATTGCTGAATTTGGGGTAATCTGAGTTTGTTTTTCCTAATTATCTTAAATAACAGTTGCTATTTACATATAGGGGTTCTTGCACATTACTACTACCCCGGTGCACTTTGTTTTATTGGCCTTGCCTATCAAGGCAAGGATACTGTGTTTAGATTCATTATAGAGTATATAGTAGCTTCATGGATTATTAGCCTCCAGGTAATGGGTATTTTTTTTATATGAGGATTTTTCAAAAGATGGTATTTTTTGACTTGTGTTGAAACTTGAGATGAGCTATAGAGTTATAATATCTTGACGGATTTTAGTTTCTTTTAGAGGATTTTGGGAAGATAATTTTTTTGCATGGTGAAATAATTGGAGTTTCCATAAATTCTTCTTTTTGCCTTAAGATACTTTTTTAATGTAAATGAGTGAGGGCAACCCGTGGCTACGCCACTCTAGCCACCCGGGCCCCCCCCCCTTGCGCTCGAAAACAGTTTAACTGAAAAAAAAAACAAAACCCATCAAAAAAAAAAAAAGATCACGCCAGCCCCAGCAAAAAACACGACCACAAGAAAAAAATACATACAACTATCTTAAA
>Ga0116229_10011822_pt1 | contig 12760 bp, 8 predicted proteins | sample S1TSphgellanicum_3_FD_87313 | JGI IMG/M metagenome (GOLD analysis project Ga0116229, IMG submission 87313) | Host-associated microbial communities from peat moss isolated from Minnesota, USA - S1T2_Fc - Sphagnum magellanicum MG | ecosystem: Host-associated > Plants > Peat moss > Unclassified...
CCAACTCGACCCTCTACCCCTTTCTAGAGTTGGAAGCCGGGAGCGTGCTACCAAGTTCAACTTTCCGCAACTTGACTTTGTGAAACCCTCAAGTGGATTTCACCCCGTGACTTGGGAGCGCGTCACTCACATATTGCCTCAAGTTCTCATTTGTGGCATTCACAAGGTCACGAAGTTTGCACCTAGAAATGTAGTCGGAGTTTTTCGAGATGAATTTCGCCTCAATGTGATCCGTGAAAAACTCCCACATATAGCCATGGATCTTGCCCTCGTTTTGCCTCACCGTCCGCCACCAAGTGGCGGCATAGCCCTTCAAGTAGGATTGAGCAAGTTCCAAGGCGGAATGCCGACCAACCTTGGCGGCATGTATGTAGTCTTCCATTTCGGCAAGCCAAGCATCCACAACTTTTAGGTCTCGGGCACCGGTTGAAACCTTTCACCCTTGGAGGTCCCCGTTTTGAGGGCCGCCACCAACTCACCAAAGTCGAGCCTATTCATCTTGAGGAGGATTTCAAGTTGCTCCGGGGTGAATAGGACCGAGCTCCGTTGTTCCTCCTCACTTTCAAGTCGAACCTCGGGCTCATCTTGGTCCTCCCGGGAGTTTGGTTCCTCCTCCCCAATTGATTCCGGTAGGGCTACTAGGTTTTCAACGAGTTCCTCGGGCCTAGTCTCAGAAGCTTGCTTACGGTTCTTCTTGGGAACCATTCCAACCCAAGAAGTGAGCTTCACCACTTGCTCTGATACCACGTGACGCGCTCCAAAGTCAAGTTGCGAAAAGTTGAGACTTGGAGGCACGCTCCCGACTTCCAACTCTAGAAAAGGGTAGAAGGTCGAGTTGGGAACCCCGGGATTAGACTAGGAAGAAGGTTTAGTAGATCAAGCATGAATCTGCATCAAAACAAATCACCCACGTGGTTAGTTCACATTCCGAGACCCCTTTGGGTGTTGGGACTTGCCACGGGCACTTGGACACACAAGACTCACCACTGCCTGGAATCGAGGGAAGCCACCACCTTCCCCCATATAGTATTCTTTGCGGCTGGTCGCGGAGGCTACATCCGAATGGCACATTTTGTTGGGACTCCCGAAATGGAGTCCCGAAAGTGTCCCGGCTGGACTCCCGGAACTTTGAATGGCCATAGCTCCTCGCCCTGAACTCGGATCGGGACGAGTCCTAAATCAATGTTGTAGCTCACGTCAAGAACTTTTCAACGTCGTGTTACACTCTTCAAGGCGACATCGCAAAAAGGTCGATTCCCGACTTTTAGTGATCGGGAGTCAAACTGGCAATTTGACTCCCGGCCCTTCTTTTGCTCATAACTTGGGCTGCAAATGTCCGAATGGCCAATGCGAGGCCATTTTCGATATTTACGTTTCAAGAGCTTTCCAATGACACCAAGAACATCCTAATGTGAGGTGTTTTGGGCCTTGTTGTCGAGCTCTGAACATTCGGGAGTCCCGGAGGACTCCAAACCCCCAACTTTTCCAAGTGTTGGGCTTCACCCCCACACTTGGCCAAAGTGGGGTTGTGACATTTAAGGTTATAGAATTATGGCCTTTAAACCATAAACAACGAATGATAAGGCATTGCATGGCGAAATGTATATAACATGCATAAAACATCAAATAACAACGAGGTAAATGAAAAAGATTACAACTCTATTGACGAAGGTAACAATAGTCCTAGATGGGGGGAATAATCTCCTACTACTGCATCTTTCATGAATATTGCAAAAATAAGTTTTCAACAAATGGGGAAGATCCTTATTGCTTTCCTTCATTCAAGCAAATATTGGAAATGTCAACAAAATCCTATTGTCATAGAAAAAGGGTTATAGGAAATTGATAAGTCACAACCTTCACAAGAATATTAAAACATGACAAACACAACCCAAGAATTGTCTTTTTAGCAACCCAATATGATTGTTGTTTCTACTTGTAAGGAAAACAAGGAACAAGGAACCCATAATGGACTAATCACAATCCCACATTGTGAATTGTGACATATAATGAGTACCTATGAATCCTACAACAAAAAGCCATGGAAAAGGAAATAATAAAAAAAATTAAGGAAAATAAATGAAGGGAAAAAAGGTTAGAAGGGTGGTAGAGCCATTGATTGTCATTGAAAGTGTAGTTGACATAAGCATTGAAAGGTCTTGTAAGAATAGATTCCATAATGGCCTAGTGTCTTACAAACATTAAAGGAATATGGGGATAAATTACATTATTACATTCAACCAAGACATAACGTTTAGCCACAAGGATATCTAGGTATAAAGTCTCGACATGGGCATAACATTGAAAGCTCAAAAATTAGCCAAACATAACCTAAAAGCTAGGATGATAATAGTAGGGTCTGTTTTTGCTAGGTTGCAATAGGCAATATGGACCTTGAACTTTACATAATGAAAAAGAGGGGGGATGGTAGGGTTTAAATTAATAAGTGTTTGCATTGTAACAATGAAACATCAACACTAATAACACTTACACAAACATCATGAAGACCGACATGTCCATTCACAATTGTGGTACTAAAAAGGAATGTTTAATTTTAAAAAGACTACAAAAAACAATTTTGGATTTAAAAAAATAATTCGTCATTATAATTGTATTGGATTTTTATTTGCAAATAAGTAAAATGATTTCAAGTTAAATAATTAAAAATAAGTAAAGATATTCTCATATTATTTATGATTTTATTTTAGTCCTTTAAATTAACTATATTAGGTGTGCAAATTGCACATTTTTACAAATGAATAAAATAATGCATTAATTAATGAAATTGATGTCAAATTTACATGGATAAATAATGCATACATCTATGCTTGTCCATCTTATTAGATGTATTTGATTGCATGTAAATCATATGAAAATTTTGAAGGCAACACAATTCAATTTTTGGGGTTGCAAGAAAAAGATATTTTTAGGGCCTTTTGGTTATTTTTTGCATCCACTAAGCATGAAACTTGTAACCCAAAATGTATGTCACATGTGCATGAAATAATCATGCCAAGAATGTGTCAAAGTGTTTATAAAAGATTATTCAAGATTTTTTTGCAATTTCGGATTTGAACCAAAGCTTATGTGCACATTGATGTACACATGTGAAAAGTCATCACCAACACATGAATTATATATCTTAGTTTAGACTATTAAAATTTTCTAACTTAAATTTGTTTTGTGTAAATGTTATTTGTAGAAATTAGGCTTTAAAAAATCTTGATATCCTTTTTCGTTTTTTTGGAACTGCAATTGTGAATGAATTTCAACAATAATTAAAAGAAGGGAGGAAGGGTAAGAGAGCAAACCCAATGAAAAAACTTTAAAAGGACCAAGAAGGGGAAAAATTGGTGACGACTAATTCAAGAGCTCACAAACAAGAATGCCAACACTTGTAACATGGGCACATGCACAATTAAAAAGGTAGGAGTTGAACAAAATCCAACCCAAGAAGGAGAAAATCTATTGACAATTGAGATAAACACCTATTTAGAAGAAAAAGAAAAGGTGAAGATGGGAACAAACCTAACTAAATTAAAAGATTAATTATAGCAATTATAAAAGACTAAACATGAACAATTTTGGGCAAGTGACCTAGTTGTAGCACCATGAGGAAAGACACAACACCAACCCACCACCATTAGTTATGCACCCCACCCCAAGTTTGTCACAAGGTTTCAATGGTAATTCCCCAAAGTGATAGCAATAAAAAGAACAAAAAACGTGGGGTAAACTTTTTAACTACACTACATGCATAGGACAAGAGGGGTGTATGGGAGCTTCATAATGGAAATAGGATGAAATAACAAGTTCATGGATGCCTTTTGATAAATTCATTTGCATAAGTTAAACAATGCAAATGGAACCAAATTGGGTCATATACTTACCTTGAATCACTTTAGATTCACATGACCTAAACTTGAGAGGAGGCACCACCTTCTTCCTTATAGTTTATTTTGGAGTTGTTCTTGTAGACTACATCAAAATGGCTAAAATGAATTCCCAAAATTAAAACACATTATCTCCTAAATTTTTTGGAACATTCCAATTCTTTTAAATCACATTTATTTTGAACATGCAAGCACATTAATGTGTAATTTTGTTCATGAGCTAAAAACCTCTAAAAATATGACATGATTTGATCTACAAAATTGTCAAAATAATGGTCAAAAGTAATTTTGGTAGTTTAACTTATGACAATTTTCATGGCCATAATTCCCATTATAGATCATTTTTTTTCAATAAAACTTGACTAGAGTATTGTATTCTTGAAAAAAAAATCAACTTTCTAAAGAAAGCTGAATCGGGACAAGCTTTGATCCCCCAAACTTGTTCCAAAGATATGGGACACCTTTGGACTTTTCATTTTCCTAAAAGTGGCAATGCAAGACTCTCTCTTACACTTTCACAACTTCCATCTCACAAGGGGAATGTGTTTGGGTGTATCCTTTGTTTTAGCTTGATCTTGGCTCATTCCTTATTTGTCTTGTTTCAAACTTGGTTGTGAGCATAAAGCTAAGGTCACAACATTTAGAGATTTAAAATTTCTCCAAATGCCTACCTCCTTGTGACCAAAGATGCTAGAACCCAATGTCTTATTTAAATTTAAACCACACAAGAACATATGAAGAACAATGTCAAAAACATGACTTAATTTTTCACTTTGAACATTTTGGAAACATGGGATGTAATGTGCAATTGATAACATTGGATTGTTTGTTTGTAAGGTGGCAATTGTGTGCTCAAACATCACAAGGTAAGGTGTTAACATGATATTTTCAAAAAGGTGAAAACATGGTATAATGAGGCAATGATGCCAAGGTTGAAGTCCTTTTCTAAGGACTACATTAACATGTGGCATTCATGTGTTGGTCTATTATCCCAAATTTTGCATTTTTCATACCTAGTTTACAACTATTTGTTACATATAAAAAAAAATTTTACATTTTGATACTATATCATATGTATAATGTATCCATGCTCTTTATCATTTAAAAATGAATAATTTTCATTCAATACACACCTTCGAAATTCATAATTTTCATGGCCAAAAGCATATTTGAACCAAAAGCACCATAATGTGTTATAAACATAAATTTCACCAATTTCAACTCATGTTGCTATTTTAATAATCAATATTAAAATCCTTTTCAATTTCAAGAACAATGATTGGTATACATTTGACATGGAAAGATGACACTTGAAATAATTTTTATAAAAACATCCATATGTAGATTTTGAGTGCTTTTAACATGAAAAAAAACTCTTGAAAGATCAAATTTCAAATTGAATCAAATTTTGAAAATTGAAATCTGCAATTAATGCAACCCACTCATTTTTCTTTTACAATCAAAATTACTTGCTCCTTTTCTGATTTTTTCAAAAATTTAAGATCATGGTTTTAAGCATAATCCACACCCCTTAGTGGCTCCTTTTATTGTGTTTGCACCCTTTTTTTTTTTTCTGACCATTGTAAATCTTGGATCCATTCAAATTGTTCAAAATCATATAAATGGTAAATAAAGCAAGTAAGTATTACATGCAATCATGGGTTCAAATTGGCTAGTAGGTGTTATATATTTGCCCAAGGATTTAATCATTAAAAAATGAAATATTTTGGGGAATATTTTTAGAATCATGATTTAATTTTTTTTCTATTTTTATGATTCAAAAATATATTGCATTGTATTATCATGTAAAGATGTACATTGTTTTTCACATAATTGTCATTTTCAAATCATTTCAAGTGTTTTTTTTAAAAAAAGTAATGAAAAACATTGGTTACACTATTTTAAGAATCCTTTTCAATATCGAGTCTTGACATTTTAGGGTGGACAAAATCAACGGAGAATAAAGTTCCCAAAAAATCTATTTTGGAAAATATTTCACATTGCATCACAACTAGACATATGAATAGGGGTTATTATTTTTAGGTTTTAATATTTTTATTTCATTGGAAAGTAACACATGTAAAGGTCAAAAAGCAACATTAAAAGAATTCATGTTTTATGCAACCACTTCTTAAACTGGTGATCTTCAACAATTAAATAAACAACTATGAACCATATTTGCAACTATCTAGTTTATAAGGCAATATGTGTAATTGCAATTTAATGGTTATTACAACTAATAGAATAATGGAATGAATGTTTAACATGATGTGAGCATGTATTTTCATTTATATAATTTCAGGCTAAAGATATAAAGTTGTTAAAGTGACTAACCAACAATAATAACTATGACATTATGATATTGCATATGATATTAAAAAGATTTAGTATTTTATGTAACTACCTATTAAACAAATTGTAATATTATTTAAGATTTATGATGTGAAAAATGTCCATCACTTTACATTTAACATGTGTAATTTTGCCACGTGGTGTAAGTATGTAATCGAACTAACATAATTGTAGTCATAACTTAATTATATATTGTGAATTATATAAAAAATGTAAATAATAATTTTACATCATACATCATAAAATATAATTTAACATGTACATTCATAAAGCTTCTCATAAGTCATTTTGTAATGGCAATAGTGATGCATGCATTGCATGAAAACACGTGTATATGAAGTTCAAGTGGAATCATTTTTTAGGGATTTATAAAAATGTTATACTTTAGTTCGTTATTTTTACAAATGGCATGCATACATGTATAAAGGTTGAATCATTGATAATTAAATTTATTTTTAAAAACTAAATCATGTGATATTTATGTGTATGTTTATAGTTTAAAATTTTACACTGAATTTTTAAAAATAAATATTGTAAACTGATAAAATATATTTACATCTGAAATTTTGAAAATTAAAATTTGTATAGAAGTATGGAATTAAAAATATGGATTAAGTTTAATTCAGAATTTTAATTTTAATGTATGGCCCAAAAATATTAAATTAGTTTAACTTAATTATGAAAAAAATCCAAATGTATATATTAAATATTTAAATGAATTAAAAATTTTAAAATATTTAATTTATAGCTTAAATCAGAATTTTAAAACATTAAATTTGAATATCGAATTGAAAATATTTATTTGAATAAAATACAATTATGTAATTAAAATGTGAAATTCATTTATTATGAGCTTACATAATTAAATAATGATATGAATATGCATAAAATTTGAAATATACATGTTTATATCTATGCAATGACATAATATGTCACAACTTGAAGTATTGGTTAGATGGTTAAGGAGTTGATTTGTGGCCATGGAGATGAAGGTTCAATTCCCTTTAATGACAATCTTAACTTGTGCTTAAATGACTACAATATGATTACCTAGTGTCCTAAATGACTATAACATGATTACATGTGTCCTAAATGACTATAAAATGATTACATATTTTTATTTATTCATGTGGACATTACACATAGTTTTGGACACAACTTTACACATGTCATGTTGAGTTGCTTGAACGAGCTATCCAACACAACTTTAGTGACTATAGTTGTTTAATCCAAAATGACTATAAATCTAGTTGTAAACATAGTTATTTGTAAAAAAAATCCTATTAGTGTAAAGCATGTGTGCAAAATCCCAAAGTGAACCATATTATTTTCAATATGTTATGGATTTTTGGAAAACAACTAATCTTTAATTCCCAAAAAAAGTTCATAGTTCACTATTTTCATATAATTTCATGTAAAAAAATTAAATATTTTGTAAATCATTTTTTTCTAATTAAAACTAAGTTCCTAAGAAATTTAAAAATCTAACCATTAACCCTAATCAAGGTCCAATAACTTAAATTCTACTTGTGGACATTTCATAATTTCAATTTCAAAAGTCCATAACCTTTTCTATTTCAATCGTTTTGCATAACAATCAATTGATTATGCATTGTACATATTCAATTGAATATATAATCTAAAAATGAGACATTATTGACAAATCCTAACAAGTAATAATTGTATTCTATAGAAAATTAGACTTTGTTCAATAGAAAATGTGATCCTTGCTTAGCATGCATTTGCCCTATTTTATACCTATTAGATTCATTGTAAATTTATCCAAATGGTGAACACACAATTAATGTATAATTTGTACTATCACAATTCTTGCTTCTTGGGATTATAGATGAATTTCAAATGTATAGTCATGTTCAACATTAACATTGTTAATTTTTTAATAACCATATTGCAATAAACTTTAGTGAGAATCACATTTTAAATTATGGATGAGATTTTAAAAAATAATACATTCATAGTGGATAGGTTTCAAAATGGTGACAATGTGTTTGTAACACAAAGAAATTGAAATGTGGACTAAAATAATATTTCATAGTAGTGTCCAAAAAATGCCATCATCAAATGAAAAATTTAAGAATAAGATGTATTGAAAATTTCTCAATAAAAGAATGCCATCTTTAATTTCCAAACTTTAATTCCCATCATAAAAGAATTTTAATTAAATGCCATCTTTTTCATCATTTTTTTTCCCGTTTTGCATTAGAATCCTCAAACTTTCACATGGATTTTTTTTCCCCCAATGACATGTCTAGTCATATTTATAGGTAGCTCACCAATATTTTTTTACCAAAAGCATAGGGAATAATTATATGATTTATAGTTTGATAATCATTATAATTGCAAGAATTTAAGTTATTATAAGATATGAACTTTTCAAAACATTAAAAAAAAAAACAATTAACCACATATTTACCTCAAATTTCTCATAATACATTAGGAATATTGTTGTACAATTTCATGTAAAATCTTCAACATCAACTTAAATTTCATTATTACGATGAAAAATTAAGCAATGATTATATCTTGGAGTGACTTTTATTATCCCATTAAGCTTTGTATTCATTTTGATTAATGGATGGTAGTTTGAAAACATGAAAGTTTTAGAATCCAACAAGTTTTGGTGTTGTAGAGGAAAGCAAGTAAATCCCAATTGACTAATAAATTACAAATTGAAATGTTTTTTTATGATGGCTAGAAGCATGACAAAGTAGACCAAACATATATATATATATATACCTTCACTAAAACTTTGTCATTCATTAAAAACATTGCATTGCAAAATCTGAAATTTTATTTGGTTTAACAAGATATTTTGGATGACAAGAATGATAGAGCTTGTGCTCTCTAGCATGCCTGCAAAAGTTGAACAAAAGAAAAAACAAAGTGCACAAATAATGTGCAAGAACCTTGCTTAAAAATAGCTATGACGCATTGAAGTACACATTGAACTATATCTTCACCCAAAATAACTAAGCAAACAAATTCAAACCATCAAATCTAACAATCCCATGGCCTTGAAAAAGAAATGTTCACATTTTTACACACAACCTTATTCTACAAAACATCGAAAACAATGGTCCATTTCTACCATTTCCGTCAATCCTCTAAATAAATCTCATAAATGTACGCAACCCTATTACACATTCAACTCTTTAGCTCACTCAAAATAACTTAGGGGGAAAAAAAATCAGACACACCAAATCCAACAATTTCATTGGCAATAACATCTTTTTCTGCACACATATGCCCCCACAAGCGCATTCAAAGCCATCTGTATATTAATACACTAATACTATAACCCTCTTGTCTGTAGACACAGACAAGGGTTAAAAAACAGTTGCATTGCAAAACCCCAAGTTGGCAAGACATGTTGAGCTGACAGGAATGAGAGAGAGAGAGAGAGCTTGTGCTGTTGTTGTTATGTAGTAACCCACCAAGAAAGTACTGATAATGTGGTGGTGGTGCAACAACACACACACATATGAAAGAATCACATGAAAGTATCATGTGGGTGGTGGTGGTGAGTCTGTCCAGGACTCAGAGTCTTTGTAAGTAGAGAGAAGTATGTATAAAACTGTTTAAAAGCTAGAAACAAAATAATGGAGTAGTAGTAGTAGTAGCTGGGAAATACAGACAATCTATGTAAGTACGGCCCTATCTATCTATCTCCCAACACACAATTGCTTTCAATCTTAACTTAATGCATAACACCCCAACAAAAAAAAGAAAAAGAAAAAGCTCTTCTTCTCCTTCCCAACAAAGGCTCATGGGCCACTGACAACCCCAGCTCACCATTTGCGGCTGCCTGTACAATAAACGTCAAAAGAACTCCAAGTTCCGAGAACAGCCCATCGCTCCAGTTGCAGTTCCAAAAGCACAAACGACCAAACAAGAACCATGTATGGTGTAAGTTTCAGTTTTTGGAAAGCTACAGAACATCATCCCCACCAACAATCTCAACAATCTAGTAGACTAGAAGGATTGTTGTTTGTTTTTATTCTAGCTTGTCTGTTCTTGATGCATGTGTTTTGCAGTGTGGGGGGGGGGGGGGTTTTTCAATGTTCTTTTTTTTAACCACCAGTTCTGCATGTTTTGGTACATTTGAAATCAAAGAACCTTGGGGTCTGGGTATTGGAAACAGAATCAAAATCATGGAACTGCCGGTTCTGTATATTTCAAAAACCCTCAGAGAGCCCACCACTGGGTTTCATGAAAGAACTAGCCTTTTCCTATCCTAGAAGCGGATGTGAAACTGAAACCTTGACATAAACAATTTAAAAACATCAGTTCAAGTTCTTTAGGGAAATTTTAACAAGTTGAACTTTTTTGAAAAGTTGGCACGGGACTCAAGAGCTAAAATTTATAAGTAAATTGATTAATTTATTAATTTGTTGTAGAACTTTGCACCTAGTATGCATCCCCAATTTTAATTTAATTTGGTGTAAATGTTCATACTTATACATCATGCAGTCTTGAAAAATGTGTGACAGGTTGTGCAATGGAACTCCACGACCTGGTTCTTGAATTGGGTCCAAAAATTCTTCAATTTTGAAAAAAAAATGCCAATAATATATGTGTTTGTGCTGCTGTATACCATGGGCGTATCTGGCTAACATTAACATGCCCAACACTGCACTTAACAAGAATGAAACTGATTGCGTATTGGGATGGTGCACAACTGAATTAACTATTCCAACATGCACTTTCCGAATGCATGCAAAAGAAGTCTGTGGCTTACCAAATGGCCATGAAGGCAAAAATTAATAAACAAATAAACAAAATAAATAAATAAATGATTAAAAAAAAGCTCAATTGAAAACACCGAGGTACATGCACCTGCAGCAGCAGGAGGGACATTACTGCAATCTCCATGCAGATTTATTTCCCAAGTAATAAGATGATGGTTTGAAATGGGGCTTGAGTGAACCAATAGCCACCACCGTCCGCCATCTACTAGAAAGCCTCTCATGGCTGAGTTGTGGATGAACCCTAACTGAGTTCAAATGCAGCAAGAGTGAACAACCTAACAGCCACCAATTAGTTAACCCATCGTCCATTGGAAGCCTGTGATGACACAGTTATGGATAAACCCAACCTGAGTTGACGTTGGGTTTCACAACTTGGTCACTCACTTATCCTGAAAGGATACGTCCCAGACATAAAGCATAAATCATGTATGTAGGAAGATAAGTAAGCAAGTAAGTGACTACAAGATAAGTAAGCAGATACATGTAAATGGTTAACACATAGGTAACAGCTCATGGGTTGTTGGTAGGTAATCAGAAACTGAGCTAACCACCCTGATTAGTTTAGTTGAGGCACTGAAACTAATTGGAATCCCATTCGGTATGAAGTAGTATTGGACTTGCACCAACTTTTGAACATACGAGACTGGTCCTGGTATTGGGACAGTGCTTTTTTTTAATACCCGGCAAGTTTTGGTATAAGGTTGATAATATTATCTCAAGGCATACCCAACTGGTATATATGTTCACACTTCATGCCAGTACTATATACCCAGGTTGCACCCTATATATACCAGTACAACACTAGAATGAAGGGAAGCAAATGCTGAAACAAGCAGCTCATATACTAATTACATAGTATATGGTACATAATGTGACTCATATTAATGAATTGTGGGGACCTCCAAAGTACAATTTTTTCCAATTTTTTTTCCTTCTTTTGTGATGCCAGGGCATCTTTAATTCACTGAGCATAACTAAGAAAATAAATTCAAACTACCAAATCCAGCAATCCTGAGTCTGAAAAAACACCTTCATGCCTCCACACAATCCTATTCTGCTGAACATTGAAAATAATGATCCCTTTCTGACATTTTCATTGGTCCTGTAAAACTCTCCCAAGCCTATCAAACCCCCTTACACATTCAACTGTGAGTTCACTCAAGATAACTAAGAAAAAAATTCAAATGACCAATATACAAAGGGTGTTGATCTATATTAGCGCCACAGAGACATTTTTAAGTGTAGAAACAACAAGACTATCTCTTGATGTGGGCAACAGGTTGCAAGGTTGAAAATATGTTAATAATGTATGGGGATCCTAAGTAGTAAAATCAGAGAAGTATTGTTAAAAGGTCTAACCTGGTGTTTAGAGCCCCGTGCAGGGTGCATGTCTTTTTGCATAGGCCACATGCAAAAGACATGCAACATTTAACCCAATACGGTCCGCCACCTCAATGTTTCTCCTACCTACAATGGGGGAGGCTAAAAACTGATACCCCTATGATATAGGGGACATGTTAGATTATCTTTTTCACACTTATGATGTCTCATTTGGATTTCTTGAGCCAGCTGGCAAGGTTTTTCAAGCTTGGGCAGCGTCCAGCATTTCCACTTCCAAATTTTGCTCTTTGCCTATGTTACAAAACTGAAGAACACACGTGGGAAGGGTCAGCTCATACTAGGTGCGCAAAACATGACAAGGCTGAGAACAGTCCAAAACACTGGTGATTTTTTTCTGCCCAAAAA
>Ga0116229_10011825_pt1 | contig 12757 bp, 13 predicted proteins | sample S1TSphgellanicum_3_FD_87313 | JGI IMG/M metagenome (GOLD analysis project Ga0116229, IMG submission 87313) | Host-associated microbial communities from peat moss isolated from Minnesota, USA - S1T2_Fc - Sphagnum magellanicum MG | ecosystem: Host-associated > Plants > Peat moss > Unclassified...
GCCCGTCCACGCTCTTGTGCGCCCGCAGCAGGTCCAGCAGCGCGCCCTCGCCACAGCCGACATCGAGCACCCGCGCGCCGGGCCGCACCAGACGCAGAATCTCCTGGAAGTCCTGGCGATCGGCGGCGGGCAGGTTGGTGTTCACCTCAAAGCCCCCGTGTCTCGGCGGCGGCGTCCAGAAACCCCTTCAGGGTCTGAGTGAGCACCGGTTCGTCGAGCAGAAAGGCGTCGTGGCCCTTGTCGCTCTGGATTTCCAGGAAACTGGCGCGCACCCCCGCCGCATTCAGCGCCCGGTTGATATGGCGGCTCTCAGATGTCGGATAGAGCCAGTCGGAGGTAAAGGAGAGCACATAGAAGCGCACCGCCTGAGCGCGCTTAAACGCTTGCGCAAGGACGCCCCCGTGAGCGGCCGCCAGGTCGAAATAGTCCATCGCGCGCGTAATATAGAGATAGGCGTTGGCGTCGAACCGATCGACGAAGCTGGCGCCTTGGTGGCGCAGATAGCTCTCGACCTGAAAGTCGGCGTCGAACCCCCAGGAGAGCCCGTCTCGCTGCAGCTCGCGGCCGAACTTGCGCTGCAAGGCGGGTTCGGAGAGATAGGTGATGTGGGCCGCCATCCGCGCCACCGCCAGGCCCTTCTCCGGCCGCGAGCCCAGCCGCACATAGTCGCCGCCGCACCAGTCGGGATCGGCCATCACGGCCTGGCGGCCCACCTCGTGGAAGGCGATGTTCTGGGCGGAGTGGCGCGCGGCGGAGGCGATGCAGACCGCGGCGTACAGGCGTTCGGGGTAGTCGGCCGCCCATTGCAACACCTGCATCCCGCCCATCGATCCGCCGACGACGGCGAACAGGGTCTCGATCCCCAGCGCCTGCACCAGAAGCGCCTGGGCCCGCACCATGTCGGCGATGGTGATGACGGGAAAGCTGAGCCCATAGGTCCGTCCGGTCGCCGGATCGATCGAGGACGGCCCGGTTGAGCCCATGCAGCCGCCCAGTACATTGGAGCAGATGACAAAATAACGGGTAAGATCGATGGGTCGGCCGGGTCCGACCACCTGGGTCCACCAGCCCGGCTTGCCGGTATGGGGATGGGGCGAGGCGACGAACTGATCCGATGTCAGGGCGTGACAGACCAGGATGGCGTTCGACTTGTCGGCGTTCAGCTGGCCGTAGGTGCGATAGGCGATCTCGACCCCATCCAGCTTGCCGCCGGAGTCCAGGCGCAAGGGCGCTTCCAGGCGCAACACGCCCCCGTCCATCGCGATACTGTGGATGGCGTGCGCCGTCTCGGTCATCTGTCGCTTGGAGCGCGGGCAGGCTGAAGTGTCAATGTTGTGGGCGGATCGGCGTCCTCAATCGGGCCGAACACGCGGCGAAAGCTCGATCGCAGCGCCTCGTCCGCCTCGTCCATGCCGACGGGCAGGCCAAGGTCCACAAGGCTGGTGACGCCGTAATCGCGGACGCCGCAGGGCACGATGCCGTCGAAGTGCGTGAGGTCCGGCTCCACATTCAGGCTGACGCCATGGAAGGAGACCCAGCGCCGGATCTTCACGCCGATCGCGGCGATCTTGTCCTCGCGCCGAACAATCCCAGGCGCGTCGCCGACCGGGGTCTTGCGCTCCACCCAAACGCCGACACGATCGGGCCGGATCAGGCCAGAGACGTTGAAAACCTCCAAGGCGGCGATGATCCAGGTTTCCAGCGCCGTGACGAAGGCGCGCACGTCGCGGCGTCGAGCCTTGAGATCGAGCATCACATAGGCCACCCGCTGGCCGGGCCCATGATAGGTGTACTGGCCGCCGCGCCCGGACGCGAAGACGGGAAAACGGTCGGGCGCCAAGAGGTCGGCCGCCTTGGCTGAGACGCCGGCGGTGTAGAGGGCGGGGTGCTCCAACAGCCAGACCAGTTCCTTGGCCTCGCCCGCCGCGATGGCGGCGACCCGGGTCTCCATCGCCGCCAGGGCGTCGGCGTAACCAATCTGGCCGCTAGATACCGCCCATTGGACAGTTTCTTTATCGTCGCGACCAAATTCTGGCGTCGGGCTTAACGGGTAAGCAATCATGCGCCTGCACTTTCACTGCCGAGACGGCGATGCAAGGGCCGTCGTGCGTCCGGGGTGGTTGAGTGAGCCAGATCGATTTCGTCAACATTGAGATTTCGGTGGTGTTGGGGCGTATGACTCTGCCGATGCAGCAGCTTCTGCGCATGGGGCGCGGGGCCGTCATTCCTCTGGACGCCGCCGAGAATGACGAGGTTTGGATCCTCGCCAACAACCATCCCGTCGCCCGCGGCGAAATTCAGATCACCGACGATCGCATCGCCATCAGCGTCACCCGCGCCGCCGACGTCTACGACTTCGCCGCCCGGTCGGTCTGAGCCGTTCCGCCCGGCTCGCGTCCGATCTCCTTATCGGCTATGAAGGCGTCTTTCCCCAAGTTCGCAGGACGATGACGCATGGGCGACGCGCCCAAAGCTGTGCTCGCAACAGCCCCGAAAATCGGCATGGTCAGCCTCGGCTGCCCCAAGGCCCTGGTCGACTCCGAGCGGATTCTGACCCGGCTGAAGGGGGAGGGCTATGAAACCTCGGCCAGCTATGAGGGCTCGGACGCCGTGATCGTCAACACCTGCGCCTTCCTGGACAGCGCACGGGCGGAAAGCCTGGAGGCGATCGCCGAGGCGCGAGCGTCGGGGCGTCCGGTCATCGTCACCGGCTGTATGGGCGCCGAGCGGGAGCTGCTGGAGGCGCGCTTTCCAGACCTCGCGGCGATCACCCCGGCCCATGCCTATGATCAGGTGATGGACGCGGTCCACCGCACCACACCCTATGATCGAGGGCTCGCGGACCCGTTCGCCGATATCGCGCCGGCGGCGTCGTCGGGGGGCGGGCTGAAGCTTACGCCGCGGCACTACGCCTATCTGAAGATTTCTGAAGGGTGCGATCACCGCTGCACCTTCTGCATCATTCCGTCGCTCCGCGGCGATCATGTCTCGCGACCGATCGGCGAGGTGTTGCGCGAGGCGGAGGCTCTGGCCGAGGCCGGGGTCAAGGAACTCCTGGTGGTGGCCCAGGACACCTCGGCCTATGGGCTCGATCAGCGCTATGCGCCGGGCGAGTGGCGGGGCCAGTCCTGGCGCGGAGATTTGGAGGGCCTGGCGCGCGGCCTGGGCGAGCTCGGGATCTGGGTGCGGCTGCACTATGTCTATCCCTATCCCCATGTCGATGCGGTCATCCCGCTGATGGCGGAGGGCAAAATCCTCCCCTACCTCGACATCCCCTTTCAGCATGCGAGCCCAAAGGTGCTGAAGGCGATGAAACGTCCCGGCAACCAGGAAAAGACGCTGGAGCGTATCCAGCGGTGGCGAGAAATCTGTCCGGAGCTGGTGATCCGCTCCACCTTCGTGGTCGGCTTCCCTGGGGAGACCGAGGCGGACTTTGAATTTTTGCTGCAGTGGCTGGAGGAGGCTCAGCTCGATCGCGTGGGCTGTTTCGCCTACGAAAACGTCAAGGGCGCCGCGGCGCAAAGCTTACCCGATCACGTCGATGAGGCGGTGAAGCAGGATCGTCGCGCCCGCCTGATGAGCGCCAGCGCCCGCATCAGCCGCGCGAAACTCAGCCGTCGCGTGGGCCAGACCCTGGACGTCTTGGTCGATCAGGTCCGCAGCGACGCAACCGCGATCGCCAGGTCCTACGCCGATGCGCCGGAGATCGATGGCCAGGTGCAGGTGAAGGGCGCTCGCGGCCTCAAGCCCGGCGACGTGGTCAAGGTGCGGATCGAACGCGCGGACGCCTTCGACCTCATAGCACGGCTCGCCGACGCGCCGCCGGGCGGAGGCCGCCTGAACCAGGCCCCGATCACGCCACGTCGCCTGCACCGGGTGATCTCGCGGGCGTGAGCGAAGACGAAAAACCCCGCGCCGGGTCTGCGGCGCGGGGTTCGTTACGCTGTGTTGGATCTACCGCCTACCAGTGGCGATAGCCGTAGTGGCGCCAATAGGGATGGTAGCCGTAGCCGTAGCCATAGACCGGCGCATAGCCGTACGCGGGGCCGTAATAGGGCGCTGGGCCATAGTAGGGGGCCACGGGATAGGCGTAGGGCGCCGCCGGATAAGCATAGGCCGGATGCGCTATGGCCGCGCCGACGGCGAGACCCAGAATGCCGGCGCCGACCGCCACGCCCACCCCAGGCCCGCGATAGCCGCCGTGGTAATAGCCCCCGCGATAGGGTTGAGCTTCGGCCGAAGCCGTGGTTGCGGCGACGGCGCCAGCCAGGGTGAGCGCGGCCAGAGCGCCTGTAACGATCTTTTTCATCGGAGTAATCCTTTCCGTTTCGCTTCAGACCCCCGCGTGCGTCGCACCCCTGAGAGAAGATCAGGGACGCGGCCCGCGCCGAGATGACGATGCCTTTGTAGCGACCTGGGTCTGAACGCCCTTGGACAGCGTCGTTTATTTTGGGTTCATCTAATCAAAGGCGTTGGCGCGCCGGTTTGGGAACACTTCATCTTTCCAGGCGCTTGTTAGGGTCGAGCTGGAGCCGGACCCTATGACGACGACCTTGGATCGGCGCCGCCAAGCCGCAGCGTCCAAACGCGGGGGCGATCGCCCGCGCCACGGCGGAGGGTCCCACCCGTTTCGCTGGATCCTCGGCGTGATCGCCTTGGTCGTTCTGGCGATCGTCATCTTTCTGGCGCTTTTCAACTGGGACACCCTCAGACCGCCCCTGGCGCGCATGCTGTCCGGTCAGCTGCACCGCCCGGTTCGGATCGAGGGGCATCTGAAGGTCCATCTCCTGAGCTGGACGCCGTCGGTCACGGTCGAGGGGCTTCAGGTTGGCGATCCGGACTGGGTTTCCCGATCGGACGGTCTGCCCCAGCGCGACATGGCTGATTTCGGCGCCATCACCGTCAAGGTGAAGCTGCCGCCGCTCTTCATCGGTCGGGTGATCCTGCCCTTGGTGGATATTGAGCGGCCAAACCTCAATTTGCTGCGCGATCGCGCCGGGCGGGCGTCCTGGGACTTCTCTGATGGCAAGGCGGCCGCCAAACCGATTCAGGCGCCGCCGATCCAGGCCTTCATCATCAACGACGGCGTGTTGAAGATCACCGATCAGATCCGCCACTTAAGCTTTTCCGGCAGGCTGGCCGCCAACGAGACAGCCGCTGGCGCAAGCACGACGGGCTTCCGCCTGACGGGGGATGGCGAGCTGAACGCCAAGCCCTTCGCGATGCAGATCACGGGCGGCCCGTTGCTCGACGTGCGGCCCGACCGACCCTATCCATTCGCCGCGACCGTATCGGCCGGCGACACGCACCTGACGGCCAAGGGGACGATTCCCCACCCGTTCAACCTCGGCGAAACGCAGGCTGCGCTGTCCGTCCGCGGCGACAATCTGGCCGACCTCTACTACCTGACGGGTCTCGCGCTTCCCAATACGCCGGCCTACGCCATCTCAGGCCAGTTCAGTCGGGACAACCTGGTCTACCATTTCGACCGCTTCACCGGCCGTGTCGGCGGCAGCGACCTGGAGGGATCGCTGACCGCGGACGTCTCCAAAGGCGGACGCCCCTATGTTCGCGCGGACCTGCGATCGCGGGTGCTGAATTTCACCGATCTCGGGTCGCTGATCGGCGCGACGGGGCGCAACACACCGAGTGCGCCTCACTTCGCCGTAGGACCCAAGGCCGCCGCCGCCGCCGCGAAACCGGCGACGGACCTTCTGCCCGACGCCCCCTTGGATGTGAATAGGGTGCGGGGCATGGATGCGGACGTGACCTATAAGGCCATGACCGTGCGGGCCTCGCCAAACCTGCCCCTGCGCCAGGTCTCGCTGGGCCTAAAGTTGGATCACGGCCTTCTGACGCTCTCGCCGATCGACTTTGATTTCCCTGAAGGGCGGCTGACCGGCTCCGCCGTTATCAACGCCCGCAACACCGTGCAAACCGACGCCGTGGACCTGCGGGTCGCCGGCGTCCAGCTGCAGGAGTTCCTCACCAAGGGCAACGGGCCCGCCCCGCTGGAGGGCGTGCTGGACGCCCGCGCCCGGCTGAGCGGAACGGGCGATAGCGTGCATAAGGCGGCGGCGAGCTCGAACGGGGAGGTGGCGTTGGTCATTCCCCGCGGTCTGATCCGCCAGGCCTTCGCTGAACTTCTGGGCATCGACGCGTCCAAGGGCCTCTTCATGTTGCTGGCCAAGAATGATCATCAGACCGATGTGCGATGCGCGGTGGCGGATTTTCGGGTGCATGACGGCCTGATGCAGGCGGATCAGATCGTGCTGGACACAGGCGTCGTGCTGGTGAACGGCCAGGGCGATATCAATCTGAACACCGAAACCATCAATCTGTCGTTCACCGGCAAGCCTAAGGCGTTCCGCCTGATCCGCATCAACGCGCCGATCGTGGCGACCGGGCGGCTGACCAGTCCGTCTTTCGGCGTCAAGATCGGCGGCGCGGCGGTTCAGGCCGGCGTCGCCACCGCCCTGGCGGCCGCGGTCAATCCCCTGCTGCTCATCCTGCCCTTTGTCGAGACGGGTCACGCCCAAGATGCGGATTGCGCGCGCCTTGTGACGACGGCCAAGGGCGAGGGCGCGCCGGTCAAGGTCTCGGCGACCACGCGGGCCAAGGTGAAGCCCTGAATTGCTAAGGTTTCTTAGCTTGGTCGCCCTTTCGTCTGTAATAGAATGAAGTTTCTCTAATATTCCGGTTCATTTCCAGAGTCTCAATCGAAATTGAGCTGGTCTGAACCAAATGTCTTGTGCGGCGTTTCAGAGGTCGTTCGTGCGAAGGGGCTGAGGCCCCGACGATAGATTGCGCCAAGCCTATTGGCGCAGCGATTATCAGGAGATGCTGGGTCATGAAAACGGTTCTGAAAATGGGCGCCGCGGCGCTGGCCTTGTCGCTGATGGCGACGGCGTCCGCCTTCGCTCAAGCCGGACAAACCAACGGCTCGCCCGCGATGGAGAGCCAATCTGGTCAAGCGATGTCGAGCCAAGGCGGCGCAGCTGCGCCCGGCGATATGTCCACCAGCGCCGCTGAGACCGCCGATACCCCTGCGGGTTCGCCGCCGTCCACCTATCCGGTCTGCAAACACAAGGGCGAGGATCGCTGCATACAGGAAGCCTCGATGGGCGGATCGCATCATATGCGGCATCACATGATGAAGGCCAAAAAGTCCACGGACGCCGCTTCGGACACGTCCGGCGCAGCCGCTCCTGCGACGCCGCCGGCGCAATAGGTGCGAAGCGCCCCGCGGCGTTGCGCCTCGGGGCGCTGTCTTTGGCTTTCAGATCAGCGCGCGGCCGGTAATGCGCTCCAGGATACGCACGGGCGCCCGCGCCTGGTCCCTCATGGCTTCGATCGGCAGCAGGAAGGTCTGTTCCAACGCGTGCTGACCCGCCAGCGCCGCATGGAGCACGCTGTCGGTATAGACCACCCACATGGCGCCGGCGGGGAAGGCAAGGCGCCGTTTGGGCGCACGTTCCTGATATCGATCGTCGAGCTTGGCCAGATCATGCAGGTCCAGCATGGCCTGATCGTATTTGGTCCGCCGCCCCTTGGTCAGCCCCAGCTTTTGCAACAGCCAGCCGCCGCCGTGGGGCATATGCAGGCGGGGCTCGAACCGGCGGGCGAAGCTTTCGAAATCTTCCTCGCCCACATCCCAGAGCCGCGAGCAGCCATCGGGATTGACGTTGGCGAAGACCCGCAGGATGCGCCGCCCCTGAACCGGGTTGGACGGAAAGGCGTCCACATGCAGGCGGCGATCGTCCTTGCGCCGGCTCAGCGCCCGGTCAGCCACCGCGCCGGGGCGAAAGCTGGTGCGGCGACGCTGAAGCGCGCCCGTGTAGGCCGGCGTCAGCTGGGCCAATAGGTGTTCGGCGCGGTCAGCGAAGCGCTTGACCATGGCGCCGAGCGCGACGGCGTCTTCGCCCTCCAGCCGCGTGCCGGCGAGCGCGCCTGAGGCGGGCTCCAGGCTGACGTTCTTGGATTCGGTCAGGATGGCGGGATCCAGAAACCGGCGTTCCGCGTCCGCGATCTCGAACGGCATGTGGGGGAAGACGACCAGCCCGCCCGTCTCCAACACATCGGCCGCATGGCTCGCCCCGGCCCCAGCCAGGTCAGACCCGTCCAATTCGAGGATGTCTGTCATCACGCCTCCTTCACGTGAACGTAAAGCAAGACGATACGCCAAGGGAAGCGGACAAATTGATCCCGCCGGCGTCGGCGCGGGCGCTTACGCCCCTGGTCTTTGAAGCCTATATGCGGAACAATGATCGAGGCTTCGACCAATCCTGACGCAAAGTCTCCGAGTCGCGTCTTACAGGGCTTGGCGAGAGGGTTTCAGCGTCGATGCCCCAATTGCGGCGAAGGGCGGCTGTTCAAAGGCTATCTGGCGGTGCAGCCCAGGTGCCCGGCATGCGATCACGACAACGCCCAGTACCGCGCCGACGACGCCGGTCCCTATTTCACCATCCTGGTGGTCGGCCACCTGGTGATCGGGCCGATACTGGTGTTTCCCTTTATCCTGACCGCGCCGATCGGCTTGGTGCTCGGCACAACCCTTCCCGTGGTCGCCGTTCTGACGCTAGGCCTCTTGCCCGTGATCAAGGGGGCCGTGATCGGGGTGCTGTGGGCCACCCGCACGCCCAAAGATGTTGCTGCGGCCGGTGTTGCGGGGTCCTACGACATCGTTGACGCGGTTAGCCCGCCGCCCAGACCTTGATCAGCTGATGAGCGATGGCGAAGGGCGGGGGCGCGAACAGGCCTTCGATCTCGCCTCTCAGCAGCGCCAAGGCTTCGGGTCGTGTGAACCATCGCACGGCTTCAAGCTCGGTCTCGTCGGCGCGCCCCTCGCCGGCCGCGACCTCGGCGATCAGGCCGATCATCAGGTTGGAGGGGTAGGGCCAGGGCTGGCTGGAGTGGTAGCGCACGGCCAGCGCCTCAAGGCCCGCCTCCTCGAACAGTTCGCGGGCGCAGGCCTCCTCGATCGACTCGCCGGGCTCCATGAAGCCGGCCAGGGTGGAGAACATGCCCGCAGGCCAGACGGCTTGGCGCCCGAGCAGGCAGCGCTCCGACCCGTTATGGGTTTGCGTCGCCAGCATGATCACGACCGGATCGGTACGGGGAAAGTGTTCGATTTTACAGGCGGGGCAGACCCGCTTCCAGCCGGCGTCGGCCACCTGGCTCGGCTGGCCGCAGGCCGAGCAGAAGCGATGACGCCGCCGCCATTCGAACACCGCCTTCGCCTGGGCCGCGATCGCCGCCTCCTCAGGGTCCAGGCGGGGCGCCAAGGCGCGAAGACCCTCGAACCCCCCGCCGACCGGCTGAAGCACGCCGGCGGACGGATCGACGGCGCCCTCCAGATCGACCGCGAACACCGCCACGTCGTCCCGGACGCGCAGGCCCAGGAACAGCAACCCCTCCGCGCCGCCCGCCAGTGTCTTGGCGAGCGGGCCGGAGATGAAGCGCAAGCCTGCGCCGCCGCCAGCCGCCATTTCCGCAAGCGGCTGGCCGTTCCAGAGTGCGAGCGCTTGGGAGCTTGGGTCCGCCAGGCGCGCCGCGATCCAGGCGGCGTCGCTGCGGCGCTCGCCGGCCCGGTCGAGCGGATTGCCGGCGTAGGTGTTTTGGAAGGCTTTGAGCGGCATGGCCCCAGCCTTAACCCGACATCGCACGACTGTCGCGACCCCAATGCGCGGGGCCGTGTGTTGGTGGACAGAGACCCTTGGACCTGGTGTTAATCATCGTCCAGACTGGCGAGAAGGAACGCGACTATGCCGGTGACAGGAATCGGGGGGTTCTTCTTCCGCTCAGACGATCCAGACGCGTTGGCGACCTGGTACCGCACCCACCTGGGCGTCGGCGGCTATGATTGGACCCAGGCGGCGGGCCCGACCGTCGTGGCGCCCTTCCCAAGGTCTTCGGACTATTTCGCCGCGGACAAGCCCTGGATGCTGAACCTTCGGGTCTCCGACCTCGACGCCTTGCTGAGCGAGCTCGCCGCCGCCGGCGTCGCGATCGTCGCCAATCCCGAATGGGACGCAGGCGGCATGGGCCGCTTCGCCCGCATCCACGATCCTGAGGGCAACCCGATCGAGCTGTGGGAGCCGCCGCCGGAGTAAGGCGGCCTAATCTCCTGGCGGACGAACGCTGACAGCCACCGCCGATTTTCATTTGCAGGCTCGATTTTTTTCAGATGGGATAGCGGTCTTAGGCCCAACGACATGGGCCGCCGGCGGTGTTTTCCGATCTATCGAGGGGCGCAAGCATGACGTCAGCCGTTCGAATGGCCTGGGGCCTTGTGGCGCTCGCCGCCTCTTCCCCCGCGCTGGGGCAGCCTTCCGCGCCCTTGCGTCCCGATCAACAGGCGTTTCGCGCGCTGTATCAGGAGATGGTCGAGACGGACACCAGCGTCACGACCGGCAGCTGCACCGCCCTGGCCGCCAAGGTCGCCGCCCGGTTCAAGGCGGCGGGTTTTGCGGACAATCAGATTTTCCCGTTCTCGACCCCCGACCATCCCAAGGAAGGCGGCGTGGTCGTCGTCTACCCGGGCACGTCCACGACCGTGAAGCCGATGCTGCTCTTGGGCCATATCGATGTGGTGGTCGCCAAACGCGAGGATTGGACGCGCGACCCCTATAAGCTGATCGAGGAGAACGGCTACTTCTACGGTCGCGGCACATCGGACATGAAGGCGATGGACGCCATCTGGATCGATAGCCTGATCCGGTTGCACGCTCAGAACTATAAGCCCAAGCGCACCATCAAACTGGCCCTGACCTGCGGCGAAGAGACAAGCTGGGCGTTCAACGGCGCAGGCTGGCTGGCCCAAAACAGGCCCGACCTGATCTCGGCCGAGTTCGCCCTGAACGAGGGCGGCGGCGGACGAAGCGACGGCCACGGCAAGCTTGTGATCTCCACCCTGCACGTGGGCGAGAAGACCGCGATCAACTACCGGATCGAGGCGACCAATCCCGGCGGTCATAGCTCGGCGCCGATCAAGGACAACGCCATCTATGAACTGGCCGACGCCCTGACGAAAATTCGCGCCTACGATTTCCCCGTGATGATGACCGACACCTCGCGCGCCTATTTCCGGACCGCCGGCAAGGCGCGGGGCGACGACATGGGGCGGGCGATGATCGCGGTGGCGGACGATCCGCAGAACACGGCCGCGCTCGCGACGGTGGATACCGACAAGAGCTATCATTCGATGCTGCGAACCACCTGCGTCGCCACCTTGCTGGACGGCGGCCACGCCAACAACGCCCTGCCCCAGCGCGCCGGGGCCAACATCAACTGCCGCATCTTCCCCGGCGTGTCCCCCGACGTGGTCCGCGACCGCCTGGCCGCGGTGATCGACGACCCCCGCATGACGGTGAAGCAGATCGACAGCCGCGGCCCCGTCGCCAAGCCGCCGCCGCTAAACCCCGCCATCGTCGAACCCGCCGAGAAGCTCCTCGCCAAATACTATCCGGGCGTGCCGCTGACGCCCTTTATGTCCACCGGCGCCACGGACGGCATCTTCCTCGAAGCGATCGGCATCCCCGTCTACGGCCCACCCGGACTGTACGGCGACCCCGACGGCAACGGCGTCCACGGCCTGAACGAGCGCGCCATCACCAAGGCGGTCTACACCGGGCGGGACTACCTGTTTGATTTGATTAAGGCTTACGCGGGGTAGGCGGCTTTTGTGGTGGCGCAGATATGCAAGCGCTTAAGAGGGCGAGGAGATCTGTCGCTGATCCAAGCGCCTAGCGCGCGGCCAGTCCAGGTGCTGAGCAATGGCCGTCGAACCGCGCCTTGAGCAGAAGCCGGATCAAGTCGTCGATGTCGGGCAGTGGCTGGCCGATAACGAATTCGAGTACAATCTGCCCGGCGCCAAGCCGAAACGGACGCTTGTCGCCCCAGACGCGGGCTTCCAGCCATTCCTGTTGGGCGGACATCGCTACATCTTCAAGTCGCCGACCGGACGTGCCGTTCAGCAAATCTGGTCTGAGGTCATCGCTTATGAGATCGCGCGCCACGTCGGTGTGACCGTACCGGCGGCGTTTCTTGCCTACAATCGGTTCGGCCGTACGCCAGGCGTGCTGATCGAGTTCTTCTACGGTTACCGCTTCGAGCAGCCTGTCCGCTTCGTCCACGCCATCGAAGCGTTCCAGGGGGCCGCACAGCCTGTCGACTTCCGACACGGCAGCTTGCGCGAAAATATCGCCCTGTGCCGGGCTCATAGGGTCGTGGATTGGAAGGCGTGGTGGGCGAAAACGATCGCGTTCGACGCCTTGATCGGCAACACGGACCGCCACTCGGAAAACTGGGGCTTTCTGGTCGCCGGTGACCCGGCGTTGGAGCGGCGCTTTGCTCTGGCGCCTGCGTTCGACAACGGCACGAGTATGGGCGCCCTGGTGCGCGATAGCGATCTTGATCGCCACATGCTGGACGGCCTGTTCAAGCGGTTTCTCCAACGCGGCGCCCATCACGTCGCGTGGCTGCGTAATTCCGAGCACGGCGCCCAGCACGCTGACCTGTGTAGGCAGTTCGTAGACGTGTATGGCGGCGTCGATGACATGGCGCCTATCTTCAACCTCTCCGACTCGGCTATTGAGCGAATTGTCAGCTGGTGCACACGTTTCGATTTCCCGGTCCCGTTCTCTGAAAAGCGGGCTGAGTTTGTTGCAGCCCAGCTCAAGGCCAGACGGACGGCGATCAAGGCGGCGGTGGAAGGCTGAGATGGATCTATGGATCGAGCACGCCTACGAACCTAAGC
>Ga0116229_10011827_pt1 | contig 12757 bp, 5 predicted proteins | sample S1TSphgellanicum_3_FD_87313 | JGI IMG/M metagenome (GOLD analysis project Ga0116229, IMG submission 87313) | Host-associated microbial communities from peat moss isolated from Minnesota, USA - S1T2_Fc - Sphagnum magellanicum MG | ecosystem: Host-associated > Plants > Peat moss > Unclassified...
AAAAAAACAACAAAATTGGGAGGCACCTCATCTAATTAATAAAAGAGGTGAATAGCTAGGGTGTTCTTAGGAATGTCATAGTGTGATTCACATTAATTACATCATGGGGCACGGGACGGATGACGGGACGCACGGATTCAGGGGAGGCTTCATTTCTCGTCCCGACGCCCTTTACTATATGTTTTCCTTCCCATTCTTGGTGGGCAAAAAGCTGCATTCTTGATGGGCAAAAAGCTGCAATGTCAGACTCAGCAGAGGGATGGTGTGCAGCCGGCAACCTCGGAGCTTCCAGGGTGTCCATCCGCATGGACGACCGGACGGATGGACAGAGGACGGATGACAGGACGGATGACGGGACGCACGGATTCAGGGGAGGCTTCATTTCTCATCCCGACGTATATAGGATTGTTTATGTGCATGGGAGGGACAAAAATTCAAGGTTATATCTGGAAATAATAAAATATGACCCAAATATCATGTACCAACAAAGATGCGCTAACAATTCTAACATGAAATGATTTGGAGGGTTTCAATCCCCATCAAATGAAGGTAAAAATATTCAAAACCCATTATATATGTATATATAGCCAAAAAAAATTTAAATGATTAAAAATTATCTTTCAAATTTGATTTATGGCCAAATTTGATTGAATTTTATTAAAGACAATCACTGCGCATGTGTGTGTATATATAAAAATGATGGCCACTTTTGCTACATAAAATAATTCCTAAGAAAAACATTAATTCTCACCTTTCCATTGTGATCCCCTTCTCCACAAAAAAAATTAATTGTAAATGTTAGGCATGTTAAATCAAAACTATAGTAGTTGGATCATTTATGTCATGATTTCCACCCTTTGGTGGACATATTTCCATTTTCATTTCTAATTTGTTACTTGGCCTTTATAGTTGATTCATCATGTCATTGGTCTTGAGTAGTGATATTAATATTTGAACATCTAATTAGACAACATTTTGAAAAAAAATATGTTTTTTCATTTTCCTTTTGATTTCCTCAATTTGGTGTTTTATTGCAATAAAATGAGTTTATGCCAAAATCATGATTTAAAAAAGGTTTGCAAACATACATAATTGCGTCAACATTGACCAAAGAAAAAATATTGGATAAGGTGACTTCCAAAGTTTAGATAATTAAAGATTTTTTTACTAGTGTTTTATAGTGGAGGATATGTGGCACATCTTTGATTACAAGGAAGGAAGGTAATATATGATACAATCAAGGTCATAATGTGTACCTCGGGAGACATTGGCAAATGAGAACTTGTGGTCAAAGTGAAGATAAAGCTTCAAGGTGGGGGACATTCCCAAAACAAGGCCAAATTGTTCGCCCGACATTTTGGGAATGTTCAATGTTCCTCAACCTAAAACTTTACCCATAATAAAACGTATGACAACCATTATCATGAACCTAAACATACATAGATCATAAGGGGTATGGGAGGGAATGTTTTCATGCCTACTCTTTAAGGGTGGGAATGGTTTTACACTAATAAGATGTATCTTATTTCCTTAAGGGTGTAAGATCCCTTTTCCTTTCTAGGAGAGATGTTCACATATGTAAAGTGCTTTCCAAATACATTTAAGAAATTTATTAGGCCTATTTACATTGGGAATAACAATTGAATGTGACCATATTGTAAGTAATGGCAAATAGAAATGTCATTTCATGAAAGGAATGGTTGGTCTTGGAAAATTGATGTTGAGTTCTTGAGGCATTTTAGATTATTTTTAAGGATTGAAAGTTTAAATGTTATTTTAGTGAGGTCTTATTTTTTTCAAGGCCTTTAAGTTAAATAGTTTTTTTATAAGCATTTCATTTTATGTAATGTTCTAGGGTTTGGTTTTATTGTCCATATGGTTGTTTTGTATAGGAAAAGGGTCTATTAACAAACCTTTCTCATATGTAAAGCGTCATCGTGATAGTGACACTGCAAAAGGACATTGTTATAATGATAGGGATAGTGAGGAGGGACATACTTGTGGGTAAGTTACTAATAGGTCAAATAGGTTAGAGAGTACTTTCCATGTTGCGTAAGTTATTATTCATACAGCATCACTATGACATTAACAAACAATATTTTTTTAGATTAGTAAAAGACAAAAGTATACAAAGGAAAAAATGTAACAATATTTTATAATATTTATTTTCATCGATATTTTTGCAATGGATAATCCATGATGATATAATTTTAAATTAGTGAATATATTTCTATCACATTAATTTTTACATGTTCATTAAATTTTGTCATGACTTATATACCTATTATCACTATGAGAAAAAGGGGTGTTTTGCAATTAACCTTATAACTCAATTGCAATTCAATCAAAACCACTCATTTTCAAGTACTACTCAACTCCATTATAACTACACTCATGATATCATGCTGATGTCATTAATTGTCATCCATCTATTAAAATTTGACACATGGCATTATGAAAAAAATTGGACATAATTTTTTTTCAAAATACTGATCTCCATCGTCCATTCTAATTATTAATGATGGTCTGATTTTATGACACATTACATAATAAAAAATGCCACATGGCATATTAATTATATTTTGGATATATATATATATATATAAGTTGAGTGTAGGTCGTACATAACCATAGGTAGGTAAAAAGGTAGGAAACACACAAGACTAAGTGCATTAAAAAATAACCATAAAATTTTATTTTTTATTTTATGTTTTGCCTTTAGGTTAAACATTAAAGTCATCCCAAAATTGCATATATATTTTAATGTGAAAACATAAAAGAATAAGCCTTCTTTATATGATTTGTAACATGGGATTTGAAGATAAAACATATGGATTAAATCTTTTAATTGTTCATCAATTGCAAATTGAGTTGCAACCATAACATTTAAGCGTTCAAGGCAGGCCAAATCCAAGGGGGGTTCCATTGTTTTTGGTGTCTAAACAAAATTTGAACCTTTCATATTGACATATTTAATGCACTAAAAATCATCAAAATGGAATAAAATTGAGAAAGTTATGGCCCCTCAAAGTAAAGGGGTCAAAAACTCAAAAAAAAATACCCCCAAATGTTATAAGGGCCAGTTCCCAAACACCAACAAAATTCCTCGTGTGTCGTTCTATTGTTATTAAAGTTCAAACATGATTTGTAAAACTTCAGGTGGCACTCCTATAACACTTTAAATTGTTTAAAATGAATAAAAAATAAAAAAGTTATGATGTTTGAAAGTAGGAAGGGTCCCAAAAAAAAAAAAAAAAACCATGTTTTGTAAATTGGAAAGTTTATTTTTCTTCTTGTTATTTTTTCATTACTCATTTTCCTTTGCATTTCAAAGATGATTTTTAAAATTTGAAGTAGCATTCCCATAACATTTTAAATCACTCAAAATGAAACACATATGATGAAGATATAAATAATTGATGAATATGTATCCTTATTAAGTTATAAGTAGTTATATTATAATCATAACATAGTTGAACAATAGTATTTTAGTAGTGGTGCACTAATGGCCATATTAATTATATCAATGGGAATCATAATCAAAACTAATTACAAATGTATCCATAATGGGTGGTAGAAATGTGAACATGTGGCATGATCACACATATGTACATTGTACACGAATTACAACATAGTTGTTACTTTAGTGACACATTTATAATAGTTCTAAAATAGTTGTCACATGTAATTATAATGTAACTGTTAAAGAAATCAAACATGGTTGACTACATATGTATGTATGATGTGTATAAATTACTATATAAAAAAAAACCATTTTCAACTCACTTGCAACTATAATATAATTAATTAATTTTCTGACATGGCAATTTATTTATTAGTACATTGTATTTTTTAAAGGAATAGTTGCACAATAATTGTAATACCCAAAAGATAGTTGGATAACAGTTGTATATGAGTTGTTTTTTGAATTTTAGTTACATGGTAGTACGGTTTTAGCGAACGTGATTTCTCATAGTGTATGGTGACACACTATTAATTTATAAAAATTTAAATGATCCATTTGTAAGTATATTGTCAAATGGGTAAAATTTTCATGTTTTAAATAAAAACATGCATTATGAATTGGGGCATATAATGCAATACTATTTTTAATAATATTCATTAGTGTGGCCCAAATGTGAACTTGTTATCCAACTAATTGAATTTTAATTTCAAAAATTTATTGAATTTCTCATGACAAAGAATACTCAAAATCGAATCTTTCTTGCACTTCAAATTTAAAAATTACAAAACAATTTTTGTAAAATGATAGTTATTAAAAACTTTGAATGGTTTTTTATGTAAATTTGACAAACTTGTGGTCATTCAAACCTATTGATGCATTTAATTTTAAACATGTGGTGGGTGAGAAAATCATTGTATATATATATATTGAGTACTAATGCAATTATTAAGGTCCTACAACATTTTTTTCTTTCAATGCAATTTATTATTTTGGTTGAAATCTTATGACATGGATGAATTTGGATGACATATTATAATTTTCCAAACTACTAAAGACTTTTAAATTTCCCAAATATTAAAGTGAAATAAATTTTTTGTAAAAGAATTAATTTTGAAAACTTTAATCGCCAAAAGTGAAATAAAATGTAAAAGTTGCCAAATTTGGATATTTGTATTTCATTTTGGTTTTTAACCAAATTTGGTTAAAATTTCATTGGGTTGATTGACATTTTTTTTACATTTACCTTTGAATGATATTTACATTTTATACAAACCAAAATACATTTTTAAAAAATTGATTTAACATTCATTGCTTTAAACAACCATGATGAAAAATGAGGAGTATTCATTTATCACACATTTTGTCTTATTTTTCTTCATCTTGTATCTCTATCACTTTCTTCTTCTTATGTACATTATAAAATTGTTAGTCGAAATTTTGATAATGCAAATCATGTGAAAAACATTTTTTCATGAGTTTATGTTTGTTGGTCACAAATGTCATATGTCTTAGTCACAAATGATGCACATATAAGTAGGGTGACATATTTTCAACCACTTCAAAATATTTCATCTTACCTATACATGCTTCATATGTTTTTTGAACACACAACATCTATGTGCAAAAAACACATTTAACCTATGAAATAATGGATTTCATGTGAATTTCAAATAAACCAATGAAGCTAGTAAGTTTGTGATGTATATATCACATTTGTTTTTGCTTTTTAATTTTTAGTTAATGTTGTTTTTTTTACTTTTCTCACATGGATGGGTTCAAATCTTTCTCTCACAAAATATTCAAATATGTGTATATTTTAATACACCAAATGGTGAATAATTTTTCCTTGGGATCAATCCCTATAGATCTTTCATTTTGCCATTCAACAGTAACACAATTTTTTCCATTGCAAAAACATTAATGAAAAACTACATTGATTTGCTTATTCTTATTGTATATTGTTTAATTTCTCAATATGAACTCTCGATGTAAATAGGAGTTTATGGTTATTGATTCAAGGTTCTAAAATTGTTTTAATTATGTTTCCATTATTGACATAGTGATGTATATTGGATGTGTGTTGGCTACCAGTGTGTTGGCTACCTATGGGGACTTATTGTGGGTAATAAGATGTGGTTAATACTTCTAATAAGTGAGTTGAACAAATCTTTCTTAATTAATAATTAGTAGAACATTGATTTTCTTAACATGAAAAAGGGAACAAATCCATTTTTTTTTGGTTGGTTTTACATTTTTACACTTACTTACAACAATTGTTTTATAAGTTAAAACCTTAAAAAGCCTCCTTGAGATACTTGCACTTTGCAAATTTGAAAGGTCACGATTTGCCCTATCTTTGTTAAGTTTTGTATGGAAAAAAAAAACTACAAGTATGCATTAACTGACAATGCATAACAAGAAATTGGATCATTTGGGAGACTACTTAATAAAAAAACATAAACCACTAACCTTTTGGGTCTGTTTGGAATAGATGGATTTAGACTCAAAAAGACTTATATTTGTTGATGTTTTGATTTTGGACATGTTTTTTGTTTTGACTTAAGATGAGTATAGGGGGTTCAAGGAACACAAACATGATTATTAAGGTTGAAACCTTGGATTGTAATTGTTCTTTGCTTAAAATTATATATAAAAAAATTTACATAATGTACGTGTTTGAGCATACATCATTTGGTGGGTGAAATGATTTTTTTTCATTAAGTTGTGGATAATAATAACCTTATGTCACAAATAATAATTTATTAGAAGGAGGAGGACCATTAGGATGGAGTGCAATAGTGAAAGTGTAGTTCAGATTAAAAGGATATTAGAAATGAAGTTGAAAGATTATGATTTTGTGGGGGCCAAGAAATATGTGTTAATTGCACAATGCTTGTTTTTGAAATTAAAAAACATTAATCAAATTCTAGCGGTTATTAATGTTCATACCATGGTGGGAGAGTGAGTTGGAATAATGAAATGGACTTCTATGGAAACTTCAGATCTATATATAGATATATATATGTTTTGATTCAATTATTGTCTACACCAACATTGTTAATTTTAACATTACTTTTTTGTTGTTTGTAGGTGAACGAGTTACTTGATGGAAATTTAATACAATGATAATATTTTGTAAGTTTGATTTTATTTTTTAACATCATGATAATTCTTTTTTAATAGGGGTTGAAGTAAATTAGGGCTATAATTAATGTTATATCTAATATGCAAAAAAAATGGTCGATGATATATGATGCAAATAGGGTTGTCACATCGTTTATTTGTCGATTGAGATGTGACACTTTTATTTAAACACTAACATTGCCAAATGTCACACTATAATAGGTTTAACGTAAATCACTATGTTATTTGAAAATGAAGTCGAAATTTCAAATATCACAAAGGTCAAAGTGATATCAAGCAAAACTTGTGTATGATATTATACCTTTTGTTTTGTTTTGTTTTTTTTTAAAGATATCTAATTAAGTATTGAGCACAAGGCACCATATATGTTGAGCTATTGTGGTAGAGGGTTGTTGATAAGTTGGCATTAAACACAATTGAACCAACCATCACAAAATGCACTTCAATGGATTTTTTAAAAAAAAAACACAACATGATAATTATAATTGATTTTTGTCATGCACATAGAGGTCATGAGTAATAAACATGATTTATGTAGTCATTAGATTCACAAATTCATCCTACATAGTTAAAATGACATTATAATCAACTCCCCCAATAAAGTTTGAAAAAATTTGAAATATGGAATGTATATAGTGATAATGTTCTCCATACCAAATATTAGAGGAAAATGGGTTGAACGTTCACAAAAGTTTATGTAGAAGAACCATTGGGATGATCTCACATCAAATATTGCACCTGAAAAAACATTTAAAATGTTTCAATATAATAATTATGAATGTTATTATATGTGACTTTTCATAACACCCAAAATATGTGTCACCTATATTCACAAACCTCCATTGGTATCTCTTCACACCTTTGAAATGTGAATGACCATCCCATGTCCAAACTATCAAATGTGATATATATCATAAACGTCATTAATACTAATCAAGGAAAGTGGCGAATTTTTTTGAAATCAACTCATACACACCTAAATTAATGTCATGTGATTAATTCAAATTTATTGCACATATCAAAATACTATGACGTTGTTGTGAATGAAATGTGTTCCTTTATGCTTACATGCATTTGGTATTCATACCATAACCTCTCCAATTCTTCCAACTACAATCCTTCATAAAAATTGTTAACCCAAATTTTCAAATGTGTACATACTAATCGGTTGTTGCCAACTAATAACCTATGAGACAATATAAATTGAAGATTTCATACAATTATTATTGGGTAATAAGATCTTAGGTGAACCAGTTTATTGAAATAAGTAGTAACAAGTGTTAAGGTAACTAGGGGGTTAAATATATTGAGAATTAACCTATATAGTAATTGGTTGTTGATAATAACAAGTTAGGTTAAACTTGTGACTAGTAGTTGTTATAATTAAAATTCAAAGTTTATCCACTAGTGATTGTTTAATTCAGGGGAAAGTTAAGGGCAATTGAAAATCACATCATTTGGTTAACCATATAACAACTTAAAATAACTTTTGATTAATATAACCTTATTGTGATTAAATTTTTAAAACTAACAATAAACCTTGCATACACACTTTTGAACTGATGTTAAAGTAGTTTTATTATCAATTTATTAATAGCAAAGAACAAACAAACGACCTAGTGAAAAACATGTTTGTTTTAAAAAAACCATTGTACAAACATTTTAAAGTTTTCTGAAATTTTTTAAAAGAGAATTGTGATGTAGTTTAATTATTATTTAAAAATTTTCAACTTATATGTGGGTGAATTGTGTTGTTATTTAAAAAATAATTAGATACATGTTTAAAATATTATACTTTATGTTATTTGGTGAATTGTTTTCGTCTTTTCAAATTCTATTTTTGTGAAGTTGTAAAATAATTTTATGTGCATTTATTTGTAACATATTGATTTAATTATAATAATCACAAACTAATACTTTGTGAATGAAATTAATTTTCATGTCAGTTGGGTCCCATTATATTTTTTTCATCAATGCTTAAATATGGGCTTTTACATCATTCAAGTTTATTACATTTGTGGTTGTGTTTGATGTCGCACTTCATAATGCGACATAATACAAAAAAAATGATGTTGGAAAAGATTTTTGCACTAATTTTTTCAATAATTAAAATAATTTTTCTTTTCCTTTTGTTGTCCAGTTTTCTTCAAATATCTTTTAGTTATATAGATGAAAGCACATCACAATGGCCAAAGAATGTTGTCACAAATATAATTTTTTGAAAATATGCAATTTTCAACTTCCACCAAACCAATATTAATAGAATTTTTCATAAATTATACTCAAAATAAGGTAGTTCAGTTGCCAAATAATGCAGTTGTCAAAGGAAACTACATTTTTGGATTAATATTAAATGATTAAAAATTATATTTGTGAGAAAATAAATATGTCTCAACATATATTGCAAAATGAAAATATAGTTTAAAAATTATTCAAATAATTGCAAAATTTGATGAAATACTTAGTGCTATATTGAATATAAATTGGTTATACTATTTCATTTACAATTGAAAAGTTTGATTAAGTGATTTCATGAAAATCATTTAGACAATTTTTTCATTCGAATGAATGTAAATGTGTTGAAAAAATTATTTTGTTGAAAAATTACTTTCATTTGAAAGATAATAAAAATTATGTTGGAGACCTTTATATCAAAATCAATTTTATATGTTTGTTAAAATGCTAGATAAAATTTAAAAAAATTCCCCTAAAGTAATACAAAATGTATTGAAAAATAATCTTGCTTGAAATGACCCACTCATACTGTGCTTTCACCCGTTAGATATTGGATCAAATTTTCTTGAAATAATAAGTTTTTGTTCTAATGGATTATAAAAATATAAAGTTGTCACTTCACTTTCAAGCCTTAAGTTTGGACTTTTTGTGTATTTATTGATAATTTAGAATGCAATTTTTTTTGTGACTATAATGTTAGTAAATGGAATGAATTGAGTAATTAATATCATTCTATATCTACCAAATTCATGCACAATACAATGTTGAAACACATGTCATGACTTGAAACCTCACAACACAATGCAAAAGCAAATGATGTGATCTAACATAGAAATATATGACACAATATGACTTAGAAACAAACAATGTAACACAATACAAAAACGAATGATGTAATGTTAAACCTCATGATCTAATGTAGAAACATGAGACATGATGTGAAACCTCACAATGTGATGTTAAAACACATGATAAACATTGTTCTTAATGGTGCAAAAACTTACCTTCTTTATAATAGTTTTGTTGCATGGTTGTGGTAGTAATGTCAACTTTTAAATTGTAGCAAGTTAGGATCAACAACAACAATGTAACAACATTTTCAACATTAGAAATTTAAAGGGCATGAAATGATCATGAGAATTTTTTCATAGTCGATAGTGATGAACTTCACAACGAATCCAACGTCAATGTTAAAAAGCATGTGGATGAAGCATGGACATGAAACGCTTAAAAAATGTATAAACTTGATTAAATTTCATTCCAATCCAAATTTGCATGATGAAAATATAATTAGAGGTCATAATGAATTCATATGTGTGTCACAATAAACTTTTTTTGATTTGTGTTCATTAACTAGTAACGTTCATTGTGATGGTGTGAATCTATCATGACCTTTTGAAACCCTAAATTTAGTTTATCATTAACCAAGGTTTCAATGGACACCAAATTTTTAAACTAATTTTAACATAGGTGTTCTTGTTTTATGATGTTATTTAAATGTTAGGAAACCCCTTTCTCCCCCCAAAAAAACCAAATAAAACAAAAGTAGACAAGTATGTATCATGTATTAATTATTTAATACAAACTTGTAAATAGGCAGGAATCCAAAAAGAAAACAATTCAAGAATAACCAATAAATGAACTTGGAAATGGGTAACCAAATTAATGTATAAGTCGTTAATACCACCATCTCCCCCAAAAAGAACCCCACAAAAGTAGGTACTCATTTTACACAAACATATAAATACCATATCAATTATGATGTTTGGCACAAAATTAAAATTTTTTTTTATTGATATTTGCTGAAGTTGTTGAAAATCAAGCTTTCAACTTGTGAAAAACTATTTATTGTCTCAATCATTGAGTTATTGTAAAAAAATACACAACAAAAGATGCACTTTGCATAGTTGGTTTCTTATAAGTTGAAATTTTGGAAAATTAAATTAAAAATTGTCAAACCTCATTTTTTCAAACATAAAGAAATATTTGGCAAAGAAGTGTTGATCACTGAGTGGTAGGTACAATAAACAGGTAGGTAGCCAAGAAAAACAATCCTGAAAACACCCAATAAGAAAAGAATAGAAAAATTAGTGTACACAATAAATGAACTTGGAAATAGCCAAATCAATAGATAAATCATAAAACCACCGTCTCCCCAAAAAAAAGAAAAAGAAAAAGAAAACCCAATAAGGGAGGTACTTATATTTAGCATTATACTAAAAGATGAAGCTATTGTGCTTGAGAGCTTCATTCAGATTGAGTGCATGGCAAGCACTTAGTTTTCAGGATTTTCAACAATTCTAAAAAGTAAATTAATTAGTGCCCAACCAGGCTAGGTATTACAGTATGTGTGAGAATTGGCTTGCTCAAGTGGATGAAGAGATACTATATTGCTAAGATATCGATAGAGACTTTGAAACATGACCTCAAATTCTTCCCTTTAAACAAGAATATTTATATACATAAACAGTTCATTTTTTGCATAATGGAATTATTATATTTTGTATAAACTCTTCTATCTCTTCCCAAATAGATCACCATTTCATCCACCTTGAGTTGCCTTCTTCTAGAACCTTCTTCATCAACCACAAGAAGGCTCTCAAGTGGTGGTAGATAATGAAGTCTGGTTTCTGGTAGGAAGAGCCATGTAGAAAGGAGGCATCCACAAAATGTGACAGCATGACAGTTGCTGCTACATTCATTATGTTTTATTCCTACTTTGCCACACCAATTCTTGAGTAAGAGTTCAAAATGTGGCATCATCTCCTGCTTACAACTCACCCTTAAAGAGTAAGAAACCTTTTTTTGTCCATTAAGAGGTGGCTAGCAAACAAAAAACAAAAGAGACTTATGGCAGAGAAAAAACCTGTTATGGAGAACACAGAACAAAAAGACTGCCCAGAGGAGAGACCATCAAAAGAAAAGTTTACTCACCTTCAGCTTGGCTTGCACACTAGCAGCTCCATCAAAATCTCCAATTTCCAGAACATAAATGTTGCAACTTCCTTGTACATCTGACTTTTATTTTGCTTGCTTGTAATGCTGTCACATGACAACAACACTGTCTTGGGTAAACACATCGCACATGGGACTACAACAATAAAACAAATTCTCTGAAAAGCCTATCTTATTCCAATTGCCGCTTTGCTTGCTTCTTGTTCCGCATTGCCACAAACAAAGCAAGATCCTGATCTAAAGACAGAAACCCCAAATCCCAATGGTATCTACAGAAAGAGAAAGAAGGAACAAGGATTTGCAGCCCAACAAAACCCATGCAAAATAGCAGTGCAAACCATTATTATCCAGCCTTCTACAAATCGGTTGAAAGAATTTCTCCCCACAAGAAAACAAACGGCACCAAAACGTCACCAACACGAGGCCGCGCGCTCCCCGCGCATACACACACACCTCCCCCTTCGACCATTGCAGAGAAGAACGACGGCATGTCACAGTTCACATAACAAAGCAAAAAGACAGTAGAAGGTCATCGACATGCACAAGAGGAGAAAATAGGTGGAGAGAGAGAGAGAGAAGAAGAAAGAAAACACATATCTGTCTTCATATCAAAAGCGCTCCACCTTCCCGTAGTTGGTGAACATGTTGCTCGATTTCCTTCTTGCGTGCATCGTACTCGAAGTTTGCAACAATTCACCGGCCTAATTCTTGCCATAGCCATTTCATCTTTTCTCTCTCTCTGTGTGTCGGACCCCACCAGTGTACCATGAAGGATGGATGATAAATGGTCAGGAAACAGTTTTCTGTTGGGTTTCCAAGGTGAACTGGAAGAAACAGTTTTCTGTTGGGTTTCCAAGGTGAACTGGAAGAAGCAGTTTTCTGTTGGGTTTCCAAGGTGAACTGGAAGAAGCAGTTTTCTGTTGGGTTTCCAAGGTGAACTGGAAGAAGCAGTTTTCT
>Ga0116229_10011829_pt1 | contig 12756 bp, 10 predicted proteins | sample S1TSphgellanicum_3_FD_87313 | JGI IMG/M metagenome (GOLD analysis project Ga0116229, IMG submission 87313) | Host-associated microbial communities from peat moss isolated from Minnesota, USA - S1T2_Fc - Sphagnum magellanicum MG | ecosystem: Host-associated > Plants > Peat moss > Unclassified...
CTCCAACCAACACTTTCTCAAAATGCTTCATCAATGTGCACTATTTTCATTGGATTTCAAGATAAAATTTCATGTTTTCTAAGTTCACCTTGCATGCTTCTCATTCAACATGAGAACATATGAGATAAATGAATTGATTTAGTCACATACAACTAGCAAAATGAAGACCAGAAGACACATAATAATATTCTCTAGGGACCAACTATGTAAAGTTTCAAGTCAAAATAGTGTTCCACAAATATGTTAACACCAATGTTGGCTAGTTCTAGGTTCTTGGCTAAGCTTAGCATCATGTTTTTGTTTCAGCATTATCACAGATTGAGTGAACCAGACTGTCAAATTTTCCTTTGCATTCAGGAGGACATTGCAATGGATTGTTGTCAGGATTGAGGACGTGGCAATGGATCATGCAAGTGGTTCAAGTGTACTCCTGTATTAGGGTTTTGCATTTGCATGATGGTCTTTATCGAAGCTGAGTTTGTCAAATGTTCTTGTCTCTCTCCAAGTTCAGATCTGGTTGTGCTAAAAGAAAAGAATTTTGCTAGTAGAGGTTAGGTTTTGACAGGGAGAGATCTTGGATCAGGGATGTTTTGCAGAACAACAGAAATTTTCAGTCATTTGCAGACTGTGGTGCGTTTTTTCTACATGCAAAAAAGGATCACTGTCATGCAAAGATTCCAAGTCTCTCCTTGTTCTCACACCTCAACGGGCTAGCATGCTGTTAATCTGCTTAAGAGATCAACAGCAAGATCTATAGTTCCATAAAGAGAGCAGTTTCCTAGTTGTGCTGAGTGCAGATGTCAGGTCTTCTGCTTATGTTTTGCCTGGCATGTTCACAGTCTTGGTTTTGATGGAAGTTCCGAGTAGTGTCTTCTGATCTTTGACAATCTCATGGAGCCAGTTGTGTGTAGTGAAAGGTATGATTCTTTCCAAGGAGATTCAGGTCATTCAATAGCTGTTTCGTGTTGTGTTTGCATACTATTTTCTTGCAGCATCTTTGAGCATATATGCAATCATGCTGCTTAAAGGTTCAGAATATCCCCAAGTAAATGATTGCAGTACCACGCCATGGTGGGTCTGACCTAGATAGGTTTAGATTCTCATAGACACATTCTGGCACAAGTTTGCTCGCTTGAGCTCTGGTGGTGATGTTGTTGAACACTTGTTTTGATTCTCCAGGAGAAAATCGATTTTAGACTCGAAGCTCCTGGTAGCCATGAGCACGCTCACAATGCATTCCATAACGGCAGTACCCACCTTCCCAGTCTCTACATAATGTAGTTTTGTAGCCAGTGAAGGGGATTTTGGCATAATGACATTGTGCACCTTGGACATGACACCTGCCATCATTCATGATTACATGCTTCACTCAGAGAGAATCAAGGTCACAGGTACATGCAATGTGCTTTCTTTATTCACATAAGCATGAAGAAAGCCCATAAATCACTTCTTGTTACAATATAAATATTTCTTGCCTGCTTGGATATGGCTTCCCTGGACAAGATCTTTTCTTCACTTTTCTATTTTCAAGTCTAGGCTGCCACCCAAGCTGTACATCTCATTTTGCACTGGCATTTTCATCCCTAGAATGTTGATTTTTGCTACATTTCCTTTTCAACTATGCCCAGCTTAAATCCAGACTCAAGAAGTTTGAATGTAGTACCTAGTCTTGGGGAACAGATAGTTGGAGTTCTGAATTGCTGAGTTTGCAAGAGCATGAGCCTCAGCATTGCATCTCTTGGGGATGAAGACAATGTGACACGTTGTAAGTTGGTCAAGAAGTTCCTGCACCACAAACCTGAGGTCTGCAACACTCCAATGACATGCTGTCCACTTTCCTGTTATCTGCATGAGAAGCATGATGCTGTATTCTGACAATGTAATATGAGAGAAAATTTTGGTTGACCATGTTTTTGTGCATCTTAAAAGGATCTTAAAACCATATTTGATATATGTCATCATGGTAGATATCCCATTGGATTCTTTGAATTGAGTTGATTTCTAAAGATCCAAGATCTAGCTTCACCAGTTCAGAGACCTAGCATTTAGAAAGATAGGAAAAAGTCTCAGTTTGGTGCAAAAATAAGTGGGCTGTGAAATTGCTCATGGTGATTCACAACGGGATGCACAAGAATGATCTCTAACAACAACCCTGATCTGGAGAAGCAGCATAGAAGTTCAGGTTGCTGTGTATTCATAAGTGCCAACCTGGTTGAAGACAGTGAGGGAATCGCACATGATGGTAAGGTGCTTCATTCCTCTCTTGAGTGCAATGTCCAGTCCCATAAGCAGGGCTGTATACTCTGCCACATGCACTGAGCAATGCTTTCCCAAATACTCACTCACTGTCGCCACTTCCAGCTCCTATTCATGAATTCCAAATTCTTGTTTTGCCAATGTTTTCTTCATTATTCCACTTGAAACCAAACCAAATCTCCGAGAGTCCTTGTCTTTCCAATGTACTAGTAGTAGTACTACTACCTCAAGTGCAGCCAAAACTAGCACAATTGTTGAACTATCAATCACACAATTTGGTAGAAACAAAATATTTACAACACCCACTCCAGAGTCCAAGTGGAGTTATTTCAATCACACATCAGGTTTTGAACATCGTACAAGGGTGGCCACTTTGATCAATTTTTGTGCTGTGTGTACACACACTCTTATTATTGATTTACCTTCAAAGGTGTGATGAGGAGTGCACCACTGCCTGCAGGCCCCAGAATTTGACCAGCAACAGGTCTAGCAGCGGCTCCACTGAAATACAACCAATACGGAAACCTTCGTGAGCCTGTCAAGCATGTCAACAATTGTCTCTCAGAACCCTACTTCGCAAAACAAATTGGCATATATGTTGTCAACACACACAAGCAGTGGCAATTGAATCTATGGGTTGAGCAATGCACTTGCATGAATCTCAAGGTAAAGTTCACACAAAATGTGGGGTGTCAATGGTCTTTTCATATCTGAGTTAAACATGATGGAAATCTGCTGCCCCACTAATCACTTTCTCTAAAACAGAACATACCCAACATCCCATGTGATTGTTTTTTTGTTTGAGAGTTTTTTTTGGGGTTAATAATTAGGTCTCCAATAATGAACTTGCCACAAATTGCTCAAATCTCACCTGACCATGGAGTGGGATCCCCAACAAACCTTTCTTGGAAAAGACTACGAAAGTCCTTCCAGGTGCCATATTCTGAGAACTTCAAATTGTGAGCCCATTCATATGCTTTGTCAAACAGAGCAAGGAGTACTATTTGAAGCTTCTGCCTGCCATCAAGGAGTTCCTGAATTGTCCATGCTTCATAGTTGTAGATCCAGTGCTTTGCAAATTGCTCCGATTCTGTACCATAGAAAGGGGGGATCTCAATGCTTCCTTTCGTAGCTTGTGGGTACTCATATCCATATGTTGCTCTTACACTAAACCTCACACTCAGGCTCAACGAATACCTTCTTGCCGCTGCTGGTCCCATGTATCTCCAGATCCTCTTTCACAATATCATAATGAACCACCTCAAATCAATCTTATTTTCTCACCCCAGTTGGACTATTAAAAGCTTGGGAAAACCTTTGCAATCTTCACAATTTTGAGACAAAAAAATGCATCACAAAATCTCTCATAAAATTTTGTCAAGAATCTCCCAGGTACTGAAATCGGAACTCTGAAAAAAAAGTAGCTTTTGACAATAAATTAATAGCCCATATTTAATTGAGACCAAAAGCACTACATTTGGGCTCTCCTTCCTACTTTCCAATCTCTGATCTCCAAGCCATAGCCATACCTTTTTACATAAGGGAGCTTCAAAGGCTACTACTCTTGCTTCTAAGCTTTGTGAATTATTTTTCCTTCTGGTGTATGCTTGTTGGGATAATACAAAAGTAGCATGTCCAGAAGCTGTGCTTCCACAATTATAGGATGCCCCTGGACACACACCTCAACAAAAATCCCGGGTTTCTTTTGTGCCACAGATCATCATCATGGTTTTGGGCATCACCATGCATGCTTTGGGTGGAGAGCACCATGCTTTGAAGATAGAGTGCACCATGAGATTTCAAATCTTTCTTACACTACAATTCCGCATCATTGAAAGGTAACAATGTACATAGAGGATAATCCTCTACAATCCTTGCCTGAAATCACCACCTCCATTCAGCAAGAACCGCTCTTGTCAGGAGGAAAGAATGAGGAGGCAGGGGAGGAGGGAGGAGTGAGAGTGGAAAAGCTTTTGTTGATGAAGAGGAGGTGGGCCAATGTTGTCGAGTGGCCTAAAACCGTTATGACCTTCCACCAACTATAAACTGTCAAACTCGGGCAGGGTTCAACTTTTGATTCTATCTGCCCAATGTTGAGCTTCAGCCCCCTATTACTATAGTAATGAGAACCACATTCAGATGAAGAAAAACCCTGTGTAATTAAAAAAAAAAGCCAGCAACGAAAACCCATCCAGAAGAAGTACAAGGCATTTATAGAAGCACCAGAACACATGTCATGAAAGAACATAACAATCAGGACACCACTAACACACTAATAAAATAGAAGACTGGAAACTAAAAAAGCTCATCTGTCATAGATCGTATGTCATAAATCGGCCAACGACGAAGGTGCACTGGCTGCAATTTGTGGAAGAGATGAGGAATGTCTCTCTCGTCTGTCATAAATCAGCTAACGATGATGTGTGCAAGAGATGAGGAATGCCTCTCTTGTCTGGCATAAATCAGCTAGCAACGAAGGCGTACTAGTTGTGATGTGCGGAAGAGATGAGGAATGCTTCTCTCGTGTGTCATAAATCAGCTAGCGACAAAGGTGGACTGGCTGCAACATGTGAAAAAGATGAGGAATGCTTCTTTCATCTGTCATGAATCAGCTAGTGACAAAGGTGCACTAGTTGTGATATGTGGAACAGATTAGGAATGCTTCTCTCATGTGTCATAAATCGGCTAGCAACAAAGGTGCACTGGCTGTGACATGTGAAAAAGATGATGAATGCTTCTTTCATTTGTCATAAATTAGCTAGCAACAAAGGTGCACTGGTTGTGACATGTGGAAGAGATGAGGAATGCCTCTCTCTCAAGCATGACAACACGCTGAAAAATTGCAATGGCCTGCACACATTGGAGGGTTATAGACACACGTTGCCAATAATAAGAAATAAACATTGTGAGAACTAAAGATATTCGGGTACCATTAGTATTGATTGGTTCAAGATATTGGGCCAATTCCATCTACTAACCACATTTAGGTACATACCAGTGTGGTGCAGTTCTTAGGTTGTAGGAGGAACCTCCAGTTTTGGTTCCAAACAAATTTATGGGGCTGATTCTGGTTACGATTAGTTTAGGTTCTTTTTTTTCATAAAATTGGGATTTGGTTCTGGATCTGGTTTATTTTCATGTAAGGGTCTCACTTCCCACTTGGTTCCTCTAACCTTCCCTAACCCCGATTCCAGTTCCTTCTCAGAGTGTTCCACATCTTGGACCTGAGTCCAGTTTAGGTTCCAGATAACCAGAACTGAAACCAACAACAAGTAGCTGCAATGAATCATCCTCTCGAGTTCATCCATCCTATCTAGAGTTCCCTAGCTCAGGTCCCTAATAGGCAGGTACTGTTAGTAGGCTAGTATTGCCTTCAGTCAGAACTGTCTGGTAGGTTCTTTGATACCAAGACAATTTCCATTCAATATATGTATACTAGGATTTCAGCCTGATACCCACCCAACACTAATATATACCACCAGGCCCACCCAAGATAAAAAGATTCGTGTAGTACCAAAGTTGAAACATTGGTTGTATAATGTGTTGTTGGTCTGGTGTGAAACCCTTGTGATCCAAAAACCCTCCTCCTGCCCCAGTTTAGAAAAATTAACCCCACCCTTGTGATTCCCAAACTTCATCTCGTGGCGTCAGTTGCAACTCCAGTCACTTCACTAACTACAATCTTATTGTGCTCCTATTCCAGACTTTTCCAAATTGGTGGGACAAATTAGCAAAGCACAAGCACAACTACTGCTGTAAATCTGTGTTACTAATCCATTTGCATCTCTAATCGGTTCACTACCCTCCAATCCTAATGCAGTCCTAATCCCAGTTTTTTCCCAAATCAGTGGACAAATTAGTGACCAAACCAAGCACAAGTCCTTCATACCTGTGTCATGCTTCTATTGTGAGATTCAAAGGCTGCACAAAAACTTCCCAACGCTGTTATCTGTCAGATCAAGAAAGTAATCACTGAAGGCTAGTCATTCATAATATCAAGCACAACATGTTGAAATATTTTTCATAGAGAGTATTATTAATAAGGTGGCAAAATGTTTATCCCATATGACATACAAATTGAGCTGCCATGATTATTGCACTAGTGCCTTCGTATGTGTCCAGTCTTTGATCAACTTAGCTATCCCCCTCTTAAATCTACTTAAAATCACACTGTACATGAATGGAAATTGTGTTTGCAGTTGTGAATACAAAAATCCCAAACAAATGCATCTTTCACATTGGGAGGTCTCACTCACTCAGTCAACCCAGTTTGTATTAGTCACCGTGGCAAAGAAAGAGTATGGATCACTGATTTCATCGATCTGCAACCAACTCACACTTGGTCTCTTCAGCACAGTTTACAAAAGAAGAAGAGACATTTACCACCCTATTACTATTGGCACAACTATATGCACACAGCTGCATCCTCAAACAGAGAGAGACCTTGTGCGAGCAACCAATGTTGAGACTGATCATCCCTCTCAAAACAAGAAGCCCAATAGAAGATACTCACAACTTTCTGAGTTGGGTGACCAGCTCCATGGCCAGCCTTAGTATCAATGCGTGCAATCAATGGGTTTGTCTGAGGACTACTCTCCAAACTAGTGCAAAGCTCATACTGCAATGTCGGCTCCCCATCAACCCACCAGGCCTAATTCTTTTAGTTACCTTCCATGATCATTGCCATACAAGTGCTGACCACAACTGTGAAATTTGAACCTGCGATAGCACCTGAATTATTTTACTGCCATCATTCTGTTCAAGCAATGAAATCATTGGTAACTGAGATATACTTACTGCAAGAAGTTTCAATGAATGAAGGGGGACCACTTGATCATCATGGTCAGCAGTTAACAACATGGTGGGCCCATACTGTTCTCCTGGCATCTGCTCCCATGGCTGCCTCACATTATGCAATGGTGAATATCTGCACAAAGCATTCAACAGTTGAATGAATAGTGAAACAGTTTTGAACTCAGGTAATTGCCATGCACATGATGTGAATCCAAATGTATGCAAGGAAGTCTTGTTGAAGCAATGGAGAAATGAACTGCATAAATTGGTGGTGAGAATCAGGGACATAATAATGCTTATGACAACTGTGCTGGATGGTAACAAAGATATGTTGCAAAAAAGTGGAAGTGCTCACTTGATTAGCCATCTAAATTCCTCTTTGTTATCAGCACACCCATAATCTGAGGACCATGCATGGCATGCCCTGCATGCATTAGAAAATGCCCACACCATCAGACACAATGCTTCAACTATGGAACTGTATCCTGAAGCTTGGAGGAAATCTGAAGTTTTGGGTAGAATCCATTCAGTCAGAGTGACTTTCAGAGACACTATATACATGCTGACTGGATAATTGTAAGCAGCTTAGACATTGTAACAATGATGGCTGGAATGGGAGACTGTAGTAACCTATTGTGAACTTGTGGAAGTGTAGCAAATCCATCACACCAACATGTGCCAGTGCACATCCAAATAGATCTGGTCTCTGTAAACACCACAAATGCAACCCCACATGAAAACAAGATGCTAGGGATATTCCAATAAGGCAGAGATTTGGTCTTCGGGATACAACACATATGTATATGGCAAGCCAAGTCAAAGCATATTAAACCTGCTGACATAGAATCAAAATCTCCTGACCTCATAAATGATACCTGGGTAAGGGAAATAGGAGTGAGGAATTGTGAATAGCATTCTGAGTCCTTACAGCAGAACCAACAAACAGAAAGATGCTACCTGATTAATGCAGGCAGCCACAAGCAAGGCCCCATTACTTCCACCTTCAATGCAGAGCTTCTTGGTCTGTGTGTAACCCTCCCTTATTAAGTACTCTCCACATGATATGAAGTCATCGAAGCAGTTTTGCTTGTTGGCAAGAGAACCAGCTTTGTGCCACTCTTCACCATACTCTCCCCCACCTCTGATATTTGCAATTCAGCATAATATCCCTCTTCAAGATCCCCTCTCAAACATGAGTATGGGAAAATCAACCAAGCCAAATTCCAACTTTTGTTGCCCTTGCATGATTTCTTAAAATATGCTACTTGAAGGAGCAAAGATCACAGACTGCTGCACTCTGCAGTGCATGAGTGAGTGACAGTCTCAATGTTATATGCCCTTGTAAGCTTCAGTCTTGCCCTTTCATGTCTTAGAAAATTATACCTTGAGCTTAACCAGAATCAACATGTCTTGCAATGCTTCATTGAGTGGTCATTGACCCTACCTGTAGCTGGGTGGACTACTATATTCAGCATCCAGCTTGGCAGAGCCACAGGTGATACCTGTTGTAGCTTTGTTAAAACACAGGATCAGCATATACTTAGGAGGCTTTGAAGATACAGGCTATGGCCACTTGTGAAGTGGTCCCAGGACCCTAACCATGGGCTTCACCATGCTGACTAAGAGAGTTACTGTCAGTCAACAGTCTAGTAGAGCTATCAGAACACAAATGTAAAATCAACACAAGCCAGTGACAAAGACTTCCATCTTTCACAACCAAAAGGAAAACATGATCTCAACCCATGGCAAGGGACAGCAAACTCAGCAATTTGAACAAACCAAAGCAATGGAACCCATGTGTCCACCATGACCACAGAAGCAGAAGGCTGTAACCATGAGAGGGTGGCAGGTTGGATGACTCTGTCAGCCACATGCATCACTCTGATGGTAATCCAGTTGCTTCCACTTGCAATCTGATCATAAGCCAGGAATTCTGCATCCTCACTGAACTTCATTATTGCAAGAGCAACAGTGCCATCTTCACTCCATGTGTTTGTATCCAGCAGCACCTCTGCATCCCCCCCCCACTGTCTCCTGCATATCCAGTGAGCTTCTGAGCAAAGTGACCTGGAAGGCTGAATTTACACACTATCTTCCCAGGTCCGATGCAAAACTATGAAGAACTAGTGGGGGATCAATTTCTTGCATGTGGCATCACATTGTGTCGTACATTATTTTCCTTAAGAGTTTCAGAATTTCTGATTGCCTTGCTTAACTGAATAGTGTACAGGGGGGGCTTTACAGTAAGTTATATATTGGGTTTCCAGATAACTTTCTACATCTGTGAATTTTCTTGCACACTTCAATAGGCCACAGGGTTTAGGGTTTAGGGTTCAATAGACCACAGGGATTATATACTGCTATTACTGATCATATTAACTGAAATGGTACTGTGTTGGGTCTGAACTATGTAACATGGATTCCCTTTCACTCTCCTTTGCTGGATGGCAAAGTTCTCACCTGCATGTAGAGCACACTCTGGGCTTGCAGGCCACTGTTATATGTGTAGAAACAGTGTCTGCCACGCTTATACGGGCATGAGTATTTGGGGTAATCAGAGTAGGCAGTGATTTCCTTCTTTAATTTGTCCAGAGTAACACATTTCTCCAATACAGATGCTGTGAGTAGCACATTACTTCGTACGAAATCTTTCGTCTCCTTTGCTTCTGGATTCTCCAACCTGCTTTAACAACACACAACATTGATGTCATCCGCTCAAGTCCTTGGCCCCAGAGACTTAACACTTAGTAGGTACCTAATCAATACACCTTCCTCTGAGGCAAAAACATCTACCAGTTGCTTATGTTGCCAGCACTGGGATTGCAACAGAAGAGAGAGGTTGAAAGTACTGGAAATTGCCTATTGAACTGATTTGTTATGCGTGAAAAAACCTAATGAACGCTTCTTGCCCACAGAAGAGGTATTGAGCGTGACGTTTAAACTTCCTCCTAGAAACAATGCCACCAAAGGAGTACACTTCCGTCAATGAAATCTGCTCATGGCATGGTTAGCGCGTGCACCTGATTCAACGTGTGGAACAGATTTGCAACTTAGTCACCTACAGCATGAAAGCGTAGTAAAAGAAGGAATCGTGATGATATTACGTGCGGTAAGGGTCTGCAACTTCATGGTCGTGCAGTTTGTCAACCACGGACTCGTCCCGTAGAGCTTCAGTGTATTGCAGCCGCATCATATCTACCCTCCACAAGGAGACAAAAACATGTTAATACGAAACTTTTGAGACGTGCAAGAAGAGCTTGAGGAAGGTAGAGAAAAGAAATAGGAACAGTTGCAGGAGTACAAATCGAGAACCTTCTTCTTCGTCATCTTCTTCTTCTTCTGTCTCGGCATCTTGTCGCCAGGGTTGTTATGCACGAGATTTGTAGTACTCAAAAGGGATCCGAAAAAAGACATCAAGTGCCTTCTCACCGCTAAGATTCCAACCTCCACATCTCTTGTGCACGATTTTCTTCCTCATACTATCCCGAATGCCAATTTCAAGCTCTCTCTTCTCTCTGCATTAAATTGAGCACAATCCATGCAACAAAAGAATCACAATATCTAAAGCACTTCATAACATGGCGATGGTGTATCTCTTGTGCGTAGATCAAACTGCGCAACCACACCAACAAAGCTTCAGCTGCCGCCGCTCTGACAACAAAAAGAGGAAGAGGAAAATGATTGGAACTTCACAGGAACAAACAACAATTTAAGAGTAGTCTACTCTCACATTTTAAACACAAAAGCAAAGTTCCGATGGCGGGGTCATGACTCCCTCGAAGGGAAAAAAAAAAAAGAAAAGAAAAAAAAACCGAAAACAAAACAAAAATCAAAAGACAGTTGCTGAGCCGACCGAAAACAACAAACAAAGACGTTAGAAATTAAAAGAAGAAGTTAACAAGCTCAAAGAGAGAGAGGCATAAAACGTAGTCTTTCTTTGAACTTCAAAGGAACAAAACAACAGTAATAATAATAATAAGAAGAAGAAGAACTGTAGTCCCACTCTTGAATTACACAATCAATGCTCCGTTTGCGCGATCATCACAACTCCGTCAAAGAATTTTCTTTAAAAAAGAAGACGACGATGACAACAACGACTAGGCTACAACTACTTCACAAAACAAAACAAATATAAAAATCAACGAAACCGTTGCTGAGGCGACCAGAAACAGCACAACAACAACAAAAGACGTTAGAAGATGAAGAAGCTGAGAACCAAAGAAAAATGAAGTCGGTAAGAAGAAGAAGAACGTTGCGTTACCTTGAGTGCCTGCCTTTGCCTTGGTGCACAAGACACGGCACCATTTCAGCAGGTACGTTCCGAGTACGCCTCTCACTCTCATCAGTTCTCTTCACGCTCCACCCTCTCGACAGTCACTTCGCGAAAAACGACCCCCCAACGCCACCCTCTCCAAAACAAAACAAGAGCAGCTGTTTTGGCCAACTCCCCGGCCTCTTTGCTATTCTTAAGTTGTTCCCATGCATGGTTTTCAATAATTCATCATTATTTATGTCAATTTTTAAAATTAAATTAAATTAAAATTTTTAATAAATTTCATGAAGAAGGAAAAGGCATATGTTAATTTATTTTTTCATATCCATGTTGGTTGGTGAGGAAAAAACAAGAATTTGATTTGATTTAAAGTTAAATAAATATCGTGAACAATGAAAAGGCACACTTGTTAATTTTGTTTTTTTCAGATCCATGTTGGTATGTGAGAAAAATGAATTTGATTTTATTTCAATTTAAATAAATACCATGAACAATGAAAATGATCATGTTAATTTTATTTTTCCATATCCATGTTGGTGGGTGGGAAAAAAAAAGGAATAAAATAATTATTAGGATAAAAGATAATCATTAAATAATCGAACTAGGTGAAGATTTGGATGAACAATTTCAAAATAAACGTTCACTTTCCAACATAGGGTTCAAATCTCAAGAAATCTAGGGTTAACAAATTGACAATAATAGGGTTTTAATATTTCGTTCATCAAAATCGCCATGTCAATTTCGAATGTTTATGGGCATGGTTTTCCATCACCTTCATAGGCATCCGACAATTGGTCCATCCTCCCCATGTGACCTTTGGTTGCACTCTTTAAGTTTTTGATGTTCTTTTTCAAGTTCAATCTACTCATTCCTTCTTTTTGTGTTCGATCGTCTTTCTCCTTTTTGTGTCCTTTTGAAAAATCAAGAGAGCTTGATTTTGTTTCACGTTGTGAACTCCTAGTTGAATTTGATAAATGTTGATCCCACATGTAGTGTTGTGAGCTCTTGGGTGAAGGTTTCGTGTGTCAATAAGAAGATGTTGATTCCCCTTAGTGTTGTGAACTCCTAATGATGGTCTTGTGTTTAAGGTGATGTTGCTATTCTGTGTGTATTGTAAATGATTACATTATAGGAGCTCCTTAGCCTTTGGTGGTTTTTTTTTAAGAGCAAGTGTTTAATCCCATGTTGTGAGCTCTTTTCTTTTTGCACCTTTTTGACGCACTCCCAACTCCTCAAAGGGCTCAAATGTGAGCCCAAGTAGAAAGTAGTGGAAAAGGAGGAGTCGGAGCACGCTCCCTAGCTCACAACATTTTGAGGGGTAGAGGGGCGTGTTGGAGCTCCGGGATGGGACTAGGAAGAGTTGACAAGCTTTAGTCACTCACACGGGCCTGCACACAACCCACACAAAGTGGTTAGTGCAAAGTTGGAGCACC
>Ga0116229_10011830_pt1 | contig 12755 bp, 8 predicted proteins | sample S1TSphgellanicum_3_FD_87313 | JGI IMG/M metagenome (GOLD analysis project Ga0116229, IMG submission 87313) | Host-associated microbial communities from peat moss isolated from Minnesota, USA - S1T2_Fc - Sphagnum magellanicum MG | ecosystem: Host-associated > Plants > Peat moss > Unclassified...
CCGCCGTCTCGCTGCGCCTCCGCCACCCGGCGACTAGGGCCGCCGGCAAAAGAAAGGTCGAGGGAAATAGGAGGAGCGGGGCGAGGAGCGCGTGCAGCCCCGGCGGCGCGCCGTGCATCTCGTGCCCGCCGCGAAGCTTGGGGGCCAGATCGCCGCCGACCGCGCCGGTCCAGAACCGTCCGTCCGTCGCCGCCGTGATCGCCGCGCTCCACGGCCCCACCACCGCGACCACCAGAAGAAGACCCCAGCCCCAGCCGATGGAGCGCAGCCAGCGCCCGCGCCGGTCCGCCGCCCAGAGGGCCAGCATGGCGAGGCCCGCCACCATCGGCGCCACCGGCCCCTTGTCGAGGATGCCGATCGCCTGGCCGATCCAGAACAGGAGCTTGACGCCGGTCTTCGCGCGCGCGTCGTCTTCGCCCCGGCTGGCGGCGTAGAGGCGGGCGAGGGCGACCATCGAAAGCGTGGTCGCGCCGCACAGCACCGCGTCGGTCTTGGCGATGAACGCCTCGCTGGAGAGGATCAGGCTGGCGCCGAGGATCGCCCCGGCCAGGACGCCGCCCCGCGGTCCGAAGGCGCGCGCCGCCCCCCAGGCGCAGGCGCCCGCCGCCAGCATCGCCCCGAGGATCGAGGGGACGCGATAGGCCCAGATGCGCCGCTTCTCCACCGACGACAGGGCCTTCACGCTGATCGCCTGCAGCCAGTGGATGCCGACCGGCTTCTTGTCCCGCGCCTGATCCAGATAGCGGATGTTGATAAAGTCCCCGGTCTCCAGCATCTGCGCCGTCGCTTCGGCGAAGCGGGATTCGTCCCGATCCAGGGGCGGAACGGCGATCAGGCCGGGCAGGGCGGCGATCAGGGTGAGGAAGGCGGCAAGAAGCGGGCCCCGCGCGCCGCCGCACAGCCGGTCGAACCGGTCCCAGAAAGCGGCCGGACCATCGGCGGGAGAGGTGTCGAGAACGGCGGATCGGCTCATCGCCCGCCTCATATCACAGGGTTGGCGCGCGCGTGTTCCCTAAGGGTGTGGTCGCGGCGCCCTCCCCCCCGAGGCGGAACTTCGCTAGGACACCCTGAAAGTTGCTCGAGCGTCCATGTCCGATCCCGCCGTCTCCATCGTCGTGCCCGTGTTCAACGAAGAGGGCGCCGCCGCGCCCCTGGCGCGGGAGGTCGCGGCCGCGTTCGCGGGCCTCGACTACGAAATCGTCTTCGTCGACGACGCCAGCCGCGACGCCACCGTGCAGCGGCTCCTGGAGGCGAAGGCCGAGCTGCCGCGGCTCCGCATAGTCCGCCACGACTGCAACGCCGGGCAGAGCCGGGCCGTCCGCACCGGGGTCCTGGCGGCGCGGGCGCCCCTGGTGGCCACCCTCGACGGCGACGGCCAGAACGATCCGGCCGATGCGCCGCGGCTCATCCGCATGCTGATGGACGGGCCGCCGGACCTCGCCCTGGTGGGCGGGCGCCGGGTCGGGCGCCAGGACACCTTGGCCAAGAAGCTCGCCTCCCGCTTCGGCAACGGCCTGCGCAAGCGCCTCTTGCAGGACGAAGCGGACGACACGGGCTGCGGGCTGAAGGCTTTCCGGCGCGAGGCCTTCCTGCGCCTGCCCTACTTCGACCATATGCACCGCTACCTCCCGGCCCTGATGCTGCGCGAGGGGTTCGGCGTGGCCTTCGCCGACGTCGGCCACAGGGCCCGGGTCACCGGCGCTTCGAAGTACAGCAACCTCGGCCGCGCCTGGGTCTCCCTGTCCGACCTCGCCGGCGTCATGTGGCTGCGCCGCCGCGCCCGCCGCACCGGCGCCGTGGTGGAGCTCTGATCTTGGCGAAGGGGTGTTGCAGAAAAGGCGCTATCGCCGCAATCAGCCTTTTTTCAAGGAACCTCGGCGCGGCTGCGCGGTTTGATGGACGCTCGTCGGCCAAACGGGGCGGCCCGCCATGACTTTGATTTCAGCGAACTGCGGTTTGAACGGCCGATGGCCGGATTCTCCGCGCTTCGCCCTGAAAGAGAACAAACTTGGCTGGACGACTTGGGCGCCAGACTATATGGGCAGTGGCTTGAGGAGCGTTCGAGGTTCGGGGGCGGTTCACCAACGCCGAACCGGAAGAATGCAGTGCGTTTTGTCGTTTGTTCGGCGAAAACTTGGTGGTGTGGCCGCTGCGACACTATCGCGCAGGGTTGCGCTTGGTATATCTCTCAAAGGGTCGAAGGTTTCGGCCGCTTCTAGGGCAAGAGGGCTCTTGATATGAAAATGACACTCATGGCGGGGGCCGCTGCTCTGGTTGTGGCGATGGCCGCCTCCGGCGCTCAGGCGGGTTCTCCCGAAGGTTGGTACGGCGCGATCGACGTCGGCGCGCACGACCTCGCGGACGGCGGGATGAAGACCAGCGCGTCCAACACCAAGCCGAACGGCGATCCGTACGACTGGAAGTTCGGCATCGGCAGCGACTGGGCCGGCTTCGCCCGGATCGGCTACCGCTTCACCCCGAACATCCGGGTCGAACTGGAAGGCGGCTATCGCAAGGGCGACCTGCAGTCCGTGCGCGGCTTCACCGGCGCTCAGCCCCCGGTCGGCCTCTGCACCCCGGGCGTCACGCGCACCGCCGCGGCTCCGGGTTGCGGTTCGCCTGAAGGCAAGCTCGACGCCTACACGGTCATGGGCAATGCGATCTGGGACTTCTTCCCGCACGCCAAGATCAATCCGTTCGTCGGCGTCGGCGTCGGCGTTCTCTACACGGACGCCACGGTGTTCGGTCAGTTCGCCAACGTTCCGGCCGGCGCCGCCGCCTATCAGAACCTGACGGGCGACGACAACAAGACGTCCTTCGCCTACCAAGGCCTCGCCGGCATCTCCTGGGCGGCGACGGACCGGATCAATGTCGATCTGACCTATCACCGCCTGCAATCGGCCAACACCAGCATCCGCACGACGGGGTCCGGCTCCATTCAGCCCGGCACCTTCACGGGGCAGTACAGGGACGACGCCTTCACCATCGGCGTGCGTTACGCCTTCGCGTCGCCGCCGGCTCCGCCGCCGCCGCCCCCGCCGCCGCCTCCCCCGCCGCCTCCGCCTCCGCCGCCTCCCCCGCCGCCGCCTCCCCCGCCGCCGCCTCCGGCGCCTGAGTCGCACCCCTACGTGGTCTACTTCCCGTGGGATAAGTCGATCCTCGTGGCGGACGCCCAGTCGGTGGTGCAATCGGCTGCGACGGATGCGACCTCTCACGGCGCCACCAGCGTCGCGGTCGTGGGCTACACCGACACCTCCGGTTCGGTGGCCTACAACGTCCGTCTCTCGGAACGCCGCGCCAAGGTCGTCGCCGACGCCCTGGTCGGCCTCGGCGTCTCCCAATCCATCATCTCGGTGGACTGGAAGGGCAAGACGGATCTGGCGGTGCAAACGCCCGACGGCGTTCGCGAGCCTCTGAACCGTCGCTCGACGATCACCCTGACGATCCCCGGCGCCACCACCGGCGCCCCGGTCGCCTCGGCTCCGGTCCCGAACAACTAATCGGACCTGGACATCGTGTTAGGGCCGCGTCGCAAGACGCGGCCGGAGAGCCCGGCTTCGGCCGGGCTCTTTGCGTTTGGGCGATGGTCTCGACGGGCTGTCCCGCGCTCCAAGCTGCGCCGCCGAGCGGCGTGCGCCACGACCTGGCGCAGCGTTTGGGCCGCGGTCTTCAGTTCTCTTCGGTTATGTTCAGTTCTGCGGCCCGCGGGTCGGCACGCTCCCGGCCAGGGGCGTTGGCGCGGGGACGTCAGGGCTTGACGGGACGGCCAGTCTTCGGATCGCGCGGCCGCCTGCGATAATCGTCTCCGATGAAGACGGCGAGCGGCCGGTCGTGCTTGGCGTCCAAGGGGACGTTCAGACTCTCCGGCGGCCCTTCCAGGCGCGTGAAATCCGCCTCGATCTCCGGGCGGAAACGCGCGTTGGCGTTGATGATCAACACCCTGGCGGCGCCCTCCGGCAAAGGCGCGTCCGCCTCGGCCTGGCTGTGCGGCTTGGCTTCGCGCACCCACATCGTCAGCGGCGCGGGGAGCGCGGCGGCGGGCCTATTCGCCTTGTCCCGCCCGTAATAGGCGAGGGCGTCGAACAGAAAGCGGTCGTCGACGGCGATGGCCGAGAGCGGGCCGGTCCTCTGCGCCGCCCGGGCCGCCGCTGCGACGCTGGCGGTGGAGGCGGCCCAGCCGCGGGCGCGCTTCAGGCTGTTGGAAACCCCCGCCCGGTCGCCGAGCGCCGGGTCGGCGAACACCGTCAAGAACGCCGCCGCCATCAGCCCCTGGGACAGGAGCACGGCGCCGAAGGTGCGCGCCGCGCCGCGCCGCGCCAGCACGCCGCCCACCAGCACGGCCGCCGGCGCGTAGGCGGCGCCCGCCCAGTTGGCGTTCGCACGCGAGACGACTGCTTCGACCAGCACGATCAGGAGCGCCGGCGCCGCGAAGGCGACCAGCAGTCGATCCTCGTCCCGCCCCTCCGCGCCGGATGGCCCAGCGCCCGACCGCCACGCCGCCCAACCCGCGGCCAGGAAGACCGCGAAGGGCAGGGGCCCGAACACGCCGAACTGGCCGATGACGAACCCTAAGCCGCCGCGGGGATCGAACCATCGGGCGGGCCGCCCATCCTCCGAAAGATTGGCGTCCGCCGCCGTGTGCGCCACGGTCTGGAAGTGGTGGGCCGCGTTCCACAAAAGGTTCGGCGCCCAGACCGCCAGCCCCAAGGCCGCGGCCAACGCCAAATCCGGCGCCCGCCAGCGCCGCCGCGCCGCCTCGCTGCTCGCCGCGTGCAAAACCGCGCCGAGGACGAAATACACCGCCGCATATTTCGCCATGAACGCGGCGCCGAGGGCGAGGCCGAACCCCGCCGCCCCGAGCCGCGTCTCGGTCCCGTCCTTCGCCGTCCACCAGACGGCGTAGGCGTAGAGCGCGAGCGACAAGGCCAGCATGAGCGGCGCGTCGGTGGCGATCACCGCCGACGACAGCTGCACCCCGGGGCATAGGCTGTAGATCGCCCCAGCGGCCGCCCCCGCCGCCGGGCCGTAAAGCCGCCGGCCGGCGAAGGCCATGGCGATCGCCGCTCCCCCGTGCAGCAGCGGCGCGGCGATGCGCACCGCCGCCTCCGATTGTCCCCCGATCGCGGTCGTGGCGCGGATCAACCAGGCGATCAAAGGCGGCTTGGAGAAATAGCCGAACGCCAAATGGCGCGACCACAGCCAGTACTGAGCCTCGTCCGGATAGAGCTCCAGCGGCGAGACCATCACCACGAAGACGCGCACCGCCGTCAGCAGCCCCACCGCCGTCACAAGGGCGGTCATCGGGCGTGGCATTTTCATCACGACCATCGGGTCTCTCGCACGCCCACCAGGCTCACTCACGGCCAAGCCAGACCATAGTTTGTTTTAAATGTCTGAAATTATCTAGATTTTGTGCACCGTCGCCGCGGGGGTGCAATTTGTGACAGGCCTGCCAATTATGGCGGCGGTTTGTCACAAAAGCTTAACCCTGCAGTCACCTCGCCTTCCGAAATCCCGGATAAATCGCCATTAAATTTCAACGCACGCCGAATCGGCGGCCTGAGGGGCAAAAAAGGGGCGATTATGCTTATGAAGAAACTTGCGGCGAGCGCCGCAACCACCACGCTCGTCGTTTTGATGGCCGCAACCGCGCACGCGCAGTCCACCGCCACCCAGACCCAGGAAGTGATCGTCACCGGCTCGCGTCAGGCGCAATCGACGGGCGGTCTGGCCACCCAGGTGAACGACGCCAAGGACGAATCGATCGTCGGCCAGCAATTCATCTCCACTCAGCTGCCGAGCGCCAACGTCGCCGAGCTGATCAGCCTGTTGCCGGGCGTCGTCTGGTCGACGGAAGACTCCGCCGGCCTTCGCGGCGGCGATCTCCGCATCCACGGTTTCGACGGCGCCCACGTCGCCTTCATCCTGGACGGCGCGCCCTTGAACGACACGGGCAACTACGCGGTCTATCCCGGCGAATACATGATCGGCGAGCTGATCGATCACGTGACCGTCAACATCGGCTCTTCGGACGTGGACAGCCCCTCGGCCTCCGCCCTCGGCGCCACCATCAACGTCGTGTCGAAGAAGCCGACGCCTGACTTCGGCGTGGACGTGAAGGCCAGCGGCGGCAGCTACGGCTACGACCGGATCTTCGGCGTCGTGAACACGGGCATCATCGGTCCGTTCGGCACCTCCGCCTGGTTCGCAGGTGAACATGTGGGCGAGGGCGAGGTTGAGAACCGCCCGGGCTTCAACACCCGCGACGACGTCTCCGGCTACATCTATCAGCCGCTGAAGGGCACCGACTTCATCAGCCTCTCCGGCATCTACGTGCAGGAGCGCCTCTATCCGCCCTATGACCTTTCCTCGAGCCAGATTGCGGCGGACGGTCCCTTCTTCTACGGCGACAACTCCAACTGGATCCCGGAAACGGCGACCCCCGGCAAGACGGACACGCCGAACAGCAACGCCGGTCCCGCCGGCGGCGACTACGAGTACTACAAGCTCTATCCGAACCCGGTGAACTTCGCCTCCGTGCGCGGCCAATCGCGCTTCACCCTCGGCCACGGTCTGACCTTCACCTTCGACCCGTCCTTCTTCTACACGATCGCCAACGGGGGCGGCGCGGCCAACCTCAGCGAAAGCAGCCCGCTTCTGACCGGAAACCCGACCCTCACGCCGAAGAATTCGCACGCCTGCGTCAGCAAAGGCGTGGTCACCGGCGTCGACCTGAACGGCGACGGCGACTGCATGGATACGGTGGTCGCGTACGATCCCAGCAATACGGAGACGTATCGCTACGGCCTCACCACCTCTCTGCTCTATGACCTGAACGAGCAAAACCACTTCCAACTCGCCTACACGCTGGACTACGGTCTGCACCGTCAGACGGGCGAGTATTCCACCGTCGACCCGCTGACCGGCGACCCGAGCAACGTCTTCAGCGCCAAGCCCGGCTACGGCACGCCGATCGTCGACGCCGATGGCAATCCCGTGCAGAAGCGCAACCGGCGCTCGATCGCCATGCTCAACCAGATTTCAGCGAACTACATCGGCAAGTTCCTGGATGACAAACTTCACATCAACGTCGGCATCCGGGCGCCGTTCTTCTATCGTGAGCTGAACAATTACTGCGCCACCTATAATGGTACGAGCGTCTATTGCGGTTACATCAACACTGCAGCAGTGCAGACGGCGTACAATACCGACGTCGCCGCTGACCGGGCGCCGGGCGCCACCGCCACTGCGCTGACGGCGGCGTTGAAGTCCACCGCCGGCGCGACGATCAAGACGGGCCCGAACGGCGTCCCCGACTTCCTCCTGCCGTTCACCGATCACACGGTGAACTACAGCAAGCCCCTGCCGAACGTCGGGATCAGTTATCGTCTGGCGGAGAACAATCTGTTCTACGCTTCCTACGCCGCGGGCTTCGCCGCCCCAAAGACGGACGACCTCTACAGCGCCCCGGTTGACGCGGTTCAGCCGGAGACCAGCGACAACTTCGCCGCGGGCTATCGGTATCAAACCCACACGCTGAACTTCTCCAGCAGCGTCTACGACACCGAGTACCACAACCACATCATCACCACGGTCGACCCCAACGACCCCACGACGTCTATCGACCGCAACGTAGGCGACGTGCGCATCTACGGCCTCGATCTCGAGGCCGGCCTGAAGCCGATCGAGCACCTGAACATCTACGGCAGCGCGAACTTCAACCACAGCGAGCTGCTTTCGAACTACACCTCGGCGGCCAGCGGCGTGCCCTTCGAAGTGCCCTCCAAGGGCAAGGAGCTGGTGCTGACGCCGGATCAAACCTACGCCCTGCGCGTCAGTTATGACTTCGGCCCGCTCACCGTCGGCGGCGAAGGCAAGTACACCGGCAAGCGCTACATCACGGACACCAACGACCTCTCCATTCCGGGCTTTGCGGTGTTCAACTTCGACGCTCGCTACAACCTGCCGAGCGTGCCCTACTTCACCCGTAGCTTCGTCCAGCTGAACGTGCAGAACCTCTTCAACCGCTTCTACTACTCTCGGGCGACGACGACCTCCTTCGCGTCGTATCAACCGTCGGGGTTCAGCAACCTGACGAACACCAACTACTACTACATCGGCGCGCCGTCCTTCTTCTCGCTGACCGTGAACGCCCAGTTCTAGGCGCAGCGCGACGAGCCATGGCGGAAAGGGCGGCTCTCGGGCCGCCCTTTTTGTTGGCGCCGACCTTTTTGTTCTCACCCACCCGGGGCGGCTTGACGCGGCGGGGCGCGCTCGCCACTTCTGCGGCCCTTTCCGCCCCGAAGGCCGTCTGACAGAGGATCGGCATGACCCTCCAGTTTCCCGCCGAATGGGCGCGTCACCGGGCGATCTGGCTGGGCTTTCCCAGCCACCGCGATCTTTGGCAGGACGATCTCCCCGCCGCCCAGGCGGAGGCGGCGGCGCTGGCGCGGGCGCTGGCCGGCCCGGGCGGCGAGCGGGTGCGGGTCTTCGTCGCCGACGCGGCCGCGGTCGAAACGGCGCGGCTTCTCACCAACGGCGAGCCGGGGGTCGAGGTGGTGCGCGGCTTTTTCGGCGACGTCTGGCTGCGGGACACCGGACCCATTTTCCTGAAGAACAAGGACGAGACGGTCGCCGCCGGCTTCGCCTTCAACGGCTGGGGCGGCAAGTATGTCCTGCCCGACGACGAGACCGTGGCCGAGCAGCTCGCCGCCGCCGCGGGCGCGCCCTTGACCCGCCACCCCTTCGTGCTGGAGGGCGGCGCGGTGGAGACCGACGGTTTCGGCACCCTCCTCACCACGCGCCAGTGCGTCCTGAACCCCAACCGCAACCCGGATTGGGACGCGGCGAAGGCGGAGATGGCCTTGGGCCTCGCCCTCGGCCTGAAGACCGTGCTCTGGCTCGGCGACGGGCTCGCCAACGATCATACGGACGGGCACGTGGACAATCTCGCCCGCTTTGTCGCGCCAGGCGTCGTCGCCTGCCCCATCGCCTTCGGCCCGGACGATCCCAACGCGGCGGTCTATGACGATACGGCGCGCCTTTTGGCCGGGTTCAAGGACGCGCGGGGCGTGTCGCTGCAGGTGATGCGCATCCCCTCGCCTGGGCGGATCGAGAACGGGGAGGGCGAGGTCGTTCCCGCCTCCCACATGAACTTCATCGTCGCCAACGAGGCGGTGATCGCCCCCGTCTACGAGGATCGCGCCAGCGCCTTCGCCCTCGACGCCCTGCGCGAGGCGTTTCCGGAGCGGGAGGTGATCGGGCTGTCGTCCCGCGCCCTCCTCACCGGCGGGGGCTCCTTCCACTGCATCACCCAGCAGGAGCCGGAATGAGCCGCACCATCACGCTCGGGGTGATCCAGACGTCCTACGGGACGGACCTTCACGCCAACATCGCCAAGACCAAGGCCTTCATCCGTGAGGCGGCGGACAAGGGCGGGCAGGCGATCCTGCCGTCCGAGCTGTTCCAGGGCCCCTATTTCTGCGTCACCCAGGACGAGCGCTGGTTCGCCGACGCCCATCCCTGGCGCGAGCACCCTTGCGTGACAGCGCTTCAGCCCCTCGCCGCGGAGCTTGAGGTCGTGATCCCGGTCTCGATCTTCGAGCGGGAGGGGCCACACTATTATAATTCCCTGGTGATGATCGACGCGGACGGCACGGCGCTCGGCGTCTATCGCAAGAGCCACATTCCCGACGGCCCCGGCTATCAGGAAAAGTACTATTTCCGCCCCGGCGATACGGGCTTCAAGGTCTGGGACACCAAGTTCGGGCGCATCGGCGCGGGCATTTGCTGGGACCAGTGGTACCCCGAGGCGGCCCGCGCCATGGCGCTGTTGGGGGCCGAAGTGCTGCTCTATCCCACCGCCATCGGCTCGGAGCCGCATGACGCCAGCCTCGACACGCGCGATCCCTGGCGGCGCGTGATGCAGGGGCACGCGGTGGCGAACGTCATCCCCGTCGCCGCCGCCAACCGCATCGGCACGGAGGCGGGGCCTCCCGGACGGGAGATGGACGGGCAGACCTTCTACGGCTCCTCCTTCATCGCCGACCACCGGGGCGATCTCGTCGCCGACATGAGCCGGACGGAGGAGGGGGTGCGGGTCGCGACTTTCGACCTCGATTTCCTGAAGACCCACCGCGCCGCGTGGGGCTTCTTCCGCGACCGCCGCACGGACCTCTACGCCGCCACCGGGCCGGGCAAGGTGTTCTGAATCTTCTCCCACCCCGCAAAGCGGGGAGGGGGACCGCGAAGCGGTGGGAGGGGCGACCCCAGGCGCGACGCGTGCCGTTCGTCCCCTCCACCATGCTGCGCATGGTCCCCCTCCCCCGCTGCGCAGGGAAGGAGATCAGGCGCTACTTCGCCGTCGTCGGGTTGATCCAGGGCGTGTGCTGCTCGGCGTCTTCGGCCAGCGCGCACTGGGCGGCGTCCTGCGCGGCATGCGGCGCGGTCCGCAGGGCCTGCAGCTCCGCCTTCGCGGCCTTCAGGTCGGCCTGGAATTCAGGATTGGCGTGCAAGGCGGCGACCAAGGCGGACCCGTTGGCGCGGCCCTCTTCGATGTCGGACACATAGTGCACGCCGCACACCACGCGGCTTTCCCCGAACGCCCGGGCCCGCGCCAGGATCTCGGTCGCCTTGTCCGGGACCATCTCGGCCAGCACCAACCCGGCCGCCCAGCTGAAGGTGGCGTGACCGGACGGATAGGACGCGCTCTTCAAGAGGCTCGCCCGTTGGTCTTCGACGCAGATCGGTTGCGCGTTGCCCCAGAGCGGCCGGTGGCGCTGGTAATGATCCTTGGCGAGGTTGGTGATGGCGCTGGCGTCCGCGCCCACGCGCCGCATCAGGGCGTAGGTCTTGGGCGTCGTCTCGGGACTGAGCTTCAGGCCGAGGGGGCACTCGAAGGCGCCGAAATAGTCCACCGCGTCCTTGGCCGCGAGGGCCCAGCGCGGCGTGCCGGCCAGCTTGCGCGTCGCCATGAAGACGGCGAGGTCGTTCTGCTCTTCCAGCGACCCGTCGGCCGGCGGCGGGGGCAGGATGGCGATGGAGTTGGGCACGCCCTCCTTGCCGAGATAGCCGGCCAAGCGCGGCGGGGCGGGCGCGGCTTGCGGCGCCATGGCCGGCGGCGGAGCCGTCTGCGCCCAAACGGCCGCGACGCCGAGCGACAGGGCCGCCGCCAAGCCTAGACCTAAACCCTTCAAGCTCTGACCGCGCATCCGCCTCTCCCTCGCTTAGGGATAGGCTTTAGCGCGGTTTTGCGACGATCCGATAGCGCCGGTTTAGGCCGCGAACAGCTTTTGCCAGCGGCGCTTTTCGCGGCTCTTCCACGTACCGCGGTGATAGGCGTCCGAGCCGATCAGGGGCACGACGGTGGTGGCTTCCGCGAACACCATCTGCTCGTGGGTGGTCTCGACCTTGCCCCAGCTCGCCGCCTCCTTCAGCGTGGAGGAGGAGCAGGCGCCGTCGCGCACGTCCGCCACGGTGATCTGCACGGCGTACTTATGCATGTCGGCTTCGCTGCCGAGGATTTCGGCGCAAACGACCGTGTCCTGGGCGAAGTTCTTCGGCACGCCGCCGCCGACCATGAAGAGGCCTGTGGTGCCGGCCGCGATCTTGATGTCGGTCAGCTCGCGGAAGTCGGCCACGGCGTCGATGGTCAGGTAAGGCTGCTTGGCCGCGATCCGCTCCTTCTGATGCTTCACGAGGCCAAAGCCGGCGGAGCTGTCGACAAAGGCGGGGCAGAAGATCGGCGCGCCTTCCTCGTAGGCGGTCTGGATCAGGCTGCCCGGCTTCTTGGCGTTGCCCTCCGCCAGCCACTTGCCGATCTCGTAGATGAACTCGCGGGAGGAATAGGGGCGGGGCTCCAGGCGGTTGGCTATCTCATAGATGGTGTGATCGCAGTGCTGCAGCTCCTCCTCGTCGATGTAGGTGTCGTAGATGCGGTCGATGTAGTTTTCCCGGAGCACATTGTCGTCCACCGCGCCCGCGGCCTGATAGTGCTTGAAGCCAAGCGCCTCGAAGAAATCCATGTCGATGATGGAGGCGCCGGTGGCGACCACCACGTCGATCATCCCGAACTTCACCATGTCGCGGTAGACGTGCATGCAGCCGCCCGCCGAGGTCGAGCCCGCCAGGATCAGCCAGGGCGAGCAGCTTTTGTCAGCGATCGCCATATCCAGGATGTCGGCGGCTCTGGCCGTGTCGCGGCTGGTGAAGCTCATCTTGCGCATGGCGTCGATCACCGGCCGGGCGTCATAGGCGGTGATGTCCACATGCTCGACAGTCTTGGAGAGCAGCTCGGCCTTGAGGTTGGACGCAGGAACGGGAGCGTTCATCGTTCAGGTTTCCCTTAAGTTGGACGCCCGTCGTCATCGACGGTTCGACCGGGACGGAGCGACCGGCCGAACCCTTTTCGTCATTCTCGGGCTCGCACAGCGAGACCCGAGAACCCCGCCGCACAGGTCGCGAAGCTGGGTCCTCGGGTCAAGCCCGAGGATGACACGGTTTTGTGTCGGTTAGCGCCGCCGCCGCTTCGCGCCCGCCTTGCCCTTGGGGCGGGAGAAGCGGACGACCTTGCGGGCCTCCTCTTCCTCCTGCAGGCGGGGCAGGGCGATGGAGCGCTTGGCGAGGCCGAACATGGAGGCCATCGGCGCGTCCTCGACCGCGACGACCAGCGTGTCGCCATAACCGTTGAAACGCGTGTTCATGGCGACGCCGTAGGCGCCGAGCATGCCGATCTCCACATAGTCGCCCTCGTTCAC
>Ga0116229_10011831_pt1 | contig 12755 bp, 12 predicted proteins | sample S1TSphgellanicum_3_FD_87313 | JGI IMG/M metagenome (GOLD analysis project Ga0116229, IMG submission 87313) | Host-associated microbial communities from peat moss isolated from Minnesota, USA - S1T2_Fc - Sphagnum magellanicum MG | ecosystem: Host-associated > Plants > Peat moss > Unclassified...
GATCAGTTCGGCCGGGGTATAGGTCGAACCGCAGACTTCGCAGCTGTCGCCGTACTGGTCGGGGGACTTGCAGCGCGGGCAGGTGCCGCGCACGTAGCGATCCGGCAGGAACATGCCGGCAGCCTGGTCGTAGGCCTGGCGTACCGCGCGGCGCGCGATGTGGCCGCGATCGCGCAGCGTGGCGTATATGTCCTGTGTGAAGCGCACATTCTCCGGTGAATGCGTGCTGTGGAACTGATCGAAGCCAATCAGGAAACCGGCGTAATCGCGTCGGTGCTCCGCGGCGCTGCGCGCGATCAGCGCCTCCGGGGTAATGCCTTCCTGCTGCGCCCGGATCATGATCGGGGTGCCGTGCGCATCCTCGGCACAGCAGTAGATGCAGTCGTTGCCACGCATCTTCTGGAAGCGCACCCAGATGTCGGTCTGCACCGCCTCCATGATATGTCCAAGGTGCAGCGAGGCGTTGGCGTACGGCAGGGCGCCGGTGACGAGGATCTTTCGAGGCATGAGCGGACGGGCGGCTATGGCAAAGGAAGCATTATCGCACGCGCTGTCAAGCCGGTCGCCGGCTGCCGGCGAGGCCTGAGCTCAGGCCTGGTCCTTGAACGGCTCGAACTTGGCCTTGTTGATCGCCTTCTTGTAGGCCTCGGCGCCACTGACAGTGCCTGCATCCAGCAGGGCCTGGATGGCGCTGTCCATGGTGCGCATGCCGACCGAACCACCGGTCTGCATGGTGTTTTCCAGCTGATCGAGCTTGCCCTGCCGGATCAGGTTGGCGGCCGCGGGCGTGTTGATCAGGATCTCCAGCGCCGCAACGCGGCCGCTGCCATCGGCCCTGCGCAGCAGCTGCTGCGACATCACGCCGCGCAGCGAGGTCGACAGCATGGTGCGCACGTGCGACTGCTTGTCGGCCGGGAATGCATTGACCATGCGATCGACGGTCGGACCGGCGCCATTGGTATGCAGCGTGCCCATCACCAGGATGCCCATCTCGGCGGCAGTGACCGCCATGCTCATGGTCTCCAGGTCGCGCAACTCGCCCACCAGGATGACGTCCGGGTCCTCGCGCAGGGCCGAATGCAGCGCGGACGCGAAGCTCGGCGCGTGCACGCCGATCTCGCGCTGGCTGATCAGGCAATTGCGGCGCACGTGCACGAATTCGATCGGATCCTCGACCGTGAGGATGTGGCCCTTGATGCGCTTGTTGATGTCGTCCACCATCGCCGCGAGCGAGGTTGACTTGCCCGAGCCGGTCTTGCCGGTCACCAGGATCAGGCCGCTGACCGCGTGGCACAGCTGCCGCACCGCCATCGGCATGTCGAGCTGGTCGAGCGTGAGCGCCTGGGATGGAATGGCGCGAAACACGGCCCCCATGCCGTTGAGCTGGCGCATGACATTGACCCGGAAGCGGCCCTTGCCTGGCAGCGTATAGGCGAAGTCGGCGCCGTCCTTGGCATCGAAGCGCTCGATCGCCTTGCGCGGCATGATCTCGTACAGCGTCTCCTTGGTGAATTCGGCTGTCAGCGGTTCGCCGCGCAGCGGCGAGAGATCGCCGTTCATGCGGATGCGCGGCGGATCGCCGGCGATGAAGTGCAGGTCCGAGCCGCGCCGCTTGAGCACCTCTTCCAGGAATTGATCGATCTGCGCCATGCTGCGGTGGTCCCGACTACGCCTGTTGAGCCGCCGGTCAGCCGCCGCTCTGCTGCACCAGCGTGCTTTCCATGCGCGGCAGGATGCTGGTGTCGGTGACGAATTTCTGGAACAGGCGCTTGTCGGTGGCGTAGATATAGGCATCGTCAGGGTCGATCTCGCGCGCGTTGAGCGCCTGCAGCAGCGCCTGGTCGAACATCTGCATGCCGAACTCGCGCCCCATCTGCAGCTGGCTCGGGATCTGGTGCGTCTGGTCGGTGGTGATGAGCTTGGCGATCGCCTTGGTCATGATCATGATCTCGACCACCGCCTTGCGCCCGCGGCCCTCGTTGGTCTTGACCAGGATCTGGGTCACCACCGCCAGCAGGCTCTGCGACAGGAAGCTCTTGGTCTGTTCGCGCTCCTCGGCCGGCAGCGCATCGATCAGCCGGTCGATGGTCTTGACGGCGCTGGTGGTGTGCAGCGTGCCGAGCACCAGGTGGCCGGTCTCGGCGGCGGTCATCGCCATGCGGATGGTCTCGGCATCGCGCAACTCACCGACCAGGATCACGTCCGGATCCTCGCGCATGGCCGCGCGCACGCCTTCGGCGAAGTTCGGGATGTGGGTGCCGAGCTCGCGCTGGATGATCTGGCTCGATTTGCTGCGGTGTACGAATTCGATCGGATCCTCCAGGCTGATGATGTTCAGGCGCCGGGTGGAATTGAGCAGGTCGATCATCGCCGCCAGCGTGGTCGACTTGCCGGTGCCGGTGGATCCGGTCACCAGGATCATGCCCTGGTGGTAATCGCACAGCTTGGTGACCACCGGCGGCAGGCCGAGCTTCACCAGGCTTGGAATGTCGGACGGTATCGAGCGGAACGTCGCGCCGATGCCGGTGTCCTTGCGAAAAACGTTGACCCGGAAGCGCCCGCCTTCGGACGACACGTAGGAGAAATCCAGGTCGTTGCCGCGGGCGAAGAACTCCTGCTGGTTCGGCGTCAGCACCTCGGTGATATAGCTATCCAGCTCGGTGTCGCGCAGGTCGCGGAACTTGATCGGCACCAGGTCGCCGTTCATGCGCAGCATCGGCGGCACCCCCACGGCAAGGTGGATGTCCGAACAGCCCTGCTGGGTACCGAGTTTCAGGAACGCATCGATGCGCGCCAAGGTGCTTCGTCCTTACATGGTGCAGGGCCGGCCCTGCCATCAACCCCCAGCTATACGCCCTGTGGGTTTCCGGATCAACGGCTTGGGGCTTGAAACTTGATCCAGCGCACGGACCAGGTCAATTCCGGGCCCAGGGAAGAGCTTACAGGAACCGCTCCAGCGCGCCGCGGTATTCTTCCATCGTCTGGAAGCGCTTGGCCTTGTCCACCGCCATGGCCTTGACTACCACTTCGGCCAGGTTGGCCGACAGCGTCGGATTGATCTCCTGGGGCGCGCGTGCCCGCCCCTGCACGTGCTGGTACATCACCGCCATGTGATCGCCGCGCGAATAGGGCGGTATCCCGGTCAGCATTTCGTACATCATGACGCCGAGCGCATAGACGTCGGCGCGCTCGTCTACCTTGCGCCCCAGGATCTGCTCCGGCGCCATGTACTTGGGCGAGCCGATCACGTAGCCGGTCTTGGTGAGCTGGGTATCGCCTTCGCGCTGCGCGGCGGCGACGCCAAAGTCCACGATCTTGAGCAGCCCTTCGTCGTTGATCAGCACGTTCGCCGGCTTCAGGTCGCGGTGCACGATGCCGACCTGGTGCGCCACCGTCATGCCGGTGGCGATATCGATGCCGAACTGCAGCGCGCGTTTGAGTTCCAGTGGTTTCTCGTTGACGATCTCGGCGCCGAGCGTATGCGAGGGGAAGAATTCCATCGAGATGGCGTACAGCCCCTGGATGTAGAGGAAGTCATAGATGCGGATGACGTTGCGGTGCGTGATCTTGCGCGAATAGCGCAGCTCATGCACGAAACGCTTCATGATCTCCTCGTCCTGCGCCACGTTCGGGTTGAGGAACTTGAGGATCAGGCGCTCATCGACCACCGTGTCCTCCATCAGCAGCACGGTGCCGAAGGCGCCGCGTCCGATGCGCTCGATGTACTTGTAGCGCCCTTCGATGATGTCACCGGGTGTGAGCGTATTGATGTCGAGTTTCGGCGCACTGGAGTTCGCTACCTGCTGCACCACCTTGGCGACCTCGCGCTCGGGTATCAGCAGCGTGCGGGCCGATTCCGTCGGCCGCGATGTGCGCGCGGTGCGGCCAGGATGGGTCGTGGCCGCCGGCGACGCGCCGGTGGCCGCCGCGACGCCGGCCGAGAAGCGCACTTCCAGTTCGGTCATCGCGCGTACCGCGGCGCGCGCCACGGTGGCATCGGAATTGGCAGCCTGGCCCTGCAACTGCACCCGGATCTGCTCGGCCCGCGGCTCATCCACCAGCCGTGCCAGTGCCTGCATGGCCTCGATCCGGATGTCCTTCTCGTTGCGCGCCAGCATCGGGGTCAGCAGCTCGAGTGCCTTGTCGTCGCCGAGCTTGCCCACCGCCCGTACCACCACCGGCAGCGCCTTGGCGCTGGCGGTGCGCAGCATCTCGTACAGCCGCGGCACCGCGCGCTTGCTGCCGATTTCCGCCAGCGCATCCACCGCACGTTCGCTGACCCACCAGTCGGCGTCCTTGGTGGCTTCGATCAGGTGGTTGATGGCGCGCTCGTCCTTGGTCTGGTTCAGGATCTCGATGGCCGCGCGCCGCAGGTCATCGTCCTTGTCGCGCACCAGCTCGAGCACGGCATCGATGACCTTCGGACCGCCGATTTTCCCGAGCGCGTCGCCGGCGCGGCTGCGCACCCACCAGTCGTCATCCTTGATCGCCTCCAGCAGGTACTTTACCGAGCGTCCGTCGCCGACCTCGTTCAGCACCTCGACCGCGGCGCGCCGCGTCTGCTCGTTCTCATCCTTGAGGATCGGAACCAGGTGCCGGATGGTCTCCGGATCGCGTGCGCGCTGCAGCAGTTCGACCGCGCGGTTCTGCACCTCGAGTTCCGGATCGCGCAGCAGCGCGGTCACCTTCGCGACCTCGATCGGCCCGTCCATTTTTGACAGCGCCGCCAGTGCCGCGGAGCGGATCATCTTGTTGTTGTCGGCGAGTTGCCCCTGCAGCGCGCGCTGCACCTCGGGCTTGTTGAACCTTCCCAGGACGCTGATGATGTGCAGGCGCGCTATCGGATCCTTGCCCTGCAGGCGGCTGATCAGCTCCGGCAGCGACGATTCGTCGGCCGCCTCGGCGACGATGCGAAACAGTGCCGCCTTCTCGTTCGGATCCTGCGCATAGGCCGCCGTCAGCAGCTCGCGGATCGAGAAGCGCGTGCGCTGCCCGTTGATGATATCCAGCAGCGCCGACTTGGCGATGCCGGGCGTCGACAGCGCCTCGAGCAGCAGGTTGGGCGGATAGCCGCGGCTGCTGGTCAGTGCCCATGCCACGCCGGCGATCGAGCGCGGACTGCCCTGTACCATGGCCTCGATGAACTTCGGGAAAGTCCTGGCGTTCACCAGCGTCGCCAGCACATCGACAAACGCGACCGTGGCGTTCTTGTCGGCTTCCGGCAGCGCGGCGATTACCGCATCGATCACCCCGGGACCGGCCTCCTTGAGCCGGGCGATGGCCTTCTGCGTTTCCGGCCCCATGAGATTGGTGGATGACTTGATCTGCTCGATCAGCCGGTCAGCACGCAGGGTAGTGAAAAAACTCATTCCGCCGTGTTAATGTTGCTGGCAGGGGCTGCCGCTAGCGCAGCCCTTCGCCCACACTTTCAGATGGCCAAGTGGTTCCAAGCAAGCCGGGATTATGCCATGTTTGCCCGGCCCGACGGCCGATCTTGCCTGTCCCGGGGTAGCACTCTCCATGGCAATTTCCGAGGCTGGAATACGCGCGGCACTTGACGATTTTGTCGATCCGTACCTGCAGCAGTCCCTGCAGCAGGTCCAGGCTGTCAGGTCCGTGGCGCTGAATGACCGACGGCTGCTGGTAAAAATCGAACTCGGCTTTCCCGCGCTCGGCTATACCCATGAGCTGCAATCGGCCCTGCAGCAACACCTGGCGGCGGCTGGCCAGGACGTGCAGCTCACGCTCGAGCTTAGCAGCCGTATTGTCCCTCACGCCGTGCAACGCAACCTCAAGCCGCTCGCGGGCGTGAAGAATATCGTGGCCGTGGCGAGCGGCAAGGGCGGAGTTGGCAAATCTACCGTGGCGGTAAACCTGGCACTGGCCTGGGCAGCCGCCGGCGCGCAGGTGGGTATTCTCGACGCCGACATCTACGGGCCGAGCCAGCCGCTGATGCTGGGACTGACGGGACAGCATCCCAGCTCGGTCGATGGCAAGCGTATCCAGCCGCTGCACGCCCACGGATTGGCAGCCATGTCGATTGGCTTCCTGGTGGATCCGGCCCAGGCCGTCGTGTGGCGCGGCCCGATGGTGACGCAGGCGCTGTCGCAGCTGCTGAGCGACACGGATTGGGGCGAGCTGGATTACCTGGTGGTCGATATGCCCCCTGGTACCGGTGACATCCAGCTCACGCTGGCGCAGCGCGTGCCGGTCGCCGGCGCCGTCATCGTCACCACGCCGCAGGACATCGCGCTCGCAGATGCGCGCAAGGCGGTGGCGATGTTCGAGAAGGTATCGGTGCCGGTGCTCGGGATCATCGAGAACATGAGCCTGCATGTGTGTTCGAACTGCGGCCAGGTGGAGCATATCTTCGGCGCCGGCGGCGGCGCGCGCATGGCCGCCGAGTTCGGCGTCACGCTGCTGGGCGAATTGCCGCTCGACATCCGGATCCGCGAGCAGGCCGACGGCGGCTGCCCGACTGTCGCGGCTGAGCCCGGCGGCGCGCGCGCGCGCGGCTACATCCATGCGGCCAGGCGCGCGGCCGCGGCACTGGCGCGCCGGGCGCGCGATCGCAGCACGCTGTTCCCGAAGATCGTCGTCGAAGATACCTGAGGCCTACACCGGAGCGGGCGCGATGGCATGAGCATAAAATCCGACAACTGGATCCGCCGCATGGCGCGCGAGCGCGGCATGATCGAGCCGTTCGAAGCCGGCCAGGTGCGCGACGGCGTCAACGGGCGGGTGATCTCCTATGGCACGTCCAGCTACGGCTACGACGTGCGCTGCGCGCCCGAGTTCAAGATATTCACCAATATCAATTCGACCATCGTCGATCCGAAGCGCTTCGACGAGAAAAGCTTCGTCGACGTGGGATCGGATGTCTGCATCATCCCGCCGAATTCATTCGCGCTGGCGCGCACAGTGGAATATTTCCGCATCCCGCGCAACGTCCTGGTGGTGTGCCTGGGAAAGAGCACCTACGCACGCTGCGGCATCATATGCAACGTCACCCCGCTGGAACCGGAGTGGCAGGGTCACGTCACACTCGAGTTCTCCAACACCACGCCGCTGCCCGCCAGGGTCTACGCCAACGAAGGGGTCGCCCAGATGCTGTTCTTCGAGTCGGACGAGGTGTGCGAGACCTCGTACGCCGACCGCGGCGGCAAGTACCAGGGGCAGCAGGGCGTGACGCTGCCCAAGGCGTGACGCTGCCCAAGTCGCGACGCTGCCCAAGTCGCGACGTTGCCCAGTCGCCACGCTGGCGAACGCGTGAGACTGGTTTCAGTCGCGCTGCAGGCTGCGGATTTCCATGGTCCACTCGACGCTGTTGACGCGCTTCTGCTCGACGCGCATCGGCAGGTAGCCGCGTGAGGGTGCACACCAGAAGCGCGTCACGCGCGGCGAACCCGGGTGCTGGCTGCTGTAGATGACGGTGTCGATCGAACCGAGCCGCGTGCTGATGGTCTCCTCGCCCTCGCGCCGATAGCGATAGTCGCGCGTCGAGTTGCGGTCGATGATCGACAGGTGCTCCGGCGTCCTGCCGTGCAGCAGCTCGACCATCATCGCGATCTGCACCGACAGGTCATCCTGGATGCCGGCCGTCAGCGGCAGGTCGATCACGGTGCCCTCGTAGATGCCGCTGGCGTGGCCCGCCTTCCAATCGAAGCTGACGTCGGCGTTGTGTCCGGCGCCCCCGCCTTCGGCATTGAAACTCAGCGGGCGCACGCCCTGGTCGGTGATAAGCAGGCTGCTGCGCAGCACCGGCCGCATGGGATACAGGTGGCCGATGCCGCTTGGCCGGGTGGTGGAGCTGTAGATCCAGCTGTCGCCGTCGGCATGTTCGAGCTTGAGCGTGGACAGCGCTACCGTGGCGCCGTGCCAGCTCCAGCTATAGGTAGCATCGAACGGCTTGAGTTCCCCGGACTGGGCCGGCGACGGCTCTGCCACGGCCGCCGCTACCAGTCCCGCCGTTGCCGCCGTTGCCGCCGTTGCCACCGTTGCCACCGTTGCCGCCGTCGCCACCGCTGCCGCCGCGATCAGCGCTAGCGTCGCGGCAGGCTGGCGCGCGCCGCGCGCCGGACTCATGTGTCGATGACCACGCCGCGCTCGCCGCGCCTCACCTCGCCGATCAGCATGGCCTGCTCGCCTGCCTGCGCCAGCACCCGCAGCGCATCCGCGGCGCGCGCGGCCGCCACGATCACCACCATGCCGATGCCGCAGTTGAAGGTACGGTACATTTCGCCGGCCGCGATCGAACCGGTCCGTGCCAGCCAATCGAATACCGGCTGCTGCGGCCAGCAACGCCGCTGCAACACGACTTCCAGGCCATCGTGCAGCACGCGCGGAATATTATCGCTCAGGCCGCCACCGGTAATATGCGCCAGCGCGTGCACCGGCAGCGCGCCGATCAGCTGCAGCAGCGGCTTGACGTAGATGCGTGTCGGTGCCAGCAACTGGTCGTACAGCGCGCGGCCGTCCAGCTGCGTGGCAGCCGTGACACCGGCTGCGGCCAGCAGCTTGCGGATCAGGGAAAAGCCGTTGGAATGCGGACCGGAGGAGGCCAGTCCAATGACCGCATCGCCGGCAGCAACGCGGCTGCCATCGATGATGGCGTCCTTCTCGACCACGCCGACACAAAAGCCGGCAAGATCGTAGTCCTCGCCGTGGTACATCCCCGGCATCTCGGCGGTCTCCCCGCCCACCAGTGCCGCACCGGCCTGCACGCAGCCTTCGACGATGCCGCTGATGACGCTGGCTGCGACATCGACATCGAGGCGCCCGGTGGCGTAGTAGTCGAGAAAAAACAGCGGTTCCGCGCCCTGTACCACTACGTCGTTGACACACATCGCGACCAGGTCGATGCCAACCGTCTCGTGGCGGCCGGTGTCGATCGCCAGCCTTAGCTTGGTGCCGACACCGTCGGTGCCCGAGACCAGCACCGGCCGGCGGTAGCGATCCAGCGGCAGCTCTACCATGGCGCCAAATCCGCCGATGCCCGCCAGTACCTCGGGACGGGCGCTGCGCCTGACCATGGGCTTGATGCGCTCGACCAGCGCATCACCCGCGTCGATGTCAACGCCGGCGTCGCGATAGGTAAAGCTGTGCGGCTTGTTCATGATGGCGCTTCGCAGTTTTGCCGCGCCGTGCGCAGCGTCTTCGGCAGCACGCTATAGTATCTGATCGTGCGTCACCTGCCGAATCTGATCTGCCTGCTGCGTATGGTACTGGTGTGGCCGATCCTGGTCTCGATCGCGCACGCCAATTATCCGCTGACGCTGGTGCTGTTCTTCATTGCGGCGATGAGCGACGGTCTCGACGGCTACCTGGCGAAGCGTTTCCACTGGATCTCCGAACTCGGCTCGCTACTCGATCCGCTGGCCGACAAGCTGCTGCTGATCGGCGTGTTTCTCGTGGCCACCTGGTACGGACTGATTCCGCGCTGGTTGACCAGTGTCGCGGTGGCGCGTGATGTGCTGATCATGCTTGGAGCGCTGGTGATCCACCTGGGCTGGGGTCCGCTGCAGGGGCGACCGAACGTCAGCAGCAAAATCAATACGCTGCTGCAGCTGCTGTACGTGCTGGCGATCGTGGCGCACGCCGGTTACGGGCTGCCCCCGGCCCGCGTGCTCGATGTGCTGGCGTGGCTGACGCTGGCGACAGTGCTGATCAGCGGCTTCGCCTACGTGCGCGAGTTCACGCGGCGCGCGCTGCTCACCGCGCGCGTCGAGGCGTGAGTGATGTCGAGGCGTAAGTGAAGTCGAGGCGTGAGTGAAGCAGTTGCCCCTGGCGATGCGGCTGCGCGAGCGCGCCGTGTTCGACAGCTTCGTGCCCGGTACCAATGGCGCGCTGGTCGCACAGCTGCGCGCGCTGGCTGCAGCCGCGGCCGCCGCAGCCAGCGCTGCCTCGACAGCGGGTGCGGCAGCGCAGGCGGGTGCATCGGGCGTGTACTGGCTGTCCGGGCCGCACGCGGTGGGCAAGACGCATCTGCTGCAGGCCAGCTGCGCACTGGCGCGGGCTGCGGGCGCCGACACCGCCTACCTGCCGCTGGCGCAGCTGGCAGAGTTGGGACCTGGGGCGCTGGAGGGCTGGAGCGCCGCGCGGGTGGTAGCGCTGGATGACGTGGCGGCGATCGCCGGACAGCGCGATTGGGAGCAGGGGTTGTTTCGACTGTATCGCGACGTCGAGGAGCGCGGCGCGCTGCTGCTGGCGGCCGCAGTCCCGCCACCGCTGCTGCTGAGATTCGCATTACCGGACCTGGGCTCGCGCTTTGCCGCCGCCACGCTGCTGCCGCTACGAGCGCTGGACGAAGCCGAGCAGCGCGAGGCGCTGCGGCTGCGGGCGCAGTTGCGAGGATTGGAACTGCCGCAGGAGACCGCACTGTACCTGCAAAGACGCTTCCCGCGCGATCTGCCGACCCTGTACACGCTGCTGGAGGCAATCGATGCCGCCGCATTGCAGGCGCAGCGGCGACTCACGGTGCCATTTATCCGCCAGGTGCTCGCCGGGCTTTACCCGCAGTCGCCAGAGTAACCGCGAGTTGCGCCACGCGCCGGCCCAGCGCCTGTGCCAGTACGCGCTCATCCTCGGTGAGCTCGCGCTGAACCCCGGCCACGTGCGAGGCGCCGTACGGGGAGCCGCCGGCACGCGTCGTTGACAGCGCCCGCTCGGTGTAGGGCAGTCCGACCAGCAGCATGCCGTGATGCAACAGCGGCAGCATCATCGACAGCAGCGTGCTCTCCTGTCCCCCGTGCATGGTCTGGGTGGCGGTAAATACCGCCGCCGGCTTGCCGGCCAGCGCGCCATCGAGCCACAGGCTGGAGGTCGAGTCGATGAAATATTTCAGCGCTGCGGCCATGTTGCCGAAGCGCGTCGGGCTGCCGAGCATCAGCGCATCGGCACGCCGCAGGTCGTCAAGGGTGGCGTAGGCAGGACCCTGGTCAGGCACTGCCTGGGGCGCAGCTTCGCTGCGTGCGCTCACTGCCGGCACCGTGCGCAGCGTCGCGCTGGCCCCGTCGACCGATTCGATCCCCCGGCAGGCCTGCCGTGCCAGCTCGGCCGTGCTGCCCTCGCGCGAGTAATACACCACCAGTACTTCGGCCATCGGCTCAAGTCTAACCGCAAACCGCGCCGCGCCGGACTGCCGCGCGTCCCGCGGCGAGCACGGCACAGCGGTTGACGGCAGGCGCCGGGACGGGAAATCATGCGCCATGAGTTCCGCTTCACCTGTGGTCGCCCGTCGCTGCCTGGTGTCGGGCCGCGTACAGGGCGTCTATTACCGTGCCAGCGCCCAGCAGCGTGCCCGCGCCGCCGGCATTGCGGGCCATGCCATGAACCTCGAAGACGGTCGCGTCGAGGTGCTCGCCTGCGGCGAGGAGCAGCGCGTGTCGGAGTTCATCCAATGGCTGTGGGTTGGCCCATCGGCGGCCAAGGTCACCGAGGTCATCGTCGAGACCATCGATATACACCCGGCGCATCTGCCACCGGACTTCAGGACGGCTTGACCGGATCGCGTCCCAGGTCGTCGGCTCCGTGCCAGTAGCGGGTCCAGCGCACGATCACGCGGTCGGGATAGTCGCGCCGTCCGATGCTGCCATTGTAGCGTTCGAGCGCGCGGCGCACGTCGCGCCGCTCGCTGTCGAGATAGAACCGCAGGATCGCGCAGCCCATGTGCAGGTTCGGCGTGATGCGCGTGAGTTCGTAGCGGCGCATGCCGAGCTGCTCGGGCCAGAATGGCATCACCTGCATGAGCCCGACCGCACCGGCGCTCGAGACCGCCCAACGATCAAAGCCGCTCTCGACGTCGAGCACCGCCATGATCAGGCCGGGCGGCAGTGCGCTGGCGCCGCTGCGATGCGCCTCGCAGTAGACCGCCTGCAGGATCTCCAGCCGCTCCTTGTCGTCGCGCACATAGCGGCGCAGCTTCGGTTCCATCAGCGTGTACCACACCGCCGAGTCAAAGCGGTCGGCGAAACACTGCGCCTCGCCGATCGCCTGCTGTACCACTGCGCGCAGTTCCGGATCGCTCTGTGCGGCTACCCGCGACACCACCGGCGCCGGCGGCGGCGCTGATGCGCCGAGTGCGGGCAGCGCCGCCAGCAGTACCGCCGGCAGTGCTCCCAGCAGCGCCAGCGTCGTCAGCGCCTGGGTGGGTAAGCTGCCGGATCGTGGTGCGCTCATCGGTCGACACCTTCGGGCTGCGGTACCGGAGACGGCGCGCGCTGCAGCCGCGAACGGATGAACTGCAGCGCGTCCTGCTGCGGGAAGTCTTGGTTGTCGGAGGCGCGGCGGTGGCGGTATTCGAGCGTGCCGGCCGCCAGTCCCCGCTCACCGATGACCACCCGATGCGGAATGCCCAGCAGCTCGGCGTCCGCGAACTTGACGCCCGGCCGCACATCGCGATCGTCGTACAGCACGTCGACGCCGGCGGCGCACAGCTCCTGGTACAGCGCATCGGCAACCGCGCGCACGCGCGGCGATTTCTGCGAATTGAGTGGCACCAGGCTCACACTGAACGGCGCTATCGGATCCGGCCAGATGATTCCGCGCTCATCGTGATTCTGTTCGATCGCTGCCGCGACGATGCGCGTCACACCGATGCCATAACAGCCCATCAGCATGGGCACCTCGGCGCCGGATTCATCCAGCACCGTGGCCTTCATCGAGGCGCTGTACTTGCGTCCGAGCTGGAAGATATGCCCGACTTCGATACCGCGCACGATCTGCAGCCGGCCATTGCCGGAGGGGCTGGCATCGCC
>Ga0116229_10011833_pt1 | contig 12754 bp, 11 predicted proteins | sample S1TSphgellanicum_3_FD_87313 | JGI IMG/M metagenome (GOLD analysis project Ga0116229, IMG submission 87313) | Host-associated microbial communities from peat moss isolated from Minnesota, USA - S1T2_Fc - Sphagnum magellanicum MG | ecosystem: Host-associated > Plants > Peat moss > Unclassified...
CGCTCACGGCCACCGACATTCAGCGCAGTTTACAGAAGACATTGGGCGGACTGCCGGGGCAAAAGATGGTCGCTTTCCAATTCCCCTCGCTGCCCGGCGCAACCGGCCTGCCGGTACAGTTCGCGATCAAGACCACCGAACCCGCGGCGCGGTTGAACGAAGTCTCGCAGGCGTTTCTCGCCGAGGTGCAGAAGAGCGGCCGGTTCATCTTCTTCGACACGGACCTGAAATACGATTCCCCGCAGTCGGTGATCGAGATCGATCGCGACAAGGCGGCGCAGCTCGGCCTCAATATGAACCAGGTGGGTTCGGCACTGAGCGGCCTGCTCGGCGGCGGCTACGTCAACTACTTCAGCATGGATACGAGGTCTTACAAGGTCATTCCGCAGGTCGAGCGCATCTCGCGCTTGAACGTCGATCAATTGCTGAACTATCCGATCGCCTCGATCGGGGGCATCCCGGTACCCTTGTCGACGATCGCGACCATCCGTTCCGAGACCGTCCCCGAATCCTTGAATCACTTTCAGCAATTGAACGCCGCGACGTTGTCCGGGGTCGCCTCGCCGGGGGTGTCGCAGGCCGATGCCCTTCAATACCTCAAAGATCTCGCCGCCCGGACCCTGCCGCAAGGCTACACGGTGGACTACGGCGGCCAGTCGCGCCAATTCGAGCAGGAGTCGGGCGGGATCATGGGCACGTTCGGCCTCGCCATCATCATCGTGTTCCTCGCGCTCGCCGCCCTGTTCGAAAGCTTCCGCGATCCGCTGGTCATCCTCATCTCGGTGCCGCTGTCGATCGCGGGCGCCCTGCTGTTCATCGCCATCGGAGTTCACGGGGCGACGATCAACATTTATACCCAAGTCGGACTCGTGACCCTGATCGGCTTGATCAGCAAGCACGGTATTTTGATCGTCGAGGTCGCGAACGCGGAACAGGAGAGCGGCAAATCCAAGGCGTCGGCCATCGTCGCCGCGGCCGGAATACGCTTGCGGCCCATTCTCATGACCACGGCCGCGATGGTGCTCGGCGTGCTGCCGCTGGTGTTCGCGAGCGGCGCCGGCGCGGCGTCGCGTTTCTCCATCGGCCTCGTGATCTCGACCGGGCTCGCGATCGGGACTCTGTTCACCTTGTTCGTGGTGCCCGGGGTCTACATGCTGATCGGCGCCGACCACTCGCGGAATACCGCGGCGCAACCGTTGGGGTTACCCGAACCGCACACTTGACACCATGAGTGAACCGCAACCGCTGACGGGTTCCGCGAAGATTTTCGGCACGCTGTCCCTGGCCCTGGCCACGTTCATGAATGTGCTCGACACGTCGATCGCCAATGTGTCGCTGTCCTCGATCGGCGGCGATCTCGGCGTATCGACGACGCAGGTCACCTGGGTCATCACGTCGTTCGGCGTGGCCAACGCGATCTCGGTGCCGTTGACCGGCTGGCTGAGCCAGCGCTTCGGCGCGGTGCGTCTGTTTACCGCGTCCATCGTGTTGTTCACGATCGCCTCGCTGATGTGCGGGCTCGCCACGTCGCTGCAGGAGTTGATCGCCTTTCGCGTGCTGCAGGGCGCGGTCGCGGGGCCTATGATTCCGCTGTCGCAGGCGCTGCTGCTGTCGAGCTTTCCGAAGGCGAAGGCCGGGACGGCGCTCGCCATCTGGGCGATGACGACGCTGGTCGCGCCGGTGATGGGGCCGTTGCTCGGCGGCTGGATCACGGACAACATTTCCTGGCCATGGATTTTCTATATCAACATTCCGGTCGGCGCGTTCGCCGCGGTGGTGACATTCGGCATCTACCGCAAGCGCGAAACGCCGCGCCGCAGTTTGCCGATCGACAAGATCGGTCTCGGCCTATTGATCATGTGGGTGGGTGCGCTGCAGATCATGCTCGACAAGGGCGAGGAACTCGATTGGTTTCAATCCTCCACCATCATCGGATTGGCGGTGACGGCGGTCGTCATGTTCTGCCTGTTCATCACGTGGGAGTTGGTCGACAATCCATATCCCGTGGTGGACCTGCGGCTGTTCAAGCGGCGCAATTTCTGGACGGGGACGCTGGCGCTCTCGCTCGGCTACGGCGTGTTCTTCGGCAACGTCGTCATACTGCCGTTGTGGCTGCAGCAGTACATGGGCTATACGGCGACCGAAGCGGGATTGCTCACCGCGCCGGTGGGAATACTGGCGTTGATCCTCTCGCCGTTCGTCGGGCGCCGGGTCGGCACCAGTGATCCGCGTGTGCTCGGTACGATCGCCTTCGTGATCTTCGCGATCTCTCTTTACATGCGCACGCGTTACAACACGCAGGCGAATTTCGGATTCCTGGTGATGCCGATCATCGTGCAGGGCGCGGCGATGGCGTTCTTCTTCGTACCGCTCGTTAGTTTGGTGCTTTCCGGGCTCACTCCCGATCGAGTGCCCGCGGCCTCCGGGCTGTCGAATTTTGCGCGCATCCTGTCGGGAAGTTTCGGCACGTCCATCGCGACGACGCTGTGGGACAATCGCGCGATCCTGCATCATGCACAACTCACCGAATACGTGCATGGCTCGAGCATCGCGACTGCATCATATGTGCGGACACTCGAGAGCGGTGGACTCACGATGCGACAAGCGGACGCGGTGATCAATCGCAGCATAGATGCCGAAGCGCACTTGTTGGCCGTGAACGATGTGTTCTGGCTGTCGGCGATTTTGTTCCTCCTCATGATCGGTGTGATCTGGCTGGCGCGTCCCACCAAATCCAACGTAGCTCCGGGCGCGGCGAGCGGGGCGCACTGAGGCCGGCGAAAGCTTGATGGCTTTCGATTCAAGGTTTTACATTGGTTAGGTGACTGGCTTTCGAGAAAAAAGCTTGAAGTCCTCGTGCTGCCTGTCCTCCGGACTGGTTCAAAAACTTGACAAAATGCGCGTTGCGTTTTGTCGAATGTCTTGTATATTCCGGGTGCAGAGTCTTGATTTGACAAGATTCGCAGGGAGGTAGCAGCCTCGGGACCACCATAAGGTTCCGGCCTTTTACTAGACATATGAGGCGGTCATGACCAATGTTTGGGATTGTTTCCATTTCGCCACTCTCGAGCTGGTGCGTTCCACGCCGATCAAACAGCGACTCATCTCCGCCTACCGCCGCCATCTGTCCTCTCTCACCGTGGAGCAACTTCCCGGAGAGGTTCGCGATTCCTTCACTCAAATCATTCGAGCCTTGATCGGTGTCCTGCCCATGCGGGGTGAGGATGCGGTCGCGGCATCGGTCCGCAAGATGTCGATTCAAGAGGCCGATGAGTGCGCCGCGCAAATCGTCGAAATCTTCGGGCTGATGAGCCGGGCTCACGTGCCGGCGACGCGGCCGAATACGGTCGTGCAGTTGCACAGCGTCGACAGCGCGCCGGCGGCGCTCATCGTCAACAACTGAAGTACCGCGACCCCCCCGGCAATCGCCTGGGGGTGGATGGAGCCTGAGGAAAACGGGGCGAGCAGTTTTCCTCAGGCTCCATCCACCCCCGTGCGCTTGACGGGGGGCCGATGTACGACAGGTTATTGTTGAAGATGGAGGCCGGAGCCGGACGGCCGATCTTCCTAGCTTGAGAATGACGATCGGTTCGTCAGTCGAGTTTGAACTCGATGCTATCCCAGCGCGTCGTCTCTTGGTGGCGGGCCTGGCGGAGCAGGGCATCGATGAGGTTGCGCTCGTTCCAGGCGCTCACTTCGTCGGCGAGATCGCGGATCGCCTTGGGCAGCGGTGCGGTCGAGCCGAAATTCTCCATGGCGACGATGGCCCGATCGGCCGACTTCGCGAAGTTCATCTGAAAAAGTACCAACTCGGGCGCGACCTTATAGACCGCGGGCAGCACGATCATGGCTTCGCACGGAGCGATCTGGCGGCGCAGATCCTCGCGCTGGGACTCCTTGTCGATCGGCTGCTTCGCCTGCGGCTGGCTGGTATTGACATAGTAAAAAGTACCGGACGCCTCGAGGTATTCGAAAATGCGGGTGTAATCGTCGTTTTCCAGCCAGCAGTGGGTGACGAACAAGCGGATGGGGTTTGTCCGGGTCGACATGGTTTCCTAGCCTAAACTAGATCGGCACTGTAACTCGATCGTCATGCGCGAAGCACCGCGCGCCGATACAATCGGCCGGGTGCGATTGCTGATTTATAACATACGCTATGCTACCGGAACCGGGCCGGCTTTCCACCTTCCCGTGCCGGGGGCCGGTTATCTGCGATCCAGCCGCCAGGTGCTGTCCGGAATAACCGATTTCATCAAACGCCAGGACCCGGACGTGGTCGGGCTGATCGAAGTCGATACCGGTTCGATCCGCACCGGAATGGTCAATCAGGCCGATTTCATCGCTCGCTCGCTCGGTCATTACTCGACCTTCGAATGCAAGTACGGGGTGTCATCGGTCAATCACCTGGTGCCCATCGTGCGCAAGCAGGCGAACGCCTTTTTGGCGGCGCCGCGCGTGCGCGGGGAGCGATTCCACTATTTCGACACCGGGATCAAGCGGCTGATCATCGAACTGGAGCTCGATGAGGTGGCGATTTTCCTGGTGCATCTCTCGCTCAAGTTCCGCCACCGCCAGTATCAATTACGGTATCTGTACGATCTGGTGCGCAAGGCGCGCAAGCCCGTGATCGTGGCGGGAGATTTCAATACGTACTGGGGCGACCATGAGCTCTACTTGTTCACGCAAGCCGCCGGCTTGAGCAGCGCCAACACGCGGGGGCTGCCCTCCTATCCGAGCCGCAGCCCTCGAAAAGAACTGGACTTCATCTTGCACAGCGCCCGAATAGAAGTGAATCGATTCGAAATCCCGGACGTGCAATTCTCCGATCATCTACCGTTGATCTGCGACTTTACCATACGCGAGCCAGCGCTTAAGGCCGCTTGATGGGTGACGCCGCCAGCTGGTCGCTCGACATCGACGCCGACGGCGTGGCGTGGCTGGTGTGCGACACGCCGGGGGCATCGACCAATGTATTGTCGGCGATCGTGTTGCGCGATCTTGCCGCGCGGCTCGATGAGATACGCGCGGCGCAGCCCGCCGGTGTGGTGGTTCGATCGGCGAAGGCCAGCGGTTTCATCGCGGGCGCCGACGTCAATGAGTTCGTGCACATCGGCTCGCCGGCGGAAGGTTATCCCTTGGTGCGTGCCGGGCAGGCGGTGCTGCAACAGCTCGAAGATCTGCCCTGCCCCACGGTCGCGGCCCTGCATGGATTCGCACTGGGCGGCGGCTTGGAACTTGCCCTCGCCTGCACCTATCGGATCGGCGCCGATGATGCCTCGCTGTCCTTGGGATTGCCCGAGGTGTTACTCGGCATCCATCCGGGATTCGGCGGCACGGTCCGCTCCGTGCAGTTGATCGGCGTGCGGCCGGCGCTCGAACTCATGCTCAAGGGCAAGCCGTTCAAGGGATCGCGAGCGCTCGCGGCCGGTTTGATCGACGAACTGGTGCCGCCCGCGTCGTTGCGCGAGCGCGCCAAATCGAGAGTGCTGCAGGCGCCGCGCAAGGCGACCGCTCCCTTCGTCGACAAACTCCTGAATTCGGGCGCGGTACGCCCCTTCATCGCCCGGCAGACCGCCTCGACGCTGCGGAGCAGCGTGCGGCGCGACCACTACCCGGCACCCTACGCCATTCTCGACCTGTGGCAGCGTTACGGCGGTTCCGGCGCCGCGGGCTACGATGCCGAAGCACGCTCGATCAGCGAGCTCATGTGCACGCCGGCGTCGCGGAATCTGGTGCGGGTGTTTCTGCTGCAGGATCGTCTCAAGAGCCTGGGCGGAGCATCCTCGGCCGACTTCCGTCACGTGCACGTCATCGGCGCGGGCGTCATGGGCGGGGATATCGCCGCCTGGGCGGCGTTCCGCGGCATGACGGTCACGCTGCAGGATCGCAGCCTGGAATTGATCCAGCCGGCGCTGGATCGCGCCAAGGCGTTCTTCGAGAAACGGCTCAAAGACCCTGCCGCGGCGGCCCAGGCGGCCGTTCGCCTGCGCGCCGACGTCGAGGGTGGCGGAGCTGCCGACGCCGATGTCGTGATAGAGGCGATCTTCGAGGATGTGGCTGCCAAGCAAGCCCTGTATGCGCTGCTCGAACCCAAACTCAAACCGACCGCGATACTCGCCACCAATACGTCGAGCATCAGGATCGAGACCCTGTGCGCGACGCTCGCCGATCCGAGCCGGCTGGTCGGGATTCACTTCTTCAATCCGGTGGCGCAGCTGCAATTGGTGGAAATCGTGCAGGGCGCCCGCACGCGACCCGAGGTCGCGGTGGATGCGCTCAAGTTCACGCGCCGCCTCGACAAGCTGCCCTTGCCGTGCAAGAGCGCGCCGGGATTCGTCGTCAACCGGATCCTTTCGCCCTACATCAACGAGGCGCTGTTCGCTCTGGAGGGCGGCATCCCGGCCGCGGTGATCGATGGCAGCGCCGTGAAATTCGGTATGCCGATGGGCCCGATCGAACTCACGGACGTGGTCGGCCTCGACGTCTCACTCAGTGTGGGCAGAGTCATGGCGGAAGCCTTGCAACGGCGAGTGCCCGAGATATTGATCAAAATGGTGCAGCAGAAGAAACTCGGCCGTAAGAGCGGCGAAGGCTTTTATCTGTGGCGGGACGGCAAACCGGAGCGGGACGGCAAGCCTGAGGCACGGAGTGGGGCCGCGCAGTTCGCCGCTCAGTCGGCGGCTACCGCCGACCTGGAGGATCGATTGATACTGCCCATGCTGAACGAGGCGGTGGCTTGCCTGCGCGAGGGGGTCATCGAAGATGCCGATTTACTCGATGCAGGCGTCATATTTGCGACCGGCTTCGCGCCATTTCGCGGGGGACCGCTTCAGTATGCAAAGGCGCGAGGCATAGCCAACGTGACCGGACGGCTGGCGGAACTGGCGGAGCGTTATGGCGAACGGTTTCTACCCGATCCCGGCTGGAGCAATTTACCGGTGTAATGATCGGCCCTCCCTGGTACGTTATTTGCACCTAACTTATTGTGACCCACTTCGGGTCGGAGCTGTGTTCTCCTATGGTAGGATTCGCAACCAAAATCATAGGGTTAAAACCGTAGTCGTAGGCTATTTGTTCGATGGATGAACGACCGACCGATCTTGCAGTGCTTAGAAAATTCTCGCCGCTCGACGGCCTGAAGGTCGAGAACCTGCACGCGCTTGCCCGGAAGACTCACATCCGGGAGCTCGGCGCCGGGCGCGTGCTGTTCAAGGAAGGCGATACCGACAAGCGCACCTACTACTTGGTGGCAGGCAATGTGGAACTGCGCACCGAAGAACGTCTCATCGGCATGATTCGCGCGGGCTCACCCGAGGCCCGTGCCGCGCTCGCCCCCGGACTGCCGCGAAAATTTACCGCGCGCGCGGCCGGTGACCTCGAATACATCGTGATCGACAGCGATTTGCTCGACGTGCTGTTGACCTGGGACCAGACCGGCCAGTACGAAGTGTCGGAGCTGCGCAGCGACGGCCTCGACGTGACTGGCGACTGGATGACGACGCTGTTGCAGACCAAGGCGTTTCACCGCATTCCGCCCGCGAATATCCAGGCGATATTCATGCGCATGCAGCGCATCAACTATCACGCGGGCGATGTCGTGATCAAGCAGGGGACCGAGGGCGATTATTTTTACGTGGTAGTGGCGGGCAAGTGCATCGTGACGCGCGAGACGCCGCTCAACAAGGAAGGCATCAAGCTGGCGGAACTGTCTCCCGGCGACAGCTTCGGTGAGGAAGCCCTTATTGCCGAGGCGAAACGCAATGCCACGGTGACCATGGCCTCGGACGGCACGCTGATGCGGCTCGGCAAGAATGATTTTCAAACCTTGCTCAACGAGCCGCTGCTGCAGTGGGTGGATCAGGACAAGGCCCGCGAAATCGTCGCCAAGGGCGGCAAGTGGCTGGATGTGCGGCTGCCGAGCGAATTCCAAAATTTCCGCATCGACGGCGCGGTCAATATTCCGCTGTATTTCATTCGCTTGAAATTGAATGCCCTGGACAAGAACACGCAGTACATCGTGTGCTGCGACACGGGGCGGCGCAGTTCCGCGGCCGCTTATATCTTGAGCGAACGTGGCTTCGAAGCCTATGTGCTGCGCGGCGGCCTCGGGGCGACCGACGCCGCGCGCGCGCGTCAAGGTTGACGGCCGTTGCCTAGAGTATTTCGCGGCGAGGAACCGCGGGGGTATGAGCCGGACGCGATCTCCCAATACAAGCCTCGGTCGATGATCGAAGAATATCGCGGTCTCGCCATCGTATTTGCCCTTTTGGCGCTGGCCTTGGCGGTGTACTTCGTCAAGTCGGTGTTGTCGGCGCCTCGGCGGCCGCCGCCGCCTGAGCAATCCGTGTATATCGAGCCAATACCGACTGTACCGGCTGTACCGGCTGTACCGGGCAAACCGTAATCTCCTGGGGGTGTGGGGCGCCTTAAGGACAACAGGGGGAAAAAGGCGCAGTTGTCCTTAAGGCGCCCCACACCCCCAGGAGATTACGGGTTACCGGATAGCGGCTCGGGCATTGCTGCGCTGGCTACAGTCTCGAGCGGAACTGCGGGGGCGCTGGCCGAACTGTCGAAATCGGTGGGACGAGAGCGGCGTAAGGCGCCTGACATCAGATGTCGTGCGCGGCGTCGGTCACATGGTGTGGGTGGGTTTGTCGCCGCCTAGGGCGCCGGCGAGATAGTTTTCGATCTTCTTCTGGGTGTTGCCGCGGTCCTGATCGCTGAACTGCACGCCGATGCCGGCGGTGCGCTTGCCCTGCGCGCCTTTCGGTGTCATCCAGATCACGCGGCCGGCGACGGGGAGCTTCTCCTCTTCGCCCATCAGGTTCAGGAGCATGAACACTTCGTCGCCCAAACGATAGTTGCTGTTCGTGGGAATGAACAGGCCGCCGTTCTTCACGAACGGCATGTAGGCGAGATACAGCGCGCTCTTATCCTTGATCGTAAGAGTCAGCAAACCGGGTTTATTACTTGGACTTCGCAATTCCTACCATTCCCGCGATATGCCTCATGTGGAGAACGCATTTCGACCGCCGAGCAGCACCGCCTCCATGGCCAGTTGTTGATTGATGCCGGTCGGCGCAAGACGCCTCAAATCACGGGCGGCATCCAGCAGCTCGAACAGGGACCGTATCTTGGCCTTAAGTAAAGCGGCAGGCAAGCGGACCCGTTCCCCACTTTGATGGGAAGTACCGCCGTCCAAGGCACCATGTACTCGCCGTGTGATCCAGTTCTCAAGCCAGGTGATGCGCAGGCCGGGGTCGGATTTCACCCATCGCTCGGCGAGCAAGGTCACGTCCACCGATCCGGCCGCCAATTGCTTCAACGAGTCGCGCATATCGGCATCGAGCGCCGCGATGGCTTGGGGGTCCATGTCGAGCGCCAACAGGGGCGCTCCGCCGGCGAGGCGCAGGGCGGCGTCCCACGAGCGCGGGCCGGCGGAACGGGTGCCCGCCGCGGCGGCGGTGGTCGTGGCCGTGGGGGTGGTTGTCGTAACCGTTGCGGCATCGAGCCAGGCTACGGCCGTCTCGTGGGCGGGCGGCCGCAGCGTCAAGCGCAGGCAGCGGCTGGCGATGGTGGCCGGCAGGCGGTGGTTGGGACGCGCAATCAAAATCAGTACGGTGTCGGAGGTCGGTTCCTCGAGCGTTTTCAAGAAGGCGTTGGCGCCATTGACGTTCAAGAGTTCGGCGCCCTCGATCACCGCCACTTTGCCGCGGCTTCGATAGCTCTTGAGCGCGATCGACGCGATGAGTTCACGGATCTGTTCGACCTTGATCTGGCGCGCGTCCTCTTCGATCCGGACGATATGAGAATCCGGATGGGTGTCGGCGCGCAGCAGGAGGCAAGATGCGCAGCTGCCGCAGGGTTGCCCGGATTGCGACTCGCACAGCTTGAGTGCGGTGCTCCAATTCGCCAGCGCCTCGGCGCCCAGGCCCGGTGCCGAGAGCAGCAGCAGGGAATGCGGCAGGCGCCCCGCGGTGTGCGCGGCCCGCAGACGTTCTTGCGCCTGCGCGAGCCACGGCAGCGAATCGGCTTTCAGGAAATCCATGCTCGCTCCTCGAGCAACTCAATGATGCGCGCCGCCACCGCATCGGCGGCTTGGGTGGCGTCGACCACGACGATGCGGTTGGGTTCCGCGGCCGCGAGCGCCCGATACACGCCTCTCACCCGCTCGAAGAATTCGGCGCGCTCGCTTTCGAAGCGATCCGACGGCGAACCGGCGTTGCGTCGCCGCGCCCGCCGCAAAGCCTGCTCCACCGGCGCATCCAACAGCACGGTCAGGTCCGGCCGGCGCGCGCCCTGCACCAGGGATTCCAACTGACGAATGGGGTCCATGCTCAATTGGCGCCCTCCTCCCTGATAGGCGTAGGTGGCGTCCGTGAAGCGATCGCAGATCACCCAGCGGCCGGCCTCGAGTTGCGGTTCGATGTGATTGGCGAGGTGCACCGCGCGCGCCGCGAACATGAGCAGCAACTCCGCGGTGGGCGGCAGCGCCTCCTCGCGCGCATTCAGGACCAGTTCCCGAATCCGTTCCGCCAGCGGGGTGCCGCCCGGCTCGCGGGTCAGCACGTGCGCGATGCCCCGAGCTTTGAGGACTTCGGCCAGGCGCGCCACCTGCGTGGTTTTGCCGACTCCCTCGATCCCCTCGAGGGTCACGAAGCGTCCGGGAGTGGCGCTCATCGGACCGCCGCGGCCTTCTGACGCTGGTGCGCGACGTAGCGGGCGACCGCGGCATTCTGTTCCTCGAGCGTCGCGGAAAACACATGGCTACCGTCATCCTTGGGGGAGGCGACGAAATACAGCGCGTCGGTTTTCTCCGGGTGCGCGGTGGCGCGGATGACCGCGGCGCCGGCAAGGGCGATCGGCGTCGGCGGCAACCCGGTGCGCGTGTAGCTGTTGTAGGGGCCGTCAGTGCGCAGGTCCACGGTGTGTATGGCGCCGTCATAGCGATCCTTGAGGCCGTAGATGATCGTCGGATCGGCCTGCAGCCGCATGCCGATCGACAAGCGATGCAGATACAAACCGGCGATGACCCCAAGCTCCTGTGGCAAACCGCTTTCCTTCTGGACGATCGAGGCCATGATCAACAATTCATAGGAATTTTGCAGAGGCAAGTCTTGATCGCGGTCACGCCAGGCGGCCTCCAGTTCGCGGGACAGGGCGGCATGCGCCTGGCGCAGTACTTCGAGGTCCGTGGTGCCCGCGGTGAATCGATAGGTCTCGGGCAGGAATTGGCCCTCAGCATCCAAGCCAGGTGAGCCGAGCTTGTCCATGAGATCGGGCGCCTTCTCGGCCAGAGTCGTCGCGACGTCGGGATTGCGGCGCAAGGCGGCAAGCATGTCCTCGGTCCTCCAGCCGTCGACGATGGTGAACGAATGCAGCACAACCTGCCCATTGACCATTTTCGTCAACAGCTCGCGCGGAGTCGTGCCCGGCTGAATCTCATATTCTCCCGCCTTCACCGCCGCTGCAAGGCCCTTCCAGCGCGCATAAAGCACCCACGCGCGCGGCTGCGCGATGAGGCCGCGAGAGGCCAGCTCCGCGGCCACCCGAGCGAAGCTCGTTCCCGGAGCCACCTTGAAGAGCGCCGGCGCCGTGAGGGGGAGCGGCCGATCGAGGCTGCGCTCGCCGAGCCACAGCAGCGCGGCGGCCGAACCGAGCAGCAGCAGGCCGAGCACGAGGAGCGATCGCATCACGGCAGGATCAACTTCACAGCGGAGTCAGCCGCGCGCGTTCGCATCAAAGGACACCCAAGCGCGTGCGCAATTCATCGGCGGTGTCATAGTCGAAGAAACGCAGCCGTTCGCGGCCGCGTTCGATCGCGCCGACTGAGCGCACTCCCGCCACGGCGTTCGTCAAGAATACTTCCTCGGCGTGGGCCAAATGTTGCCAGCGGATGCGCTGTTCAACCGCGGTGAGCCGCAAACCGGCGGCCGACTCCATGACCCAGCGGCGCATCACGCCGGCGACGCCGCAACGATCGAGGAGCGGCGTCATGAGCGTCGAGCCGCGCCTGAGAAACAGATTCGACATCGTAGCGCAGACGACGTTCTCGTCGACATCACGCATCAACCCTTCCCAGATGCGCGGATCGCTCCATTCGGAGCGCGCCATGACCGATTCCAGGCGGCCCAACGTCTTGAGCCCCGCCAAGCCGGGATTGGCGCCGATCCGCGTCGTGCACAGCCGCACCCGGACCGGTCCTTCGGAGGCGACGGAAGCCGCGGGCGCCAAGGCGTGCAGAGTCACGATCCGAGTGCAGCGTTCGCGACCCGAAGGCCGATAGCCGCGCGGCCCGCTGCCACGGGTGACCACGAGCTTCAGCACTCCGTCGCGGCGCCGCGAGGCGATACTCTCGAGCTCCCGGCGTAGCCGGTCCGGTGGGGGCCCGGTGATCGCAAGCCGGCGGCAGCCCGAGTACAGCCGCTCGAGGTGATAATCCAATAGCCGGACCGCGCGGCGGCATACCCGCATGGTTTCGAAAAGGCCGTCGCCGTACTGCAATCCGCGGTCCCGATAGTCGAGCGCGGTGCCGCGCCGGCCATTGATCCAGGCGCTCGGCACCCTAGTGTCCTGTTCCACAAATGACTTGCTCGATCCGCTTGCGGATTTTTGTGCCGGGCAAGGCGCGCCGACGAGTCATAGTGGCTCTATGGCGAGGAGGCGCAACGCCGCCCGGCGCGAAACGACGCGGCGCAGCGGGCAAGATATTTGTGGGGCAGGACATTAGACCCCCGGCCGGCAAGTCTCCGGC
>Ga0116229_10011834_pt1 | contig 12754 bp, 10 predicted proteins | sample S1TSphgellanicum_3_FD_87313 | JGI IMG/M metagenome (GOLD analysis project Ga0116229, IMG submission 87313) | Host-associated microbial communities from peat moss isolated from Minnesota, USA - S1T2_Fc - Sphagnum magellanicum MG | ecosystem: Host-associated > Plants > Peat moss > Unclassified...
CTTCGGGGGAAGGATTTCAGATGCTTCAGATCGATGAGCTGACCCATGTCTATGGCAATGGGGTGAAGGCGCTCGACAATGTGACGCTGAGCATTCCGACGGGCATGTTCGGGCTCCTCGGCCCCAACGGCGCGGGCAAGTCGAGCCTGATGCGCTGCATCGCCACCCTGCAGACGCCGAGCCGGGGCCAGATCCGCTTCGACGACATCGACGTGATCCAGGAGCCGGAGCGCCTGCGCCGCGTGCTGGGCTACCTGCCGCAGGATTTCGGCGTCTATCCCCGCGTCTCCGCCTACGACATGCTGGATCACATGGCGATCCTGAAGGGCATCGCCGAGCCCAAGGCGCGCAAGGCCGAGGTCGAGCGGCTCTTGGAGCAGACCAATCTCTACGGCGTCCGCAAGAAGGCGCTGGCGGGCTTTTCCGGCGGCATGCGCCAGCGCTTCGGCATCGCCCAGGCCCTGCTCGGCGATCCGCGCCTGATCATCGTCGACGAACCCACCGCGGGCCTGGACCCCGAGGAGCGCAACCGCTTCCTGAATCTTTTGGCCGAGATCGGCGAGAACGTGGTGGTGATCCTCTCCACCCACATCGTCGAGGACGTGACCGACCTCTGCCCCGCCATGGCGATCCTGGCGGGCGGCAAGATCGTCAAGACCGGCGCGCCCATGGACCTCGTCAAGCAGCTCTCCGGCCGCATCTGGACCAAGACGGTGGAGAAGGCCGACCTCGAAGCCCTGCGCGCGCAACATCAGGTGATCTCCACCCGCCTCTTCGCCGGGCGCACCGTCGCCCACGTGCTGGCCGACGAGAACCCCGGCGACGGGTTCGAGCCGTTCGCGGGGGGGCTGGAGGACGTCTATTTCTCCACCCTCCACGCCTCGCGCAAAGCGGCCTGAGGCGATCGGAATGTTCGCCAAGATCGTCGGCTTCGAATTCCGCTACCAGCTCAAGAACCCGGTGTTCTGGGTGGCGGCGGGCATCTTCTTTCTCCTGACCTTCGGCTCGGTCACCGTCAGCGAAATCCAGATCGGCTCCAGCGCCAACGTCCACGTCAACTCGCCCTATGCGATGGCGGAGACCTCGCTGGTGCTGGCCCTGTTCTTCATGTTCGTCTCGACGGCCTTCGTGGCCAACGTGGTGGTGCGCGACGACGAGACGGGCTTCGGCCCCATCGTGCGCGCCACGCGGGTGAAGAAGGGCGCCTATCTCTACGGCCGCTTCGTCGGCGCCTTCCTGGCGGCGGCGCTGGCGTTCCTGGCGGTGCCCCTGGCGACGCTGGTCGGGAGCTGGATGCCCTGGGTGGATCCCGAAAAGATCGGACCGTTCCGGCCGGGGGACTATCTCTACACCTACGCCGTCCTGGCCCTGCCGAGCCTGTTTTTGACCTCGGCCGGCTTCTTCGCCCTCGCCACCGCCACGCGCTCGATGATGGCGACCTACGTCGGAGTGGTGGGCGTCCTCGTGCTCTATTTCGTGGTGACGGCGCTGACGGCCAAGCCCGAATACATGACGCTGATGGCCTACGGCGATCCGATGGGCTTCGGCGCGGTCGATCTGGCCACCCGCTATTGGACGGTGAACGAGCGCAACACGGCCCTTGTCCCCCTGGTCGGGCCGCTGCTTTGGAACCGGCTGCTGTGGACCGCCGTCGCCGCCGCCCTCCTCAGCCTCGCCTACGGCGCCTACCGCTTTGAAACCAAGGGCTCCAAGGTCAAGCGCCGCCAGAAGGCCGAGGCCGCCCCCGCAGCGCCCGTCTTCGCCGGCGCCCGCGCCATCCCCCGTTTCGATGGCCGGGCGGCTCGAGCCCAGCTTTGGGCGCGCACGCGCCTCGACATGGCGCAGGTGTTCAAGAGCCCGGCGTTCTTCGTGCTCCTGGCGCTGGGCGTGTTCAACGCCGGCGCCGGCATGTGGTTCAGCGACGGGGGGTACGGCGTTCAGATCTATCCGGTCACCCGGCAGATGATCGGCGTGCTCCGCGGGGCTTTCACCCTCATTCCGGTGATCGTGGCGATCTACTATGCGGGCGAGCTGGTCTGGCGCGAGCGCGACCGGAAGACCGAGGAGATCATCGACGCCGCCCCCGTGCCCGACTGGGTGTTCGTCGCGCCGAAGATCCTGGCCATCGCCCTCGTCTTCGTCGCCCTGCTCGGCGTCTCCATCCTGGCGGCGGTGATCGTTCAGGCGCTTAAGCACTACGGCGATTTCGAGATCGGCAAATATCTCTGGTGGTACCTCGCGCCCCTCAGCGTCAGCCTGACCCTGTTCGCCGTGCTGGCGGTGGTGGTGCAGGCCCTCTCGCCGCATAAGTTCATCGGCTGGGGCGTCATGGTGCTGGTGATCATCGCCATGCTGGTGCTCGGCAATCTCGGCTTCGAGCACAACCTCTACCGCTACGGCGGGGGCGTGATCGGCCCGGTGGCGCAGCTTTCGGACCTGAACGGCCAGGGCCGCGCCGGCGAGGCCGGATGGTGGTTCCGCGCCTATTGGAGCGCCATCGCCCTGGCGCTGACCGTCATCGCCTACGCCCTCTGGCGGCGGGGCAAGGAGACGCGCCTTCTGCCGCGCCTGCGCCGCCTGCCCCGGCGGCTGGCGGGACCGGCGGGGGCGATCCTGGCGCTGTCCGTGGTCGCGGCGGCCGGGCTCGGCGGCTTCATCTACCTCAACACCAACATCTGGAATCCGTACCACACCGGCCTCGACGACGACCGCTGGGCGGCGGACTACGAGAAGGCCTTCCTGCGCTATGAGACCCTGCCGCAGCCGAAGATCACCGACGTGGTGCTGAACGTCGCCCTTTATCCCGACTATCCGAAGGCGGTGACCACGGGCGTCTATGTCATCCAGAACAAGACGAACGCGCCGATCCGCGAGCTGCACGTCCGCTTCGCCCATTATCTGAAGGTTCCGAGCCTGTCGGTGGAAGGGGCGCGGCCGACCAAGACTTTCGAAAAGTTCAACTACCGCATCTTCACCTTCGACACGCCGATGGCGCCGGGCGAGAAGCGCCGCCTGTCGTTCCAGACCGAGCTGTCGCAGAGGGGCTTCGTCAACAGCCGCAACCTGACCCGCATCGTCGAGAACGGCACGTTCCTGGAGGACGACAGCTTCACGCCCATGCTCGGCATGGACCGCACCATGCTGCTCACCGACCGGGCCAAGCGGCACAAGTACGGCCTGAAGCCGGCGGAGCTGCGTATGCCCAAGCTCGAGGACGACGCCGCTTTGCAGTTCAGCCTGTTCCGCAAGGACTCAGACTGGGTGAACGCCGACATCACCGTCTCGACCAAGGCCGACCAGACCCCCATCGCGCCGGGCTACAAGGTGTCGGACGTCACCGCCGGCGGGCGGCGCACGGCGCACTTCGTCACCGAGGCGCCGATCAACCACTTCTTCTCGATCCAGTCCGCCCGCTACGCGATCAAGCATGAAGCCTACAAGGGGATCGACCTTTCGGTGTTCTACTACCCCGGCCATCCCTGGAACGTGGACCGGATGATCGCCGCCCTGAAGCATGGGCTCGACTATGACCAGGCGAACTTCTCGCCCTATCAGTTCCATCAGGTGCGGATCCTGGAGTTCCCCGCCTTCCAGGGCGCTTTCGCCCAGTCCTTCGCCAACACCATTCCGTATTCGGAGGATATCGGCTTCATCGACGACGTGCGCGATCCCGACAAGATCGACATGGTCACCTACGTCACCGCCCACGAGCTCGGCCACCAGTGGTGGGCGCACCAGGTGATCGGCGCCAACATGCAGGGCGCGACCATGCTGGACGAAACCCTCGCCCAGTATTCGGCGATCATGACCATGGAGAAGCTCTATGGCCGCGACCGGATCCGCAAATTCCTGAAGTACGAACTCGACAACTACCTGAGGAGTCGCGGCGGCGAGATCGTCGAGGAGGAGCCGCTGGATCGGGTGGAGGACCAGGGCTACATCCACTACCGCAAGGGCTCCCTGGTCATGTACCGGCTGAAGGACGTGATCGGCGAGGACGCTGTGAACCGGGCGCTCCGCACCTTCCTCAAGCAGCATGCGTTCAAGGGCGCGCCCTATCCCCGCTCCACCGACCTGATCGCCCTGTTCCGGCAAGAAGCGGGCGATGATCCGATCAAGCAGCAGCTGATCACTGATCTTTTCGAGAAGATCACCGTCTATGACCTTCGCACCGTGAAGGCGGTCTCGAAAAAGCGGGCGGACGGGCGCTACGACGTCACCCTCACCGTCTCGGCCAAGAAGCACTACGCCGACGGCAAGGGGCAGGAGACCGAGGCGGCGATGAACGAGCCGGTGGACATAGGCCTTTTCAGCAAGGAGCCCGGAAAGAAGGACTTCACGTCCAAGGACGTGATCCTCCTGCAGCGCCTGCCCATCCACTCGGGCGAGACGACGCTCACTTTCGTCGCCGACAGAGCCCCGACCTTCGCCGGCCTCGACCCCTACAACACCATGATCGACCGGAACTCCGACGAGAACATCAAGAAGGTCGGCGGCTGACCCCGTTCAAAGGAACGGATTGACGATGGCGAGCCTGGCGAAACGGCGGCCGTGCTGCAGATCCTCCGAATAGAGCGTGTCGCAGCCGCCCTCGAGCGCGGCGGCGACGATCAGGGCGTCGTAGATGGGGATGTTGTGATCGCGGGCGAGGGCGATTGCTGTCTCGTGCATCTCGACGGTCAAGGGTAGAGGTTCATCCGTCAGGTCTCTAACGGCGCGCAGTCCATGCTCCACGTCTGGCCAAGATCGTCGAAGCTTTTTTCGCCAAACATTGGTCAGCTCGTTGAGCACCTGAACGCTGATCTTTCCGCCTTTCCGCAGAAAAGTCATAGCCGCCGGCGATTTTTCTTGCGTGTCCAAGGCGTAGGCGACGACGTTCGTATCGAAGAACGCCGTCACCGGCTGTTCGCCTCGTCGCGGTCGAATTTGTAATCCGGTGGGAATGGCCGTTGCAGAGATTTCAACATCTCCAAAGCCTTTGCGCGCCGCTGATCCTCTTCCTTGGCGATTTCGAGCCTGCCAGGTTCGGCCGAGACGATTTCAACGGCGTCGCCCGGCTTCAGGGCGAGCCGATCCACCAGCGCCTTGGGCAGTCTGACGGCGAGGCTGTTGCCCCATTTGGCGACCTGCATGGCCGACGCTCCAGGATATACAGGGCCAAAAGTATATCTTGAAACGGCCGGGCCGTCGATGCGCTGCGCCGTGCTAGGTTCGAGGCCCGATTTTCCTTTGTTTGTCATCCTTGGGCGGAGCGCTTGCGCGGAGACCCGAGGACCCAGCAAGCGTATCGTTCGGAGCGGCTGGATCCTCAGGTCCGCTTCGCGGCCCGAGGATGACAGGGTTGTTCTCGTCAGGGCATGTCGCCCCAAGCGACGCCGACATGGCCGGACGGCTCCTAAGCCGCCCGCCGCTCGGTCACGCGGGCGATCTCGGAGAGGAGAGCGGCGGCGGAGACGGGCTTGGAGACCACTCCGTCCATGCCGGCCGCCTCATAGCTCGACTTCTGCTCGGCGAGGACGTTGGCGGTGATGGCCACCACGGGGGTCGTGGAGACCGGCCCGTCCATGGCGCGGATGCGGCGGGTGGCCTCGAGGCCGTCCATGCCGGGCATCTGGATGTCCATCAGGACGAGATCATAGCCGCCCTTGGCCGCCGCCGCGACGCCCGCAGCCCCGTCCTCGGCGCATTCGACCACCACGCCGAGGGCCTGCAGGAGCTTGGAGATGACGAGGCGGTTGGTGGGGTTGTCCTCCACGAGCAGCACGCGGAACTCGCCGATGTCGGCGGGGTCCTCGTCGGCGGCGGCCGGCGCCGCCAGCTCCTCGCCGCCGATCTCCATCCAGAAGGTCGAGCCCTCGCCCGGGCGGCTGGTGAACCCGACCGAGCCCCCCATCATCTCCGCCAGGCGCTTGGTGATGGCGAGGCCGAGGCCGGAACCGCCGTACTTTCGGGTCATGGAGCCGTCGGCCTGCTCGAACCGCTCGAACAGGGTGGCCTGGGCGTCTTCGGCGACGCCGATGCCGGTGTCCTGCACCTCGAAGCGCAGGCGCGGGCCGTCCGGCGTCTCGCAGCGCGCAAGGCGCGCCTCTACCGACCCTGACGGCGTGAACTTCACCGCGTTGCCCATGATGTTGTAGAGCGCCTGGCGCAGTCGCAGCGGGTCGGCCTTGATCAGGCCGAGGCCCGGCTCCGCCGTCGCCTTCATGGTCAGCCCCTTGGCGGAGGCGGCGGGCGAGAGAAGCGTGGTGATCCCGACCAGGATCTGGGCCGGATCGAGCAGCTCCGGGTGCAACTCGAACTGGCCGGCCTCGATCTTGGAGAAATCCAGAAGATCGTCGAGGAGCTCGGTCAGCATGCGGCCGGAGGCGAGCCCTTCCTCGATCAGCGCCCGATCCTGCTGATCCAGGCTCTCGCGCTTGATGAGCTGCAGCACGCCGAGGACGCCGTTCATAGGCGTTCTGATCTCGTGGCTGATGTTGGCGAGGAAGCGCGATTTGGCCTCGGTGGCGACGGTGGCCTGGCGCTCCGCTTCGGCGAGGGCGAGCTCCTGGCGCTTGCGCGCGTCGATGTCGAGGAGGAGCCCCACCGAGCGGCGCGGGCGGCCGAGGGCGTCGTACACCACCTCCATATGGGCCTGGATCCAGCGGGCGGAGCCGTCGGGATGCACGAGGCGGCATTCCAGAGGCTTGGGGCGGCGGGTGTCGAAGGCGGCGATGTCGTGCCGCACGGCTTCGCGGTCGTCGGGATGCACGTTCGGCCAAAGGCCGCACATCTCTTCATACGTCAGCTCGCGCCCGGCCAGGCGGGCGAAGTTCGGGCCCAACCAGACGGCGCCCGCGGCATAGTCGACCTCGAACACCGCAGCCCCCGCCGCGCCGACCGCCAGGCGCAGGCGGCGCGCGTTGCTCTGCGCCTCCCGGCGGGCGGCCACGAGGGCGGAGATGTCGGACATGTAGGCGAGGACGCCGCAGATGCGCCCGTCGAGGTCGCGCCACGGCTGCATCTGCCAGCGGACCCACCGCAGGCGGCCGTCGCTGGAAACCAGGCGATCCTCGGTCCGCTCGACGGTCTCGCCGGCGAGGGCGCGCTTCTGGGCGGTGATGAACCGGGTGCGCGCGCGCGGGAACAACTCGTTCAGGGTGCGCCCCAGGAACTCGGTTTCGGAGCCGCCGAGCACGGTGCGCCAGGCGTCGGAGGTCACGCGGTGGCGCAGGTCCTTGTCGAACAGGGCGGCGGCGAAGGGCGCCTTCTCCACCATCTGGCGGACCATCTGCTCGCTGCGGCGCATCGCCTCCTGCGCCTCGACCAGGCTAGTGATGTTCTGGCTGAGGGCGTGGATGGCGAACCGGCCCGAAGGGTGGGGCGCGGCGCGGTAGCTCACCCGAAAATGCTGCACGCCGCGGTCCGCCATCAGGACGCGGACCACCGTCTCGCCCTGGCCGCCGTTCATCATGAGAGAGGCGATGAGGTCGCGGACGCGGTCATGGTCCTCGGGCGCCAGGCAATCCTTCAAGGCGGCGACGTCGGTCAGCATGAAGGCGCCCGTTTCGGCGGCGGCCGCCTCGGCCTCAGGATAGTGGAAGGTCATCGTCGCCGGATCGAGGGTCCAGGTCGAGACGCCCGCCGTCATGGCCACGAGGCCGTGGGCCTGGCGGAGCTGGGCGATCTCCTCCATCTCCTGGCGCTGATCGGTGACGTCGCGCAAGACGCCGAGGAGCCGGCCGTCCGAGCCCGCATGCGCGCGGACTGCGAACCAGCGCCAGCCGCCGTCGGCGGTCTTCAGCCGAAAGGTCTCCTCAGCCGAGCCCTGCGTGCGGCCGCGTTCTTCGGCGGCGCGCATGGCGTCCCCATCGTCGGGGTGGGCGAAGTCGTAGAGGCTGCGGCCGATGACCTCTTCGGCCCTCCAGCCGAGGCGCGTCTCCCACGCCGGGTTCACTTGCAGAATAGTGGCGTCGCGATCAGCGACGGCGAACAGATCCAGGCTTTGGGCGAAAAACCACGCCGCCGTCTCCGGGTCGAAGGGCGTGGGCCCCGCGTCCGACCGGGCCGGCGAAGACAGATGAGACATGCAAACCCCTCAAACCGCGTACATCTTGCGGCAAAAGGGTAAACATCCGGTTGGTGTTACCGCGCCGCAGCCTGAGCTCAGGTCTTGGCCCGCCTACGGACGCCTGCCCGCGAAGCGCGATCAAGGGAACGGTTAAGCTCCGGCCCGCGTTATGTGGCCGAGACGCGTCAACCATGACCAAGAGGAGATCGACATGTTGGGTTGGGCTTTAGTGTTCTTCATCGTCGCCTTGATCGCCGGGTATTTCGGCTTCATCGGGCTTTCCGGGGTTCTGGCGTCGATCGCGCAGATCCTGTTCGTGGTCTTCCTCGTTCTCTTGGTGGTCAGCTTCGTCATGCGGGCCCTGCGCGGCCGCTCGGTGCTCTGACCGCATAAGCCATAGGCTCGGGCGTTTATTCTCGGCGGCGGATGATGCATCCGCCGCCGTTTTTGCAGAGTCGTCAGCGCCGGGCGGCCGCCTCGGGGGCGGAGCGCGGCGCTTTGAGCGGCTGGTTGAAGCTGCGGACCGCCGCCGTCTTCACCCCCGTCTGGCCGCCGTCGTCCGGATGGGCGGCGAGGCGGCCGAAAAAGATCGACCACACGCCGAACAGCAGCACCAGCGCCAACAGCGTGGAGGCGGCCAGCACCGCCAGCATGGGATAGCCCCGCCGCCCCTGCTTGGCGCGGCTCTCGGGGATCACCTGCCCGTCGCCGGCGGCGTCCACGGGCGGTTTGAGGGTCGGTTCGGGGATATAGCGTTCCGGCATGGCGGCCTCCTTCGGAGAAGGCAACACCCGAGCGGGGCCGCCCGTTCCTCAGCGCCGCCCATTCCTCAGCGCCGGGAGATCACCCGGTGCAGCCTTGGCGGCGGCGCGGCGTTGCGGAGGCGGAAGTCGACCGGCGCAGCGTAAAGATCGAACGCCTCGGCCCGCTCCACCTTCACCTTGACGAGATCGCCGGGGCGGAGGGCGTGGCCGGGGGTGACGAACACCTTGCCGTCGATCTCCGGCGCGTCGGCTTTGGAGCGGGCGATGGCGAGGCCGTCGGCGCGCACTTGGTCGACCAGCACCTCGAGGGTCCGGCCCACCTTGGTCTTCAGCTTGGCGCGACTGATCCGCTCGGCGGCGGCCATGAAGCGGGCTCTACGGTCCTGCTTGACGTCCTCCGGCACGTGGTCCGGCAGGCTTTGCGCGGCGGCGCCCTGCACGTTCTCGTAGGCGAAGCAGCCGACGCGATCGAGCTGCGCTTCCTCCAGCCAGTTCAACAGGTATTGAAAATCCTCCTCCGTCTCGCCGGGGAAGCCGACCACGAAGGTGGAGCGGATGACGATCTCCGGGCAGACCTCCCGCCACTTTGCGATCCGCTCCAAGACCTTGGCGTCGTTGGCGGGGCGCTTCATGGCCTTCAGCACGCGGGGGCTGGCGTGCTGGAAAGGGATGTCGAGGTAGGGCAGCACCTTCCCCTCCGCCATCAGCGGGATCACCGCGTCCACGTGCGGGTAGGGATAGACGTAGTGCAGGCGCACCCACACCCCGAGCGCGCCGAGGCCCCGGCAGAGGTCCTCAAGGTTGGCCCGCCACATCTCGCCCCGCCACGCGCTCTCGGCGTAGCGGAGATCGAGGCCGTAGGCGGAGGTGTCCTGCGCCACGACGAGAATCTCCTTCACGCCGGACGCCGCCAGGGCCTCCGCCTCGGCCAGCACCTCGCCGATGGGGCGGGAGGCGAGATCGCCCCTGAGGCTCGGAATGATGCAGAAGGCGCAGCGGTGATCGCACCCTTCGCTGATCTTCAGGTACGCATAGTGCTTGGGCGTCAGCTTGATCCCCGCCGCCGGCACGGGCACGAGGTCGGCGAAGGGGTCGCGCGGCGCGGCGGCGTGGATCGCGTCCATCACCGCGCCGGTCTGATGCGCGCCGGTGACGGCGGCGAGGGTGGGGAAGCGCGCCTTCAGAAGCTCGGTCTCGCCGCCGAGGCACCCGGTGACGATCACCGGGCGGCCCGAGGCCTGCGCTTCGGCGATGGCCTCCAGGCTCTCTTCCCGCGCCGAGTCGATGAAGGCGCAGGTGTTGACCACGATGGCGTCCGACCCCGCGTAGTCGGGCGAGGTCTCATAGCCCTCAGCCCGAAGCCGCGTCAAAATCCGCTCGGAATCCACCAGCGCCTTGGGACAGCCGAGACTGACCATGCCGATCTTTTTGGGAGTAGCGTTCACGCGATCACTTGTTCCAAACCCGCTCACCCCGGCGAAAGCCGGGGCCCAGGACCGTCCAGCGGAGCGCACCGGCTCTCCCTGGGTCCCGGCGTCCGCCGGGATGAGCGGATATAGGGGATAATCGGGCGCGGGTCATCGAGGCAGTTTTGCGGCGTTTCGCAAACCGTCCGCCATGAGTGGAGAGCGATCACTAAAGAATATATCATCAAGCCATGCTGAGCAGCGCCAAACGACAACGAAACGCCGAGCGGAGTAGGCGGCTCGTTGCGCGGGCCCGTGAGCTTTTTATTGAGATTGCAGACAGGCACCATCTTATCTTGGAATGGGACGAGTGTGATCAGGTCGAACTCGCCGCACATCTTCATAAGCAACCGGGTCTCGACTGGTCACTTTGGCTGAATGTTCAGAACGAAGACGAAATAGGAATCCAGAATGCTTGGTTTAACGTCGAATGGTTTCCCGCATACCAAACATCAAATGAGACTGAATTCGTGGCCACGTTGGATGGACTCATTTCTGGATCAGTAAGACTAGTTTGCAAATTTGGCGCGCGCGGAAAACTTCCATACTCGGTCAGCATTGAAGCCAAAACAGACGCCGGATGGAGAAACATTTCCGGTTACTATAGAGCTTTTAGTCATTTAGGTCGTCCGAAAGGCATCATGATATTAAGGAATGGCCATGAGCCAATCGTCGAAGGCAGAGCAAAATCAATATCTCCGCCTGAATAAAGTCTGAAACGGGTGGCGAGCGGATTTACGCCCATTTAAGCAAAGTCCGTAAGGCGCGCCGCCAGCGCCCCCACCACCGACCCGCCCCCAAACCGCACCCCCACGATCCCCGCCGCCTCGGCCGCCGCCATGTCGCTGGCGTTGTCGCCGATCATCAGGGTGCGGGCGGGGTCGACGGGGAACCGCCGCAGCAAGCTCAGGATCATCCCCGGCCCAGGTTTCCGCCAATCGCACGCCCGCGCGTACCCCTCCACCGTACCCTCCGCGTGGTGCGGGCAGTAGGCGAAGGCGTCGATCCTCGCGCCGTGCTTGGCCAGCTCGGCGTTCATCCAGGCGTGCAGGGCCTGCACGTCCGCCTCGGTGTAGAAGCCCCGCGCCACGCCGGACTGGTTGGTCGCCACGAAGGCGAAGAGGCCGGCGTCGTTGACCGCCTTCACGGCCTCGATCGCGCCCTCCACCCACTCGATCTGGTCGGGGCGGTAGGCGTAGCCGACGTCCTTGTTCAGCACCCCGTCGCGGTCGAAGATCACCGCGCCGCGCAGAGCGTTCGTTTCGCTCACGGCAGGCGGCGAAAGCCGTAGCGTTCGAAGATCGCCTTCGCCTCCGCGCCCTCGGCGAAGCGCAGGAAGGCCGCCGCGCCGGGCGAGGCGCCCTTCAGGAGCGCGGCGGGATAGAGGATCGGCGGATGGCTGTCGTCGGGAAAGAGGCCGACGATGCGCACGCCCGGCTCGACCTTCGCATCGGTGTCGTAGACGATGCCGAGCGGCGCCTCGCCCCGCGCCACGAAGTTCAGGGCCCCGCGCACGTTCTCCGCCCGCGCCACTTGGCCGGAGACCTGATCCCACACGCCGAGCTTGGTCAGCGCCGCCTGGCCGTAGAAGCCGGCCGGCACCGCCGCGTCGGCCATGGCGAGCTTGCCGCCGCCGAGCGCCTTCAGGATCGGAAAGCCCGGCGCGATGCTCAGCGCCACGGCGGAGTCCTTCGGCGCGATCAGGGCGAGGTGGTTGGTCAGGAGGTCGCGCCGGGTGCGGGGCTCGATCAGGCCGTGCGTCTCTACGTCATCCATCCATTGCACGTCGGCGGAGAAGAACACCTCGGCCGGCGCGCCCTGGTCGATCTGGCGCGCCAGGGTGGAGGAGCCGGCGAAGCTGAACGTGATCCCCTGGCCGGTAGCGCGGGTGTAGGCTGAGGCGACGTCCTTCAGGGCGTTCTGCAGCGAGGCGGCGGCGAACACCGTGACGGGCCGCGCGGGCTCGGCCGCCAAGGCCCGGGCGGCGAAAAATCCCGGCGCGCTCAAAGCCGCCGCCACAAGGCCGATGAGGGCGAGCCAAGCGGGTCTTTTCATCCTGGACGTTCCCTCTGACGGACGATCTGCAGTATAAGCCTGGATATGGGCGAACGGGCGACGGATGCGGGGCGACAACGCGCCCGCGCCTGTGTAGCAAGGGACTATACAGCATGAAACCGGCGGCGGCTTACGCCAGGGGAGGCTTTTCTTGGCGCGGATAACCTTACGGCAGCTCCTGGATCACGCGGCCGAGCACGACTACGGCCTGCCGGCGTTCAACATCAACAACATGGAGCAGGGCCTCGCCATCCTTGAGGGGGCGGACGAGCTCGACGCGCCGGTGATCATCCAGGCTTCCCGCGGCGCGCGCGCCTACGCCAACGACATCATGCTGGCGCGCCTGATCGACGCCCTGGTGGAGATCTACCCGCATATCCCGGTCTGCATGCACCAGGACCACGGCAACGGCCCGGCCA
>Ga0116229_10011836_pt1 | contig 12753 bp, 10 predicted proteins | sample S1TSphgellanicum_3_FD_87313 | JGI IMG/M metagenome (GOLD analysis project Ga0116229, IMG submission 87313) | Host-associated microbial communities from peat moss isolated from Minnesota, USA - S1T2_Fc - Sphagnum magellanicum MG | ecosystem: Host-associated > Plants > Peat moss > Unclassified...
AAAGAAAAACAAGGGGGGAGGGAAGGAAGTAGGGAACAAGGGCATGGTTTAGGAACCAACTAAGTCGGGGTGTTATGAAGTTATGGTTGTAGTTCAACAAAGAATGGTCAAAATGGCATCATATTCAATTGACGCATTGGTAGTGCAAAATCACATATGTCAAGGCAAAAAACTCTAATGTCAATGTTGTAATTGAGAGCTTTGTTTATGCAATGGTATGAAGTTGTTCCACTTAGCAACATGGCGAATTTGTTTTTTAACGAATCACTAGGGCAATATTCAATCATTGCCTTAATGAATCAGTATGGTTTAGGGCCATTTCACCTAGGAACATGGTGAGTTTTTTTCCTACTGAGTCATTAGGATGATAGTCCTAATTGCCTTAGTGACTCACTAAGTACCATTGCTTCACCCTAGTGATTCAATATGAGGCAAAATGGCCCATTGGGTGCATTCCCTTTGTAAATATATCATAGAATAGCATGGGTAGGTTGCAAACTAGAGTGGATAGGAAAGGATTTATGCCATTTAAAAGTGCCTAAAAAGGTGATATTTCTTAAGTTATCTATAGCAACAATTTGTGTGAGCATAACAATTACAAGTATGTAATAGAAGAACATTTTTGATACTTAACATATATATGCAAAACATATTCCATTACATGCCATTAAATATATCCTTTATGGTCTTACCATTCTTTTATTTTTCAATGTCAACCAAAAGAAAAATGTTAATTATAAAAGGGTTTTCTTTGGGAAAAATTTGCAAAACTAACAAAGTACCACCACTATTGTTCATTGTGTTGTTGCTAATTGTTGGTGTTCATTGTGTTGCTTTCCCCCTATGTGGTTGGTATTACCCCTACCCCTACATTGTCCTATAGGTTGGAGTTTTGTTGGAGGTGAAAGGTTAGTGGTTGCAAGGCTTTGGCAAAAACTTTTGCACTTTAAGTATGTTTGTTTTTTCACTAAACTTGTGTGATTTTTTCCCCCTTTTATATTGAAAAAATGTGTTGATAATATGTTTGGATTTGTTTATGCGTGAATTATTGTCAAATTGGAAATATTGCTTACAACCTTAAGTTTTACCTTTTATTGTTAAAAGAAATTTTGAGGCAATTTTGCAATTTACTTACATAATGTCTTTTGTGAAAATCAACTTGTGAATAATTTGTCTACATTTTCACATTCTACAAAATTAGAAAGACTATAATTGTTTAATTTTCTCTACCCTAGTTTGTTAACACTTGACACATTCTAAAAATATAACCATTTTTTTAGATGAGGGATGTGATGTGTTCATGAATGAGAGTGAAATGAGACTAGAGGAAAGAATTGAAGGTGAGAAATCTTAAGAAATTCCAAGTTTTCAATTGGAAAATGATGATATAATGCAATTAATTATGAAGAAATTACATGGACAAAGGTTGAAGTGGAAATCCATGGCAAAAATTATCCAACTTGGGCAATTTTTTGTGTCAATGATGAATCATTAATTTTTGTTAAGGTGCCACAAGTCATGCATTGTATGTGGTGTTAAAGTAGACCAATAAATCGTGTGGTAATGGAACAAAGAAGAAAGTTGAGTAAAGGTTTTGTTTCATATTTTAAAAGCAATGGAATAATTGCATTGAAAAAACATGTACATGAAAACCATGGACTAATTGTCAAAAAAATTGGGGAAAAAATGAATAACAACCTAAAACGTCCATTGGAAAAACAACATGCAAAGAAAAGGCATGCAATGAATAAAAGTGAAATCTCCAATTGTTTGGGGCCATAGATCCTTACAAAAAGGATAATGTGCGCTAGATTTTTTTGTGGAAAATTTGAGTTTATTAGTTATTAAAAACCATTTGCCCAATGCTTCAAATAAGTTAATTGCATTGGCAAGAACTTTGCAAAACCTTTTAGAGCAATATGGCTTGACCAAAAAGATCTTTGCTTGAATGTTAAAGATGAAGGTGCAAATATGAATACCATGACAACTACTTTGAAATCAATAGTAAGTTATGAATCTTTGAGTGTGATGGAATGTTCTCAAGGGACTTACTTTGAACATGCTTGCTCTAAGGCTTATCAATATGCAATTGTTGAAGAAAGAATTTCTAGGGGCTTGAAATATGTTTCCCTTAAATTTGCCCAACCAAATTTGCAAAAATGTATTACATGGCTTAAAAAATCAAGGAAAGGAAAAGATGAATGGATGAAAGCTTACATTGCTATAGGCTTCACATTCAAAAAATTGAACACTTTAGTCAAAAGAAAGTAAAATGCAAGTTATTTTGTTTTAATCGTTTTAATTATTATAATTTTGAATAGTTATATTCCAAAATGTTGTTTTCTGGATTAATAATGTGAATGGTCTAGGTTTGCAAACAAAGTGATCATGTTTTAGGAAGCCCTTCAATTTTGAAAAGCCATTGCCTATGTTACAACAAGCAAACTAATCCTAGGTTCACTAACCAAGTGCCCCCTCCACTCATATGTCATATATCACAAATTATAGTAGATGTTTCATCTCTTGTTATCATTGTTTGCATCTTAAACTAACCCAAGGGTCATTGGTTGTTAAATGATGTTTTGAATGCAACCATATCAATGAGTTTGAAGTTAAAGGAAGAAATGAACCATCTTTTTTTATCAAATGCTTTGATTGATGATGATGATGATGATGATTGTTTAACTGTTGAATTGGGAACTTTTGCAAAGAATAATAAAAAGGAGGTCATTAGGGTGATTGATTTTTTCCCCTTTTTTCCTGAAAAGATATGATGAGAAAAACCTTACAATACACTAGTTTTTATGTTAGATCCTAAATTCAAGAGTTAAATATTGATCTCTTCTTTTATTGGTCGTGAGCATGAGTGGGTCATAGTTGAAGAATATGATAGGAAATCTTTGTTTCTTATGTTATTGAAATCTTATCAGTAAGTGCATCCATTTTTTGAGGCTTAAAATTCTCTTGTTTACATAATTAATGAAGATAAGAGCTTAGACATTTGTGAGATGGTGGTTGACACCAACAAACTTGCAAAAAGTTTGTTAATTGAAAATTGTTGATATTTTGTAAATATTAGGTGGATGCAAAAGATTCAAACATCCTTTAGAATGGTGGAAGAAACATGAAATCATGTTCTCAATTGTTGGGTTTTTAACTAGACAAATATTAAGGTTTGTAAGTTCTCAAACTAAAACTGATAGAATTTTTTCCCTTGTTGGAATTCTCACCAATTTGTCACTTACAATCAAATAACCCTGGTAAATTAATGTTAGTAAGTAAGAATTGGCCAAATGACGCAAAGATGGATGGGTTGCACAATTCTTAATAATTTGGTATATTTGATAGATTTTGAATTAGATGTAGAATAAGAGATAAATGAGTTTTAAGGCTCATTTGAATGAGATAAATTGAAGGAGGACTAATAAAAAAAGATTGTTTATATATCTTTGAAATGTGATCACATATTTTTATTTAGATATTAGAGCTTTGTAATGATTGCTGATTTATTTTTGACATATGAAAATTCCAAAAAATATTTAAAGACCTTAATCCTAAAATCTGAAAGTGGAGTTAAAGAGCCGGTGTAATATAACTGACTAATCTAAATGAGTTGAGAACCAATTGTGAAAGAACTGGTTGGACATAAGGAAAAACAAAAATAAAGAACCAAACAAGTTTAATGTGAGAACTGGAACAGCCAGTTATGAAAACAAGTTAAACCCTAAACCACCCAACACGGGTTTAGGTTACATAGTCACAATTGTTTTGAAAGTAGCCCCAATTGTAAGGACTAAGGACCTAAAGGGAGTCTTTAGAAAGAGGAAAATAATTGTGTGCTTTGTGTGCATGGAAATAGCAAAATAGGTAACCATTTGTGAACATGACTCTCACCTTAAACCAAATTGACAAATACCACTTCAATCCAAGAGAAAAATGCCAAGAAAATTTCCAACTTTAGGCCAATATACTGAAACAAAAGTTTCAAGCTAATTTGCAAACTAATTTTGAACTGTGGCTTCGATTCTTTCAAGAAGCACGATTCCAAATTGTAAGAACCGCCCTGATAACCATCGGGTTCTGTTCTTTGTTTTTCATAACTAACCAACACTGCATCAAACCTTTGGGGCTTAGGGTCTAACACTAAACCCTTAAACCCTAAACCCTTTATAGACTTATGTTCCAACCCTTAAGACCAAAGTGCTTCAATCCCTCTGCCACAGTAATCCAATTTTATTTATAGTTTTATAGTATGTCTTAGGCTGTAGAGCACTTGGTCTTTGAGACTTTGCTACTTGTTTATTGTATATTAAGACGAATTCATGATAAAATTATGTACCCTAAAGGTTAAACCGTAAGCAAATTAAAACTATCCCAAACTCCAAAAATTAGAATTGTTGCCAATATGTGGTCCTTGTGCTACTCCGTAGCATGGATGCATCTGGCTGCCTCAATTGCTCCTTGATTGTTAGTACATGCATTGAGCACTAGAACAAATTGGACCCTCTGAGAATCATTCCTCCCCAATCATTCCTCAACCCTAAACCCATAATTCGGCTTATTATAAGCTTATGGGGAGGAATCATTCCTTCTCAATCATTCCTAATCCTTACACCCAAAATTTCAGTTTACCAGTAGTAGTTAATCCTTCTGGTTCATTCCTAAACCCTAAACCCAGAATTTGGTTTATGGGTTTATAGGTCAGAATCATTGATTGTCACAAACATTGAAAAAATCATGTTAAACACATTTGCGAGGAGGAGCACAGAGACTTGAAATTCACATCATGGTTGCAGTGCAAATTTGAGTCTAATCAGCATTTTGTCAAAAGCACACGTCAGGTCCAAAATTGAACTTCCTCACTCACAAACTTGCACAACTACTAATACTACTACTACTACTATAGGTTGACACAAAATGAAAGAGGAAATTATTACTTGCAAAGAAATTGTGGCGCAAGTAGAGAAACCAGCTAACCTGGCTCACAAAATACATTGCCATTTGTATTCCAACATAAGGTTTGAGAACATGTAGATAATAGAAAACACAGGTTGGTTGCCAAACACATGAGGAAAAGCTCCAACAAAAGACTGGATCAAAATGCCCATCCAATAGAACATACACCTCAGGAGAGATGGGGCCAATGGTCTGTCATAGACAAATTTCAATCTTTTGTTCAAGGTTGTGAACTTGGAACCTCTTTAGAGTCCCAATGTTTCAATTGTTACAGAAGAGATGTTGCATGCAATCTTCAAGTACAGTGATCACAGCACAAAGCAGAGAACTAATGTAGTGGGTAAAATGTTTGAGGCAGAATTGCACCCCAAGAAAAGTAAATGTCAGAGGCCCACAACAGCATCAAATTACTGATTGTATAAATCCACTCTACATACCTGCAGTGGATGACTAATTGACTTCACTACTTTAGACAAGGGATATACCTCCTGTCAGATTGAATCCAGATCGGCCAGGCAAGTAATTTCGGCATGCATATGTCACAGCTGCATGAAAGCCTGGTGCATTATCTAACATCACAAAGTGTCCACCCTGCAAATGACCACAATGGTCACCAGAAATCCAGAAAATAAACTGTCAGATTTGCATTCCCTTCTTTGTCACAAACCCGAGAATTAAACACTAGTGTTAAGCTTTATACAAATACCCAAGCTTTACCCAAGTCTATAGTGCTTGAAAAACTTGGACAAAGATGACTGTGTTATGACCAGTACCCACCACACCATCTTTGACACCTACCTCATCCTGCACACCTATCTTGGTCTGTGCACATGAACCAAAAGCATTTGGTGGACAACACTAACCCTAATAGTGCAAAAAAATCTGTTCTCTCTAATGAACAAATTTCCTTTGGTGTGAAAATCTAACCGTCACTCAACCAAAGAGATGGGTATTTTGTGGGATTCATTTTAAAGAGTCTTGAACTCACAAAGAATTATAATCATACATGTGTGAACAATCCCATCTAACAGAACAGGAAGGGGTATACCGGTTGCCTCAATAGTTTTACCTGGGGAACACGAATAATTTCACATGGTACATTCATAAGCTTACGAGCCTCCTCAGCACCTCGAAAATCCATCCAGTCTTCAACACCATAGATGAAAGATGTTGGTACCTTCCAATCTGGTGCACTGCACCACCCCCCAAAATGACAGATAAATTACACAGTACTTCTTCCAGTGGAAATCTTTTTGAGTTCATGCTTCAGAATAACATATCACCCAAAAAATATTAATTAATTTTCTTTTCAAAAAATCCTGAAAACCTAATAATGCTAAATTTTGACATTTATCTTTAAGCACAGGCATATGAGGATAAATGCAAGTATATATATATATATATATATACCTGGTGAGGAGAGGTGATCGTGCAAATGCTCCTAATGAGAAGATATACTTCAGGCAGAGCTCGCCACTAGCTCTTGCAGCCAATGTATGGAACATGTAATCTGTACCACCAAAGAGAGACAGCTGAAAGCTCATCAACCCAAATTCAACTTTCTCCTGAAAATTACTTAAGGCGGAATTTTTTGGGGAAAATATTGAAAATCTTATTTAATCAGCTTTTTTTTAAATGAAAATATTGAATCAATCTTCATTTTAACCAAAAAAAAATTGCCCAATTGCTGGTTAAATTCTCCAAAACATGCATGAAGCAGAGAAAAAACACACCTGAAAACAATTTCGATTCCTGTTCATTCAACATGGTGCCTGAAGCATGTGTGCCAAACCTAGCTCCAGCATATCTACGGACCAGATTAGGACCAAATGGACCCAGGCCCCTGCACATATATAGTCATACCAACAGGTCCTATGTATCAGCACTGCACTTCTTCATCCCATCAACCACAGATGGAAACAAATCTCATCCTGCAAAGATTTGGTGGGTAAAATTGCACACCTTGTGAGGATCAATGATTTGGCAATGCCACACAAAGTTTACAAGAAAAATAAATCATTTCCTCTCCCCATTATAAGTAGGGGGAAACCCACAAAATCCACAATTTTTTCTAAGTCTCTTCTTCCCAAACATAATGCAGTACTTGGGATAGAGCTTTTTCTTGTGAAAGATATAAGTTATATTCCAAATAAAATCATTGTGAGACAACTGTTCAACATACCGTATGATTGCTTGTGGCGTCACATTCGACTCCCAAATAAAATTGGCAAGAACACCTTTCCAAGTTGACTTTAATTCAATCCAACGGTCAGACTCAGCAGAAAAACCCGCTGGACCAACGAGTATGAGATGTTTCACATGTTCTGGATGCTACACACACCAGAAGACAGAGAGTAATGTCTTAATTCACTTTGTCCATGTCTTCTTTTTCCACATTGCGTTCCACATTGCAATCAGACAAAAAGCTTTTTTACTGTTGCACCTTCCACGACTACTACTACCCACTGACTTCATCAGCTCCCGATGCTGGGTGTAAATACATATATCATAATCAGACCAAAATCTGGGTAAAACCCATTATAATAAATCTGCATCCCAAGTATCTCTCACATTTCTGGAAACAACCGGAAGATGACTCCCCCATGATGTTGGCTACCACTCAAGAGACAAGGGCTAATTAAAAAAAGTCAATAGTATCTTCATTCAAGCTGCTGCAATGAAACTCAGTAAGCTTGATTATGTTTTAGCTAGAGCACATGAGTGAAGGACTTTATTCAATGTGAAGTCAATGATGGTGGTGGGCTATGGAAAATTTATGAGTATGGAAGTTTAAAACCTTGAGGGCATATCGAGCTGCAATATAGCCACCAAGAGAATGGCCAAGCAAAATGAAGTTGTCCAAATTCTTTGCCTTCCTCCATTCTTCTAATGAATCAATAAACCATGATTCTGTCTCTGTGGCAAACACATGAAACAACCACACCCGTGGTCAGGTACCAAGCTTTATGTAACCCAGATAATTTTTAGTCATCAATTTTTGCTACTCAAAATGAACATGTACTGTTCTATCAGAAGAACATAAGTTTCAAACTCAATTCATGTCTACCCAAAAAACACAATAGAAAAACACAACAGAAAAAAAAATTTTAAAACACATGAATGCCATAAGCACATTCCGAGAATCATGATTTAACACATACCTTCAGTGCTTTTACAAGTAAAATCAGGTCTGCTTGAGGCACCCCATCTGTTAACACATTTGCCCCATCCAAGCAAAGCACAAATATTTTGTGAAGTTTGCAGAAACTTTTAACAGAATGGGAATTTTGTGATGTGAAACTCATTTGAAATCTTACAACCCATTGATGGAGAAAATTGCCAGTTTTCTGAGATTGGTGCAGTTTAACAGCTTTGACTTTTTTCATGTGTGTTGCTGCAAAAAAAAGTCAAAGCTGCAAAACTGCAATAAGAGAATGCAAACAAAATCAACATGTCTTTGAATGAAGAATGCTTTTCAAGTTGGACCGAAAAAAACCAAGAGCGAAGCAAAAAAAGCTTGAACAAAATCAACATCACTTCATTCAAATCAAGATTGTGTTTCAGAAAAAAATTGAGAGAAAAGAGCAAGCTTGAACTTTTGCAAATGAAATTGAAATAAGAGAATGTGGGGTGCATGTATGTACACATGTTTTACCCTAATTGATCAATGGCAAGCACCCGGAATTTGGTAGCAAGAGCATCAAAGTTGCGGAAGAAGAATCCTTGTGAAGCACCATAGCCATGCACCAACACAATAGTGGGCACTTCTTCTTCTACTACTTCTCCTTCTGCAACATCACCACTGTTCTTCTCAAATGTGATGGTGTTGATGAAGCGGGGTTCACTGCTGGTTGATCGGAACCACCGCAGCTTGGATCCTGGAGGTCCAGATCCAATGTTGATCTGCTCCTGTTGATATGGAGTTCTGTTATGTGTTGCAGAAATGCAAAACCCCAACAAGAAGATGTTAACGCCAAGATTGGCCATGCAACAACAATCTAGAGGAGAAAGAAAGATGATGGATGGATGGTACATTGCCACAATGCACAAAGAAATGGGTAGTGAGGTAAGCAGAAGAAGAACAACAAGAAGAAGGGAAGGAAGGAGAGGGAGTGACTGACTTGATAAGTGTGAGAAGGCGTTGTTCAGAAGCGATAATGTCTTTTCTGGAAGTGGGAATCCATCGCATGAAATTCTGTAGTGCTGCAAACATGGACTGTTTCTTTCCTTCTGCCAGTTCCATCTCCTTTTTTGCACTCGACTTGCTTCCCATAGAACTCACGTGTTTCGCAACTGCTGACACTCGTTGAATTCGTACAAAGCGCATTTACTCTTGTGCTCACTTTCTCGTACCAACCAGAGCTTCAAAATCCAAAAACTTGAGTACCCAACTCGCCAAGAATCTTGCTCTCGCCTTAACCACCCAGCACGGGCGCTCTTTTCTCTCCAATTCTCCCAGACCCACAAACAAACCTCTGCTCCAGAAAACCCTAAATCCCGCCCTTGCCGCAAGGTGGGGCGTCGCAGCGGTAGCCCGGCTTTTTCTAGCAGCTCCCGAAGGGACAATAGAGAGAGAGAGAGAGAGAGAGAGAGAGAGAGAGATGGCACCAACACAAGACTGGGTCACAAGAAGAAGATAATTCCTGTAAGCAAATCTCTTCTCTTTAACCAATTTCTTTTTGGCAACCAAAGAGGTTCCGCTTCTCTCACCTTGTAAATCCCGGGCTTCCAGCGATGACGATCACATAGGGGGTTTCCAGATTCCGATCCGGGAAGAAATCCGCACACAGTGAGTGAGTCGGTCAACAAATCAAGAAGAGAAACAAGCTTCAATCAATTCACAGGGAAGTCACAATTTCAGAGGCAAGAACACAAAAACCATCTTCCAAGCAACCGGAATTTCATGGCAGGTGCACAATACGCTTTTCACAGATTTGTTTCTTGCTTGCGGGATTGAAGGAACGGAAGATTCTCCTCGCGCGATCGAGTCAGCGAGCCAGCGAGCGCGCACCCGCCGGGAAAGACGCTGCTGCTTTGGGTCCGGGCGCGCGCGCGGCGACACGCCGGGACCGGCACGGGTCCGTCTGTCCGGCCGCCGGTGTTTGAAACACCCGGCCCGGCCTGGGATACCGGGCGCGTTTGATCGACACAATCGCACGTTCCTGCGACCCTTCAGATCACTGGGTCTTGGCCTCCGGGTGGGAAGTTCTCTTTGGGACTATGCCTTTTCTTCCACGTGTGGGATAGATCATCCAAAATGATGTAAACTTGTCCAATTTTTATATCATTTTGGATGATACCAAGAACCTCTAGAAGGCCTTTAGAACACTTGTTGACATTCATCCATTCACATCTTCATTGTCAAATTGTCTCATCCTACATCATCCCCCATTCAATTATGCTATTATGATTTTTACTATAACTCATGTAGTCATGGAGTTTTTAAAAAAAAATACATGTCGTATTTACAATTTAATGATTTTTTGGACAAAATTTGATGTATTATAGTTGTTGAATTCTTTAAATAAAATATTTCCCTTTCTAAAATGTTGATTAAATTGAAAATTGAATGAATAAGATTTGTGGATTTATATTTTTTATATATCATGCTTACATTGGTTCCCTTGCAAAAATGTTTTTCTCTGAACACATAAAATATGTTTAAGCCTTTTGATGTGGAATACTTCTTTTTGTATTATTAATCCTTCAATTGCCATTTTTTCACCAAAACAATTTTTTGTTTTGTGGGTTGCATTGGTTTATTTTTATTGCTAGGATGTGAAAATTTTCCCAAAATAAACCTTGAATTCAACATATAATATAACATTTTCCATGATTTCCATCTTAAACTATAATAATATTGGTTATTTTTGGCACAAATGAAAACATAAATCATTTTTCATCTTTTTTTATACAGCACATCCCTTTGCCACATTTATTTATTCTTGTTGGCATTTACCTTGATGTTTTCCAATTCTTGTTTGCCACCTTTTAATTGACCTCTACGAACCTTAGAGTGTAGTGAATTACAAGTGCAAAGGACTTGTGTTATATATTGATAATGGGTGAAAGCTAAAAGTTGGGACTTTTGGTGTGAGTTTTCTTGAGTGACACATGCATGGCTTTAATGTGGATTTTCAAAGTTTCTTGTAATGATAAACAATGGTTATAATGGGTGAAGAAAGATTAATCACATCAATGTTCCAAATCAATACAAAAAAATAAAAAGGTAGAATTGGAACATGATGTACAACTTTTCGATGAACAATTTATTCAAGTGTTTAGTTGCTAACAAACTATATAATCATCTTATATGGACAAATCAAGGAGTCCTTTTGTAGCTACCATATTGTCTTCATAAAAGATAAAATAGGAAAATGATGAAGGATTGCATACCAAAAATGGGAAGTAACAAAATAGGGGAAGATAGTATAATTGGTTTTAGAACCTCATTTCTTTCCCATCCCATTGTTGTTGTACCTAGTAGTACCACCTATGGATGTTCTGGCCCTATAAACCCAAAGTTCTTAAAAGTTTTCACACTAACCAACTTTTGAATTTTTGGAAATTTCACATTCATGGAATGAAAATTTAAAAAATTGGAGACTTAAAAGGCGATTTACTTATTATTATTGTATATTACAATATATACTAACATGGGTAGATGTAAGAAAGTTTCAAATGTTACACACAATTATGGCAATAATTACTATGTCTTACTAATATTCTTAGAATATCAATACCCATATGTATGCATGCACGTTTTCACATGTATTGTGATATCTTCAATATTTTCATAACCATATCGTGTTTTTAGTCTTCCCATGCAATTTTTTTATAAAAATGTAACATTGTCACCTTACACCAACAATTCAATAACATGGGAAAAAACTAAAATACCTAAAGTTGACACCTATTCTAAAACTTCATTCCATGTCATCTTGAAACTTTATAAATCATGTCAAACTTATGATAAGGCACAAAACTTTGAAAGATCAACATAACGTAAACAATTCAAAGTTGATCCATCCTTTAAACACCTCAATAACCAAAAATGCAAAAGATTCAAGTCTTCACAAGTTTTCACAAATCATTTACTTCATCCAAATGTTCACTACCATACAACTCACTAAACTACACATACCTTTCAATTTTTTTGAAATAAATGGCAATTGTAGAGAAAAAAATTTTACAAATCATTGCTTCAAAAGACTTATAGAACCAAGTTCAAGCATGGAAATGGAACAAAGGTCAATGAAAAAACCCCCATGTTAGGATAGTGACAACTCCAAGTGACATATTTGTCTTTCCTATAGTAGAAAATAAATCTAAAGCCCCAAGTGTTATCAAATTATACTAAAATTAAAAAAACCTTCTTCCCAATAGGAAATCACTAAATGTTATGAAAAACTTTCTACCAAAGTTAATTTACCATAACCAATGGCATCCAAATAGTAATCTTAATATGCTATAATGTCTAAATGCTATGATTAAAGACTATCATTTCTATCTAACCAAATTTGCGAAACTAGACCTCAAAAAAAATGTCATAGAAAACAAAAATTTTGAACTTTCTATGAAAGATTGTGTCCAAAGACTTTTATTGAATCTTATTTCAAAGGATAACTACTAATATGAAAATTGTTGCCATGGTCTGCACGATGAAAGTTTCATATCCATCTTGTAGATGATGGTAGTGCCCACTTCCATGCATGTTGAATTCTAAGTTATTCCTTAAACATGTGAAATTTTGATTCAAATACAATATAGGCCAACAAAAAAAGGCAATCCATATTG
>Ga0116229_10011844_pt1 | contig 12744 bp, 13 predicted proteins | sample S1TSphgellanicum_3_FD_87313 | JGI IMG/M metagenome (GOLD analysis project Ga0116229, IMG submission 87313) | Host-associated microbial communities from peat moss isolated from Minnesota, USA - S1T2_Fc - Sphagnum magellanicum MG | ecosystem: Host-associated > Plants > Peat moss > Unclassified...
AACCCACTCCCCATGGTCCAGAGTATATGGTGATGAGGAGATACATTACCTCCCCAACACCACCCACAGGATCATGGTAGCAATTGGCATCTCTAACTGGAATTGGTCTCCTACAGCAATGGGGTAGGGTAAATGGCAAATAGTGAACTTGAATTATATTGACTAGTTGAAGGTCACAGATTTTCACATACGTATCATTGTTGCACATTCTCGAAACTGGGTCTTGTGGTCCACATGGGATAGGAGAATATTCCTAAATGTGCAATTGTAGGGTCGGTCACGCTAAGGGCTGCTCCAACTGTGATCTCTAAGTATCTCTGCTCTTCCCACAATCTTAGCTGCTCAACTTGGTGCTGACTCAGTCACCACGTGCCTGCAGATTCCTGAAAGTGTACAACCAGAAGGTGCTGATCAGTCCAAAGTCAAATGGCCACTTTGTCACTATGGTGACAAAAATTGAAGCACTCCTCATGTCCATCTTCACCATCCAGGGAATTCAATGTCATTGGATCAACTTGGCTGATTGGTTAGGACTAATCAACCGCAAAGAAGTGGAGGCATTGAGCCATAGTTCTCCAAAGGGTTATTGATAACCATAGTTTCAACTTCCAAGGATATCCTGATCATGGAGAACTATTGTTTTTCATTTTATGTATAGGACCCACCAACTGTTCAGGCCACAAATTTCTCCCCTGATTGCCCTAACCCTTACTCTCTAGCCCATGGTCTTCAAGAAGAATGAGAAGAAATCATCTAACATTCAGAAGGGTTTGCTTTAGGGATGTCAGACAATTTACAAATTTTAAAAGCAATGCAAGGGAATGCAACCCTGCTCTTCATCTGTCTGACAAACTGCTTATGAGTCTAAGCCAACAGATTTTCTCAAATTTGGATCTAGTTTTCTCAAACTAGAATACCCAATTTGTTAGAGAGGAGGTCTCAACACAAACACCAAACAAGGAACAAGGAACAGATCATCTGATCAGATACAACCCTTGCCAAATGCCTTCTCAAGGGTTGAAGCTCTGTTCCCAGCACAGCCCTTGGAAGGACAGCACAGCTTTCGCATATCAGGTATCACAGCCCAGTTGAAAGTACCCATCATAAAAGCTATTCGAGATGTGCCCTTCAAGAGGCTGAGCACAAAACCTTCAATGCTTGGGCACAAGATGACATAACCCATCCCTACTGTTCGAATCTTCTCTCAAGGGCAGCAATAGGCAAAAATTCGAAGGGGTTGTTTAATAACTAACAGGGCAGAACCCAATGATATGTAGAGACTACTGGAAGATAAGAATTCACATCCAAAACATAGAGCACAAGTAGGTATGCTAACAAAATTCCACAACTGTGGATCTAGTGATATAAATTGAGAGAAGGCTCCACCAGGAAAAGTATCCAGCCAATGCCAGTAACTAGCATCTGTCAGTTGGTACTGCTGTGGCCACTTTTTCTCATTCCACCACCGATAAGAACTCAGAAATGTGCAAAGAGGCTGTTCTTCAGCAAGCTACAAAACCTGGGTCATTTCCAACCCACAAAGTATTTCCAACCAATCCCTCTTTCACATGACCAGCTTTAGTATGCCAAATGTCACCCTCATGCTCATAGCCCTGTCCAATATGAGAACAACTGATTCATACAAACTAGTCCCATATCCCATCTGAAAATTGAGCAGTGTTTTGAAATCCTCTTTGTCTTCATGTGCAACCTCAATATATGCAAGAATAATTTGCAAGAGACACTTATACAGCTTCCGGGTCAAAAAATCAAGACTCAAACAATGCATGTTATTCATGTTCTATCCACTAGCCAAGCACAGCATAGGTAAAGCAGATCAGTAAATGCTTTACATCTTCTCAAGGTTTAAGAGATATTGCCAAGCCAATCTTTGCAGCCTTCTCCAATGCCTTTGTGTCCACCTCACCAGAAATAGTGACCAGAGATTTTGGCCTCCACTCATGCTGCAGAAGTGCTGCCACCTTGCCATGACTGTTCAGTCGTGCCTTCACTGTTGTCAGAACATCCAACTCATACAAACCACCCACAGTGAACGTGTTCTCATTCTTTGAAATCTTGTGCAAAATCTCAGCTGCAACTGTTGTCCTTGACACTGGGCTCACTGTGTGCAAGTAGGAGGCCTTCAGTGTGTCACCCTTGTCAGCCCTACAAATGTAGCCACCAACAACTTATCAATTTCCAAAGCATCAAGCCCTAAGGTTAGCAGATGTGTGCACTTCCTTGGTAAGATCTGAGAGAACCAGGCATTTTGTGCTGAAGTCACAACAAATACTTGGTAGGCAAGACTTACAAGGTCAAAGATGCATTGAAATCCGGCTTTATAACATTAAGACCTGCACTGTATTTGGTAATGTTTCCAGATGCAGTGTCAAAAGCCAGTTCTCCACCAACAGCAAAGCCATCACTACCAACAACTCCAGTAGCCTCTACAATTGGTGATGGTGTCAGGCCAACCTTGCCTGTGATGGCTGCATAATCTTGACGATATTGCAATTCAAGCTGCATTAAATAAAGCAGTTTCAGATCACATATTAACACTCAATGCAGTAATCAACAGGCACAAAACAACCATGTACACAGGTTGCATTGAGAAAAGATGATCAATGCAGACTCCAATCCACCCCTGTATCTGCTTCTTTAAGGACTTTTGCACAAATATGTCTCAGGTAAAGTACCCATTGTAAGTACAAATCTTGACAACTGAGAGCCCCATAAGCAGGAACTACAATCCAGGATTGATTTGCTAGAGTCCTCTTATATGTTTCTGTTTTTAAAGATCTGGTTAATTTGCTGACATACAACAAGATACAAAAAGGAGTAACAGGTTCCATATCAATCAATGGATTGCCATACAAGGACCAAAATTGAGGATAATAACCATGTTTTCAAGCTACAGATCATGCATATGAGAGACACTTACCTTGCCAGAATTGTGGTCTGGAATTGTGAAGGAAAAGATACTCTTTGCCCCAGGTGCAAACTCATCAACTGTGATGGTTGTAATTATCTGCCAAAAGGAACCCAGAAATTACTCAGAATATTCACAACCTCAGCCACTGCAACCTCCTTGCCACAGAAGTCCATATGCCATCCAGGTTTCAAAGAATCTCCAAAAGCTCACAATGCACAGGAAAAACGTAGTTTGCAGGCTCAACAAAGCAGCTCATCTGAACAAACTGTTGATTCTAATACTTGCAATCTTTCAAAAGCGGTAATAGATATATGTGTAACAAACCCACAGCTGAACCAGTACAGAAAAGTATACTTACATTTGACTTTGTGTCAACTTTCACATCAGCTGTGATGTTGTTGTTTTTGAATGATGTGGTCACATCTGCCAGGAGGGCCTCACCACGCGTCACTGCATTGGAAGTGAAGGCCTACAGAACACCACAACGCATACATATGATGTCAACCCCCAAAAACTGTTATGACCAAAAAAAAAAAGCCGAAGCAAATGTGCAAGTCTACATACTATTTCCCTTCCCAATCAAGTTGCATTCTTTTGCATGACTGTTTGCCTCACCAATCCAGATTGGGTTGTTGTGGCAACAACAAATTTATGGTCATAGGTGTAGTCCTTTGTCAGAAGATCTGCAAAAAGATGAAAACAATCATTTCTGCCATTAGGTTCCACTATAACATTGTGTGTGTATCAAGCTTAGAATGAGTTGAAAAATGGCAAGAAGAGCTGCTGCACTCCCTCAAATAGCAGCATATCAAGCAGTGGAGAAACCAATCTTGAATATATTGTTATTCAACAAAAAATAGGAAATAAGGAGTAGGAAGCATGGTGACTTACAATAGTGTCAGCAGTAATGATTTTTTAAATCACTCAGTAATAGTGGACACAAGGATTTGTTTTAACAAGTTCTAATACTCAGAAGGAGTAAGCTGAGAGTGAACCCAGAACCAAGCAAACCCCAGATTGCAGAGCATCTGCAGCTCACCCAACTTATCTGGTGCCTTGCCCCTGATAAGGATCCTTGGTAAAACCCTCTTTCAGAAACATCAACACATGAACTGCAAGACTGGATCATGACAACAATCTCTAGATCAAGCTTCAAAACCCCGCAAGGTACAACACCCTATGACACCCGCAATACGCCTTTACATTGATCACTCCCTTCTTGTAGCACTCGCGAGCAGCCGTGACATCACATGACCATCAAACGCAACCAACAGAAAAAAACTCTTTCAGAGTCTCCTTCAGTGCACGACAAAACAGTGCTTCTAATGAACTTACACATTAACATCATACACGGCTATGACGAGGACATAGTTTTACGCTTTAAATACCAAAAAAAACTCGGCCTCTCTCCTGTTTCCTTCCATACTTCGGGACATGTAATAGGGGAAGCGGGAAAAAAAAACCCTCTTTCCTGGAGACGAAAAACGGCATGTCCCGTTGAATACTTACACAATGAAAACGAACAACAGACAGGAAGCCCCGACAAGCATTGAAGACCAAAAGCTTTGATCAAAAAAAAAAAAAAAAAAGCGAACCTCTGGCCTTCTTGCCGATCTCGGAGTAGAAAACCGGTCCTTTGCCCATGTCAGCGGTGTGTGGGCTATGACCGCGCGCGAGAGAAACGTCGGCAACGAGACGGAAGAAACCTAGCCTTGCGGAAGCAGCAAAGATCAGCGCAGATCGCGCCCTCGCGAGAGCGCACGCACACACGCACACTCAGCAGCAGCAGCGAGCAAGCACAGGCGCTCCGAGCCTTAGGGTTTAGCTCGAATGAAAATCATCCACAAAGACTATTCATCCAGGCCTATAATTCATCTTTCCAGGCCTACGAGAATAATGTGTTCGGGCAGCTCAGCCCTTGTGTTCTTTAAAAAATAAAGAGGAATATTCTGCTGCAGATTCTCTTTTTTTATATTAGTGTATTACTGTAATACCTGGGCCACTTAAAGACATGTTTGTCAAATAATTAATTATTTTTGAGAATTCCATTTCCACAAATCATATATTCTCAAAATATTTCATCATATTTTTAATTTTCTTTCAGAGAAAATAAAATAAAAAATTCAAAAATGTTGAAATTAATTAATATTAATTTTTAAAAATTCTGAAAATAATATAATCGAACAATAATATACATAGGGTGTTGAATAGGCTTGTTAGTAGGTAGGTGTGCCGAAAAAATGTTATAGTGCAATGAAATTGTTGGACTTGGTGGTTTGAAATTTTTTTTTCCTTAGTTACCTTGAGTGAACTAATAATTTAAATATTTTATAAGGTTTGGAAGGTTTGTGAGAATTTTAGAAGACCAATGCAAATGCGAGTAAAGGGACCATTATTTTTCATGTTGAGCATAATATTGTTGTATGTAAGCTTGAAATTGTTTTTCTTAGGCCAATGGGGTTGTTGAATTTAGTGGTTGGAATTTGTTTTTTTAGTTATATTGAGCGAATTAACAATCAATGTGTAATAGTTATTTACAAACAATGTTCTAACACATTATTTCTGCACTTTGTTAGTTTAGGCCAAGTTTTTATTGTTTTGATGGTTTTTTACAAATATAAAAAACTAGTAATTTTTTTGTATTCTAAATTATGTGTAGAGTAAAGCACAAAGGTTACCAAAATAAGGGCCCACCTAAGAAGGTAATCAAAGGTAGGCCCAATTTTAATAATGTTTTCCCTTAATGTTCACTTGATGTAAAGATCGTTGCAATTATTTTTAACAATTGAGCATGCAAACATACATGACCACAGGTGTAATGTGATGAGTATTTTCTAAAAAGTTACATTATGTCTATTTTGAACATATTCGTTTTCACGTCAACTTAGCATTTGCATGTTTTTTTGGGTGTCATGTTTTGGTTTCAAATTCTTTTTGCCCCATTGAATTCAAGCAATGTCAACATAGAGTTTTCAAATCATAATTTCTAACATTATGGTTGCATTGTAGTAGAAGAAACTAGGTTGTGTACACCTCTATAAACCTTTTTGGATATTGGGTGCAACTCATAATAAATTACATATGAATAACAATAAATCCTTGCAATCTTTTTTTATCATTCAACAATTCCTATCATACAAGTTCTTAGGCAGGGTCAAAGCATATTTGGGGTACCAAAAAGGACCATCTCCTTTTATATCAATGGACTCCCTCACTTAAAACATGTTGGAACTTAATAGCACGTTCATATTGAAAGTTTGAATTTTTTCATAGATAGATATATTATCAAGGTATTATTCTATGCATAGCATGTCGAATTTGAACAAATTTTAGAATTCCTACCAAGTTAAAAAAAAATTCAAGATGTTATTTCTTGAAAAAAAAATGTTAAAGGATTCATAAGTAATGTTTAAACAAATCCTAAAATTCTTACCACAAACACCTTAAATACATAATATTCATTACCTCATTACTTTATACATTACCTCAATATTCTTGTTTCCTTACAACAACAACATCAAGCCAATTCGTCATTTTAATCAATGGGTTTAAACCATCGAGGAAACATGGTAAGAATTGTAGATTTGGTGGATTAGGTTTCTTAGAACCACCTCTCTTCAAACTATCATAGTTTCACTTCGCATCGACTACTCATATCTTCTTTCATAACTCGACATTATCTTACATATGCATTCAAGAAATTTTGACAAAAGTAGATTAGACATTAACATCACTAACAAATACCCTTCTCTCTTCAAATGGTGCAACATCACCTTCTTGGAGTTCCCAATAGATGAATATTTCTTCTTGAATGCATGTTCTTTTAGTTTCCACTTCATATTCTCAAAATCCCACAAATTACAACATTGATGCCTTGTTCAAATTAGCCCATTAGCCCTTTAGTGATTTTCATCATTTCCATTGGCATACCTACATATTTTATTAATGTTCTTATTCTACACCTATTTGACTTTCAAACTCCAATATGTGGTAGAAAGGAATTGAAGTCAAAGAAAACTTAAAATTTGATCATGAACATTCCTCCCAGACTATTACAACATAAAAACAATCGTCACTAAGCTATTACACCCACATACTAAAAATTTCTAACTATAAAAAAAAAGACCTTAAATCTTCCACAATCCATTTTTTATCTTCTCAATTGCAAGCCCATTCTTTGGAACCACCGTATTCATCTCGGCAAAATCACATCTCATTCCCTTTCATCCTAGGACACCTCCTTGGGCTCTTAATTTTTAAGTTTACCTTTAGGTTTCCATATGATTTCAAGTGCTTATGTACATATTTTGGTTATGTTTTGTGGTAATGTGTGCATATGTGTTTTGTTTCATTTTCAATCATGTTCACTATGTTTGTTGTGTATTTTTTTTACTTTGTTTTTTAAAATTTTGAATTATTTGTTTCTTTTTTGCATCTATGATTTAGACTTGCATTTAAAATATAAATTTGTTCTTATTACACTTTCTAATTTGTGTAATTGAATTTATAGGTTTACTTGTTACATTGATGTAATACTTCTAATAGAATAGTTGTTCCTTTCAAATTTGGATGTTCCAATTGATGTCATTGTTGATGTTGATAAGGATAATTTTTATGATCACCATTTACTTAACATTTATGATTATGAAAAATGATTTTTTCATTCCTTAGTTGAAGTTGATTTCCTTGATCCATGTTAATATGGTGAGGATGTCAACAAACTAATTTAATGAAAGATGAAATTGATGAAAATGATTCAATTATATTTTGATTTTGTGACCTTGATTCAATTGAAGTCCAAAACACATGTGTTCATGGTTAAAGGGATATCATACATTTTGAAATGTGGGTTGAGAATGCTTTTAATGCTTGGAGGAGGTGCATGAAGATTGATGCATCAAGGTACATTGCAAATATGCACAAGAAAGATCAAAAAGCCCTTGTCTCTTACCTTTGCAATTTCTTGCTACAAGTCACCCAAAAAAATGGGGAATTTTATCCACCAACCAAGTTACCTTTTCCTTTTATGGTTGATTTTTATTTTTCAAAATTTTTGATGTATTTTTCATTTCTAATTATCTTTTCTTTCTATTGCAACATTATTTTGTGCATTAGGTCAAGTAATAAGGTCACAAGAGGCCTTCAATGTTATTTTGACATAGAAATCAAGGCCAAAGTTCAACATAAGGACTAATGATGTCTATCATCATGTGAATTGTGTTGTTAATGAGACAATGAATCACTTTGGTTTTGCAAAGCTTGGATGTGATTTTAGCAAGTAAGATGTCTTTTCCTTGTCAAAAGAAAAATTGTTGTTCAATCAAAGAAATGCTAATTGGATTCATTTCACAAGTTGAACTTGAATAGGTAATTTTTGCACTTATAATTTTCTAATTCATGGCACAACAAAGTTGTGGAAGGTTTGACAACACAAACTTCAATTTCCTTGCACTTGGAAAAGTTTAGTGTATTTTTCAAGTTAGTTATTTATCTTTCTTTTGCATTATATGCTTTGTTATTCTTATTCAGTTTTTTCCATGTTTTTTTTGTTCATGGACATCTATTGTTTTCTTATTTCATTTTTATTTTTTTTGGAGTACAAGCAAGGTTTTAGTAAGAATTGGAAGTTTAAGGTAGATCATTATGGAATTAATTATCATTGCCCAAATGTTAACTATTATATTCTTGACATGGTCTAAACATGTAAAACTCAAAGATCACATTGCCCTAAATGGAGAAATGCATGTGCTCACCTTCTTTTAACACTCAAAATGTTTTTTGACAAAACATCATGAGGTATCGTATACAATACACATCTTGAAAAAAATACCCTTTGCTTCCTTAGTAAACACCATTGAAGATGTTGTAAAATTAAAAGGAAAATAAAAATCGCAAAATTGGCAAGGGTATATCAAACATTTTAATATCACATGCTTTAGTGTCTATGGAATATGGCATGAAAATGTCTAGTCATTGAAATCCAAAGTCCTATTCCAAGTAAATTATTTTTTGTGTTGAACTGATTTTTTCTTTTTGTGTTTTTGTCAATTTTGTTAAAAAAAAATTTGTGTGTTTCTATAGGTATATTCAATTCAATAATGAATTTCATAACCAAACTACGCAAAAAAAACAATTTTGAAAACTTAAAAGAAATCTCCTTATCACATATGAAAAAGCTTCAATTGATTGAGAAAATTTCAAAAAGATTAAGGTAATGTTTTGATCATTCCACTTTGATTTTTAATTTGGGTTTTCTCAATTGCATTGGTGTCTTGTTTTGCATATGTCATTTTAATTATTTCTATTTTCACATTAGTAAGTTTAGATTTTGGTTTTTTTGGTTGGTTCAATTATTCATTCCCAATTACTTTGTGGTCTTGTTTATATGTTATTTTTGCATGTCATTTGATTTAGATTTTGTTATGTTTAGGTATCATCTATTCTTTATTCCATTTTGTTATGTTATTGTTGTTTTGTTCATAGCAAGTTATTAATATAATTTGTGTTTTGAAGATGATCACTGAACATGTAGGTGAGAAGGAGAATGTTGTCCTTGGGTATTCAAATGTTCAACTTCATGTTGTGAAAAACATAATAGTTATCTTGACACAAAATGTTGGAACTCAAAGTTTTGTGATTTTTGATTTAAAAAATGATCACCACATCATTTTTTGGAACTCTTTAAAAGGGTGAAATGTATTGTAGGATATGATGTCACAATAAAAGAGGAGACCATTGAATATGACCAATGTTAGCGAGCACTAGTTCAATAACTTGACAAATTGTAGTATTATTCTTTATAGTTTTGGATCTAAAATTGTTGCCAATATGTTGTGAAATATGTAAAGTCTTGCTAAATAGTGAATGATTTGGATTACGAGTGATAAGTTGTTTTTTCATTCCTTGCTTGAAGCATTAGCTTGCAAGTTCAAACCTACTTTTAGGAACTTTTGTGTTTTGGAATTGTTTTGAATCTTGGAATCCTTGGATTTTTTCTAAACCTTGAGATGTTGATGTTGATTTTGTTTTAAAATTTGCAACTCGACAAATATTAAATAACATACATTTTGCAATTGATTTTTTATTGTGTTTTATTTGGTTTAATGCCAATGTATTGTTTTTCTTTGATTTGAATTCTTTTCCTATTCCTTCCAAACGGAAATCAATCATTTAATAATTTCAATAGTAGGTAAAAACTCTCTTAAATTAAAGAGGTGAACAATTACAAGTGAAAATAGATCTTTAAAAGTAAAAAGTGGGAACTTTTCAAAGTGGACGATCCTTCTTGTAAAATGAAAATTCCCTCCTTGGGTGGAGGAAAAATTCTACTTATAATGAACCTTCCAAAAAAACTAGCAAATTTTTGTTAGGTCTTGACGTGGTAGGTAAATATTAAAATAAGGTGCCAATTGCCTTGGATAACATCAAATTTTGGTAACATGCCCATCTGTGAGCCTTATTGTGCGTAATGACCATGTTACACCACGAAAAAACAATGACATGCCATTACATTTTTTGTAAGAGACTTCCTAACCTTAGAATGAATCTTATAGATTTAAAGCACCCTCCAAATACATTACAAAATTATTGACAAATCTTTATAGATGGGTGCCTTATTGTCAATAAGATATGTATGTTTCAATAGAGCTACATAAGGTGCTTCCTCACCTTTTGAAACGAATCACATTCACTTAATATTTTAGTAGATCTTTACATTAGATTAGGACCTTGAATGGGACAATTCTAAGAATTTGGGTCTCATGTTGGACTCTGTCAAGTCTTTAAGCTAGGTAAGGACTTCAAACAAGGCCCTTCTAGGAATTTAGGTCTATTGTTTGACTTTCACCTCATGTGAGGCCTTCATTCCCAAAACATCCATGTGCTTAATTAGTAGAAGTCAATTGCTTTTCCATTTTTCGATTATAGCATCAAATGTTATGCCATAAACTTGTATGGTGATAGACTTGCTCAAGGCATAGTGGCAAAATGTTGTTTGTGTTGGCAACTTGACTAAAATTTGAAGAATGTTTTTTTTATAAGGATTTTTTGAAAACTAGTTTTTGAAAGCTATTGGGGGTTTTTGTTTTCTTGTGAGAAAATGAAGGCTACAATTTGATTTTTTTTTATGAAATGTGAGAAGCTCCAACATTTTTTGTGTAATAAAAAGTGACAAATGATATTACATCTTTAGTTAATAAATTGGTTCCTTGATTAACCCTAGTCCCAAATGAATTTGTAGTCAGATCTAAAGATGAGTGATCACTTACAAATTCCATTGGATAATCATGATTAGCAATCACCATGTATATAAACCACTAACTTATTTAAAGTAATGTCAAAAGTTCTTAGTGCATAATGGACATTGGAAAAAAATGCTTAGCCTAACCCTTTAAAATTAAAGGTGACAAAATTGTCATAATTTTTTTTGATTTTAGAAGGAGATTGGTCGTTGGCAATTGTTGGTAATTTGTAAAAGGTGAGGGCACTAAGGCTCCAAGTACCAAATCCCAAAGGTGAAAAAGGTGACAAGTTTTATTTTTATAAAAAATAATGAAGGTCTAGACTTTAGGGACCATGCCTTAGGAAGATAAGTATTTAAAAAAGAAGAAGAAAAAGATTGGTGGCTATTGACTATAAGTCACTTACAAAGGAGTTATCCTTGGCTTTAGTTGTCTAAATTAAAGCCATAGTAGTTGGCTAAACTCTAAATTTTTTAAATAAAAAAAAATTGCACCAAGAAAGGCCTAGATGTACCTATCTTGTGAAAGGTTGAAAGCCAAGATCGAATGTAAGCTACTAGTTGATGAAAGACTAATAACAATCTAATGCTAATGAGGATCCATATAATGTAATGATATGACTATCTAGTGGTTCATCACATCTAATTTTAGGCTTTTATCTCTTCCTTTTTTTAAGCCAAAAATCCTTTGTATTATGAGTAACTTTTTTTTTGGCAAAAATTTGGTGACAATTAGCCATAAATAAAATGACATCTTACACTTCAAGGTGGCAACTTTACAATTCCCCCCACCAAAAAAAGGGAACTAGGGAACCCTGTAACCTAAAAACAATGTTAGATGTTTTCTGTGGATGAAGGCTACAAACCCTAATTTAGCTCTATGGCTAAACTGTTGGTAGTGTGGTGTTTCAAGGGCATCGAAGAAGTTGTTTTCTGGTTTGTTTATGTTTTTTGTTTGTTTTGTTGTTTTATAGGTTATTGTGAAAGGATCTTGGTGAGTTGGTTTTAGTGATGGAATGCGATCCCGACTGTTCAATGGAGACTTTTTATGAGCTATGTGAATCACGGCTCTACGAAGGAATTGGTGAGGAGATTTTAGGGGAGTGAAGGGATGAGGAGAGGAGGAATATATATGATGCGGGCTAAAGAGAAGGGAGCAAATTTTTGGTGAAGAAATGAAGCTAAGTTTCTAGATTTTCATGATAACTAGCGAGTGTGTAGTGGATTTGGATTCTGAATTGTAATTAGTTAGGGGTAGAAGTTGATCAAGACTGTTGGCTTTCATAAAAATCTTGACGTTTGAACTTTCGCTGTGCCAAGAACGTCAAGAAGAGGTCTAGAGGTCTTGCATGTTTTTTTTAGGGACCAACACAAGGGAGATGATGAATGTGTCAAGGATTTTTGGAGTGGTTGTTGTGGCAGCTCCATGTTTGATGGCTTGGAAAACTTAAGCTGAGTGTGCAATGTGTTCATCCTGAGGAGAGAGTACCTATTGGATTGTGTGAGCTTCGAGCATTTAGAGAACAAGGGGATACTGAAAAGTGGAATAGATTACACTCACCGATCCTATCCT
>Ga0116229_10011845_pt1 | contig 12744 bp, 6 predicted proteins | sample S1TSphgellanicum_3_FD_87313 | JGI IMG/M metagenome (GOLD analysis project Ga0116229, IMG submission 87313) | Host-associated microbial communities from peat moss isolated from Minnesota, USA - S1T2_Fc - Sphagnum magellanicum MG | ecosystem: Host-associated > Plants > Peat moss > Unclassified...
GGACCTAGAACAACACAATAGCCAAGTTTGGGTTCACATTTTGCAAATGTTATAAACTCATGTGCTCTACCCATAATTAAAGCATGAGGAAAACATTATCAGGAACTTGAACATATGTATCATAATCACTGAACGGATTCAGCAAATGTTTGCCAAATAATTAATATATTTAGAATCTTAAACGTTGGCTCTGGATTTTTAATTTTTTGAAAATTTTAGTATAGATAATATCATTAGCAAGAGACATCAAATTCTAACGACTATATAACAATCCTAATTTGTCTACACTTCGTGTGATGGGTGTTTGGCCCCCATAGACCTGAGTTCTCAAATCCCAAATCTGACCCCCAAAAATTTATTTTTGTTGATTTTGGCATTCTTGGTAAAAAAAATTTTCAAATTTTAATTACTTTCAAAATAATTTAATTAATGTTGAATTTGTGAAGGACCCACTTTGTTGGCGTCTACAGAATTGTGCGGCTTAGTATAAGTGAGCTATTAGGAGGACACCTATTGTTGATTCTATTAATTAGTGAGCAAAGTGCACTCAAAAGTTTGTTTATTTGGCTTTGAAGGAGCCACTTTGTTTGGGCCATCATCAATATTTTTTTAAACCATTGGGCAGGTCCCACATTAGAAGCAGCTCTCTGACCCCATCCCCCAAAATAAAAGCACCATAAAGACAACTGGACATTAAGACTCCCAACGTAGCATTACACTGCACCGTGCTACATATTCCTCTAAGTTCAATTTGGAACCCTATTCTATATTCATTTCCATCTAACACAAAGTTCAGCAGTGTACAAACCATGGTATTTTGCAAAGAGCTGTGTGAATAAATGCAGAGAGGAACAATCATCCATCAAGGGCTTCAATTATGTTTACATTTGCTCATGCAATGCAATCTAAGATTGCCCTGAAGACAGAGATCCTACAATAAACCCACCCTTCTCTACCTCAAACTATGAAATCGTACAGTCCCATTCAAATCACTTTGCAAAACCCCTAGCACCATTCAAAATCTAACAGGAATATGCACCCATCTCAAAGCCAATTTAACACTCATATATATCATATATCCTGCTTTTGTAATCACTCATTTATATCAAAGGATGCTGATGCATTCCTTGGTGCAAAAAAGAAGTTTCTCTGGGAATTTTCCTGTAATCCTATTAGGTCAAACTTTCGGTGCAGTTTCAGCCTACTATCTGGTAATCCGTTTCCACCTCAAATAAACCCTAGAAGCAAAGCAAGAAGAGGTAGAAAGAAGGAGATGGAACCACCTGCTGGGGCTGGAAAAGGGACCATGGCAACGGCTTCTGGTAACTGATAATGGTTGTTTGCAATTCAGCACCCTACGCACCCTTGTCGCGAAAGCGCGTGAAACCGGCAATGGAGTTCAATTTTCCTTCTTTCTCTACAAATTCTGCTGCTGATGAAGATGATGAAGAAGAAAATGATGCCAATGATTCAAAATCCCTCTGGGACGACCAAGAATCTAGAGCCACCACCACACCAATCTTTCTTCTCCTCTTCCTCCGTCTGCTGATGTTATTGCTGCAACTGGCAACAAATACCCTATAATTATCCCACTCATTACTACCTAGACCACAAGAAGAAGAATGTGCAAACTCCAATAATCTAAAAGAAGAAGAAGAAGAAGAAACGTCTAAGAGCGACGGATCCAAGCCGGAACCGTCTGAGGAGGACCCTCGCTGCGGAATCCAAAGCTCCGCCAAAAAAGAAAAATTCTCCCGTCAGATGGATCGCTAACCTCCCTCAAAGCCATCACTGCGGAATCCAAAGTTCCGCCAGAATTCTCCCGTCAGATGGATCGCTATATTTAGCTACTGTCCGTCACGGGATGGCCTCTCAACCACGCGCCCGCAGCCGGTTGGGCCATACTATCCGTCCGGAGTCAGGGGAGGTTTCATTCTTCCTTTACAATATATCAGCACAAGTTATGGTCGAAAGAAAGGCCATTAAACCACTAAACCACTAAAAGTTGAGAATTGACCCAATCCCGATGCGTGCAAGTGAAGTGTGACACACTACAGGAAAGCTCTCGAGGAGAACTACAACTTTGGTTCAAAACTCGTTTCGATCCGCGCTCGAAGCGAGAAGTTATGAACACCCAAAGTCCCAAGAGTCCAAACCGAGACAGTTTCGGGACTCCACTTTGGGAGTCCCGGGAAAAAGAGCTATTTGGATGCAAGTGCGGCGGAGAGTTGCAGAGAATATAGTATATGGGGGAAGGTGGTGGCCTCCCCCGAGTCCGGGTCGTGGTGAATCAAGTGAGTCAAAGGTTGCCCGTGGCTTGTCCCAACACTGAAAGTGTGCAGAATGAGTTCTAACCAACTTGTTGGTTGGATTTAGATGTAGGACCAAATAACTAAGTAAACTTGTCCCTCTTCCTAGTCTAATCCCGGAGCTTTCAGCACGCCCCTCTCACCCCCCTTTAGTGCTAGAAGCTGGAAACGTGCCCCGAGTCCCCCATACTTCCGCAACTTGAGTGACTTAGCCCCAACTTGGGGCTAACTAGGGACTTGGGAGTGCATCATGGCAAGTGGATGAAAATATAAACGTTATGGGATGTTGTTAAAATGGTTACTTGTGAATGCAACTTGCAATGGCAATTGAAGGTATTAAAAGAGGTATATTATTTTTTAATTTCAATTGTATGAAAAGTTGGTTTAACACTTGTAATTGTTAATAATGAATTGCACTCAAAATGTGAATAATTCCAAGATGGTGTATGCCATGTCCTTTTTTCTTTCTTTATAAGAGTTTGATGTCTCTATTACTTAAGAATCTACATATGTAACAAATCCACCATCCTTATGTTTTATTGAAAATTTTGTGGAATTTGAAGGTGCAATGGTTTTGTGATTGTGTGATTATGATTTGAGCTTGTAATTGTGTAATGGCTTTGTAACTATGTAATTCTAGAGTTTTTGTTTCAATTTGTTTTGGAATTTGTTTAGGAAATAAAATTTTGAATTTTTTTTTGTTTTGCTATTAGGTTTTGTTTCTACAAGTTATGCATTACATAAGGTTATTAGAAAAAAAGGTTGCAATTGATTTACATAATTCTACATTGGGTGGACAAGTAAGTTGTTTAGAACTAGGTAATATACATCATGTTAATTTAAGATATAATTATGCATGTTAATTCTTTTAGGGTTAATTGTTTATCGAATTTTTTTTGTAAATGTAATCGTTTGTAGGTTATTCTTGTTTCTAGTTGTTTGCAATTTATTTTTTGTTTTATATTTTGCATACTTCTTTTGCAATTTCCATTTCTTTGTCTTGCTTTTGGTAGGTAAATTCTAAGAAATGTTAATTATGTTGTTTGATTAATATTCGCAAATAGTTAAATTAGATCTCATTTTAATTTTTCTTTTTTCAAATGTTCAATTAATTTTTTTAAAAACACGTGTTTTTACAACCTAAACCTAAACCTTAGGTGAATCTTGGGTCCTACCTAAATTTTAAACTTTACCCTTAAAAAAATTTGTATTTGAAACCTAAATATTAAAGTTGAACCTTAACGTTTTTTAATTAGGCCTAAATCTTGAACCCTAGAAGTTGAGGCCTAGGACTTAAACCATGATTATTTAATTATATAATTATTTTTTGGTTTTACTATTGTGTGTCCAATTTTTTTCTTAGGTTTTATTTAAGTCTACAATTTAATTTCCAAAGTGTTATAATTTTGTATGATTAGTTTTTTAAGTATAAACAATGGTGAGTTAATTATTTATTTGTTATTTATTTGGGGTTTTATTTGTTCTTGTTATTTTTGTTTGTATGGACAACAAGCAAGTTGCCTATTGGAAATTTTGCAATTATAATTGTTTTTTATGGTATATTTGTATATTTTGTTCTATTTTGCAAGATTATGTGTACATCTTCCTTGTCCTTACGACTAATTAAATTGCTAGTTTGAACAAAAAAAATGACCAAGGTTCATTCACGTTTGGGGTATCAAAAAAAGGAGAAAAGACTAGGACTTTCTTAAGGTTACTTTTACAAATAATGTTTACATAAAACAAATTTAAGTAAAACAATTCACATGGTGGTGGTGTTTTTTCACATGTCTACATAATTGTGCATGAATATTTGATTTGCAAGAAGAAACACAAAAAATGCTAAAATGGGTTTTAAAAATCAACTAAACATGTTTTTTGCATGACTTTTTTACACATGTGACATGCATCTAAAGTTAAAATTTTTGAACCTAATGAATATATAAAAACTAGCCAAATGATTTAATAAAGGAATCATTTCCCTTGCAACTTTTTGTTTCAAAATTTGAAAATTGTGAAATTATCATATGATTTATTTGTTCATCAAATTGACTTAATGAACGTGAAGTTGCATAAAGGGAAGCATGGCTCTCTTATACAAAAAGTTTGAAATCAATTGCATCATTTTATGCATTTTTTTTGCATTCATTTATAGAAGAATTGTAATATGGACAATTGATTGTAAATCGGTCAAGGACTCAAAAGGACTTTTATAATATCCAATAATTATTGGATTTTTTTGAATGCTTGTTTTATCAATTCCTAATAGTAACACAATAATACACCATAGTTGTAATATGTTGGACATTATGAAATAAATTATGGCAATGGTTCTAAAAATTGGGGCCACTACTTTTATTAAACAACTTTATAGATCCCTTCCTTGTTTCATTGGGATTTGTTGCTATTTGCTTGATTTAGGCCTTCATTTAAGGACATAATTTTAAAAAGCTTGGAATTATTGAACTTCTTGTGATTGAAATTTTTGGGAGGTTTGGAAAAGCTTTCATTTTGCTTGTACTTGATGGAGTTGGGCCTAACGACATGTAGGCTTTGCTTTTTTTTCTTGAGTTCTATTCACAAGATGTTGAGCTTATTAATTTGTGTAGTTCAAACAAACCTACCATTGTGTTTATTAAGAACATTAGTAGTATCACATTAACAATAACTTTTAATCAACTTTTCAAGTTCCTAATCTTGCTGGTCCTTAAATATTGATAAAAATGCACAATAAAAAAATGAAGACCAAGACTTTGCAATAAACTTTGAGGTTTGATTGATTTTTATTTTCTTTTTTGTGTTGCTAGTTTGTTTATAACATAAATAATTGGGATTTTTGTTGTTGCAAGTTGTTGGGTAGCTAAATATACTTGTCAGCATTTGTTGTTTTGAAAACATTTATTGCAAATGTCATTTCCCATCTATAGCAAGCAAAGACATTTTTCATCACAACAATTGTAAGAATGCAATCCCAATGGAGTTTCAAGCTTGAATTATGCACAAGATTAAGCAAAAATTGTATGATGAATTTGATTGTGTCCTTTGTGGCTCCTAGATCAAATCAATGTTGATATATGATTTATTAACCCTTGAGGATTTGTGAGCAAAACAAGTTTTTTTCCTTTGATTTTTCCATGACAAAAAACCTAAGGTTGATTTACTTTAAGTCCTACAATTGAAGTTGTTGCATTTTCAACAATGAAAAAAAATGATGTCCCCAAGATTGATTGTTTTAATTAGTGTTTTGTTTGAGAGTTTTTGAGGTGTAATGAGATTGTAGATTGTTGCAATTGCATTTTGGGCTTGTACACATGTAGATGATGTACATAGAATAGTAAATTAAACTTTAAACATTAAACATTTGTTTTGAACATCATTTGTGTATCTCTTTGGACATGTTCAATTTTTTAAAGTTGTACATATATGGTATGTACATGTTATGTCATAATAAAAACTTGGTGTTAGAAGTTGTGGATTGGATATCTTTTATGTTGAAAACCATTTTGGGGTAATGTGAATTTGATTTTGGATATTGATTAGGGTTCAGGGTTTAAATCATGAAATATTTGTTTGGTCTAGGTTTGTTTTATGGATGGGTTTATATATTAAGCTTTGGAACTATCTTTGAAACAAATGTGATAATTAATTGGAACTTGGAATTGTTGTTTGGTAGTTATTTCAACTTGTAATTGGATGCCAAAGGTAATAAATTGTTAGCTTTTATCTAATAGTTGTTTAGTATTTGAACTTGTGATTGTATTTTGACTTTCAATTTAAAGTTAATAGGTTGCATTTGGAATTTGAACCTTGGTTTTGAAAGATAAGTAGGTTGGAACTTGGTGTTATAAGTTGATGTTGAAAGTTAAATATAGAAAATTGTAAGTTTCAATTTGTTATTTGGTTATTTTTCAACCTACAACTTGAACTTCCAATTTGATTTCAAAACCTAATATCAATACTAATAGAATAATATTAACTATATAATGGACAAAAAATTAATATAATAACAAAAAAAGTATCTATAAATCTATCAAGCTAAAATATAACAATATTAACTTTTCTGTTTGAAAGGTAGTGATATTATTGTATAACTTATTTATGTAAAAATCATAAAATTAGTTTTAATATAAAAAAAAGATTGAACTATTAAAATGGAAGTTTAGTCAATAATATTTTATTTTTATATTATTTAAAAATATAATACAATGTGTAAATAGTAATAAAATAATATTAATATACATTGCAACATAATTTTAAATAATAAGGATGAAAATATTGAATAAATATTATGGAGAAAAATATTTATTCTATTTATATAACTTAGTGTAATTAATTATATTAAAATATTAATATAAAAATTTCAAAATTTTAAGTGGAAAAGTAAAAAATACAAACATTGAAGCTGAAATTATATATTATTAAATCAATTGATATTTTGTAGGTTAATGTTGATGTATAAACATTTTTTTTCATTAAATATATGAATATATGTAAATATATTGGTAAATAAAGTAATTCAAATTTATTTTAAAATATTTTTTCAAATTTCAAGTTGCATATTAATAATAAATTCAAGTAAGATTACAATTTTAATTCAAGAAAAATATAATAGCATGTTTTAGATTCAAATTTAATAAAAAAAACATATAATTTAATTATGAAAGAAAAAATAAATTAATCATTGAAATCATACACTAATTTTGAAAAGAAGAAAAAATATAATAATATTCTTGTGAAGATATTTGGGGATTTCAATTATGTGTGTGTGTGTGTGCGTGTGTGCGTGTGTGCGCGTTGCATTTCAAATGTATTTAATGGCATAAAATATGTTTCAACCACAAAATCAAACTTAACACACAATTATATTTTGAAAGTATTAATATGGATTTAAATATTTAATTAAATAAGATTGGTTTGCATTAAATTATTAATTTCCATTCTAGTGTGGGTGACTGTTTATTTGACACAATGAAATATTTAGTGAAATATTCAATAAGTTCTAAAATGATTTTAAGAAAATTCATTTAAAACAATGTTTGGCATTTTATGCACTCAAAAGGTTACAATGTCATAAGTGTGAATTGAAATTTGAATTTTTACATGATTTGCATCAATATGGCCAAGAAAATAGTGAATAAACTTAAATACACAAAATGTTAATATATGTTTTTAATGGTGGATTATGGGGTGATTTCCCTACCATTTGTTGGATAATGGAATGCTTACAACAACCAATAAATGTATGGAATAAGGATAATGGTTGGTTAATGATAAAAGTTGGAAGTCAAAACACACATAAAACTTATAATATAGTTTATGGAAACAATCATTTTGAACCTTGTCAATATTTATTATCAAGTTGCAAATGCATTAAGTAGTTGCAATGATGAAATTAGAAGTAAGACATATAATAAAAAAAATATTAATAAAAAATGATAGTGAAGAAAATATATTTAATTGAAATTTGGAATTAGATAATATTTTCTTGGAAATTTAAAACAATAATTCTAGATGGAAGTTGCAAGAAATTGCATTAGTATTCATTCACAAACATCCAAATTAGGCCTAAACACATTACAAATCAAACATCTTAAACATTTTCAATCTAAACAAAATAAATTGATATTGTGATTGACATTTGTTCCAAAAAAACTGAAAAAGTTTATAATAACATAATTGAAATCTTTTCAAATCAATGGTTACCAAATATCTTCACAAATACATTACTATTTGAAACAATTGGTCATCACATTGATATTCATTACAAGAAAAAAAATGATTTATCATATGAGAATACAACATTCGTCAAATGGTTAATTTGAATTTTTTCTAATATATAATCATATTGAAAATATCTTTGTCAAAGTGATCATCACAAATGATAATTTTAGTCTTGTTAAATACAATGATTTGAAAAACAAGAAAACCCTTCATATTAGTTTGTCTCTTTGATTGAACAATAATGAAACATGATATATTTATAAAATATTATAAAATACAACAAGATATTGAAAACATTGGTAAACATGTTTATAATTATTTCTAGAGATTATGTTTTGCATGCCATATTTATTATATCTCAAAATCATATATTGCAAAAGTTCCTTGATGTTTTAAAAATGGAAAAAAATTGGATCGTGTACTAATAAAAACCTTTAGACTAAACATTGTGAGATCATCTCATCAATAATGAACCATGCATGAATTTTTTTGTCAATGTTGAACAAAAGAAAAGAATGGTTGATTGCACCACGTCTTGCATTTGCATAGACATTTCATTTACAAAAATATGGACAATATGGAACTCATGGAAACATTGTCAACATTCCAAAATTTTTGAATCTTGTACAAAATGTATTATCACAAATGCCAACCAATGATTGTTAAATTTATGTATTTTTGAAAGAAAAATTAGAATATAAACCTATATATATATATATATATATGTTAGGTTGTGTTCATCTTAACATAATGATAAAAACATTACGAGAAATTTATAAAACTCTTTTGTATATGGTTGCAAATGTTTCAATTAAACCAAATTGGGAAACTTTAATAGAATTCACCAATGCATATGAAAATAAACAATGGCAGAAGGATAAATTTGAAAAAAAAAAGGTGATTTGCATGCTTCAAATAATTTTGAGGAAGCTATTGAAGAAAATTGTAGATATACGTTTAGTACAAGGCATTTTAAATCTTGAAGAAATAATAAACGATGATATTGAATTCATTGCAATTGCTCTAGAATAAGATTTTTAACCGCTTGGATATTATTTCATTTCATGATGCACATTCTAAAGAATATAATTTTCCAATGTTTTTTTTTCTGGGGGGGCCATCCAAGGCCATCCTTTACATGTACATATCAAAAAATTGGCACAAGTTGAATTAACAAGTACGAATAGAAAGTTTGTATATCATATAAAGAAGTGCACTTCTTTCAATTATACAACTTGTGCACCTCACTTTTTGGGCAAAACTCAATTCCTCTCTCTCTATAGTATTTTGGCAAATTATATCACTCATGAAATTTCTCTTTCATGGCTAATTTTTTTGAGAATTAATTAAAGTCATACATCGGTCATAAGTGGGAGTAGTCCATAGCCATGCCTGAATTTGTTCTCTTTGATTTTCTCTTGACTTATGCCAAATTTATTTAAGACTTATTTCCTTCGTTTTACTGGATCTTTCAAAATTCACAAGGCTTATTAGTACAACTTGTATTGGGCCTTTTTGAATTTCAAAAGATTCAGTTTTATGATATACTCATTCATGTTTTGTCTCAACTAGTCGTTTTTAGTAAGGTTTTCTTTTCATTTTTTGCCATAAACATGCAAAGGATGATTCATGAAGTAGCTATTAGAATGTTCGAAAGTTCATGAAATATGATAGATTGTTACGTTCTACAATCGGCTTGAAGTAGTTTGTGTCCTAAAAAAAGGCACAAAATTTGAATGTTTTATTTGAGCTAGTAGTAACCTCTCGTGTTGAAGCACTTCTTGCCATCATTCTACATTGTGCAAATTCCAATAAGTCACATAAACTCAAAGCTTGAAAAATGGTGTAGCCACATGAACATACAACATTATTATGCAAGTTCTTGCCATAGAGTTATGAACATTACACAAATTCTCATATTCACATCTAGAGATAAACATACTTTGCGTGGCCAATTAAATGCACCTACCCAAATTAAAAAAGAACCTCTTGGGCATGCTACCACACATGAATTGAAACCATCCACCTTACTTGTGAAATCCTTAAAGAAAACGTTGGTTTGGAGGGGTCAACATAAAATCAATAAAAGAATTGTCACCAATGAAGCTTTAAAAGATGCATATTACATTTTTTTACTTCAAATTGCCATTCAAAAAGTTAATGTTTTACAAATCAAATGAATCAAAAGGCCATTATCTTAGAATTATGTTTCATGAAGCATCAAAATAAAATTAATAAACCTAACAAACATGTAATGCCATGAATGAGATGGGATTAACCAATCCAAAATGGTTTTAACCTTTACATGTTCATATATGAATGAATATATGTCATCACCAAAAATGATGTATTTTGGCACTAAACCTAATTCTTAAATTTTCCAGCAAGATACAAGTGTGCCACATTTTTAAAGAAATTGGAGATTTCATCAATGTAACAAACTTTTTTTTAAAAGCCCATATATTCATGAAATACATCAATCATTAAATGGTGAAAAACAAAAGGGTGCATTTGTAATGCTAAAAGGCATAACAAGTAGCCTTTTTTTGTGCTAGCACAACTAGCCTTCAAATAGCTAAATTAAAATTGAAAATTAAAAAATGAAATAAGTTTTAAGAGTTTCAATTGCCAAAAGTAAGTTTATTGCCAGATTTGACTAAATCTTTCCTAGGATGGTCACCACTTTTGCTACCTCTTCCTATGGATGATCATCACTTTGGTTGGATCACAAAATTATTTGAAAAACCACTGATAACAACATGCTCAAATTCACCAATTATGAATGAATTGGATGTTCATGGATGACCTCTCTGTAATCGATACATTTCTAAATAACTCTGGTGGGCGTTCCATTTTTTGAAACACCCCAAAACAGTGGAGGAAAAAATATACCGGGTAACATGCCTAATTGCACTTTTAAAAATTGGAACGGGTCTTTACAATATCTAAGAAATTGTAGGAAAAACTACAATTTTGACTGCAACAACCCAACACTGTTTGGTATACATTGGTTTAGAAAACCCATCCAGCTTATGTTGATCTAGTTTGCATCACAAGCATCAAACACAATCTTGGATCAAGCAATTTTGGCTACAAATTGTTGAATTTCAACACTTGATGTCTGATCAGCAATTTGCTACCATTCATGCCACTTAAAATTTTGCACTAATGAGACTTCTGCTTGAACCAGTGTTTGATACCTGAATAGTATATAAGAAGAAAAAAAACTCTACAATTATTACTACCCGGAACTGCCAACCACAACTTTGGCAAATTATTAATAGCAGCCTGGACTTTTGTTTTGGGAAAAAGAAAAAGAAAAAGAAAAAAAAACTCAGTACCCAACTGGTCCTACTTTTGTCAAAAAGATGTTTTGTCCACGAACCTGGCTGTCAAGTCGTCAAGTCATCACTCACATGCATGCCATAGATATTGGGTTCTGGAGATTGCAACAGATAAAATAACATAGATAATCAGCAACTGCCTACCATGACAGCACCTCTGTTCCTTTCAGCAGAGACAACATTATGATCCTTCTGAACATGCTACTTCATCAGGCAAGAGAGTTCACAAAAATGAAAAATGGTGGGTCACATAAGTTCAATCACTTTATAGCTTGAAAAGTTTTAGTGAAAATCTGGCAAGAAATGAACCCTGTATAGGTTGATTGCATTGAGTTGTGCAGCAACTTTATCTTTCCGTGTAGTCTCTGATCTAGCAACCACGGCCAGAACAAAACCTGGTGGTGACTTCAAGTATCTGTGCCTCTAGATTTTCCAAACTCCCTGCGTCCCTACCTGTCATCTGCAAACCAATACAATAAGCAATTAAAAGTCTCTGGCAAAGGCCATACATGTGCACCCACATTCCTAGATGCAAAATTTGTGCTGGCTATGCACATCAACATTTCTTGATTTATCCAACATGGACAACACTAGAAACAAGTAGGAATTCTAGAGAGGACCTCGGAGGACATTCCTTTCATAAACAAAAGAAAGAATGCACCATGTCTGCTGATGATCAGACAATTACTATTTTCTTCTCCTAATTACATACTGGCTCCTTTGACAGAAGGACACCTTTTCACCATTGTGGCATGGTTTATTATATTCGTTCCGAATGGAGAAGCCTCTCAACATGTAAACTTTTGGATCAGTGATGTCTTGCATGTACCATGTGACAGACAAAATACACCACTTACAGTTTGGCCATATTGTTGTACAAACACTCGTGATCAACTGTAATGGGTCTGACAGAGCATAAAAAAAGATTTTGGAAGAATTTCTCAAACCTGTGCAATAAAAGTGCAAGTTGCCTGCTCAGATCCATTGATGGCTGTAATGTTGGAGTAGATGATGTTCAGACCCAGTGCATCAAGGGCTTTGCTGAGTTGCAATAGTGACCCTGGTTTTCTTTGGCATGAAACTTGCACATTGTACATTCCTTCCAGTTCTGATACTGAAATCTGCCCAGCAAAAAAATTGTCAGGTTAACACACAGCTCATGAAGTTGCAGAGAAATCTCCACAACAACAATTAAATGACAATGACAGTAACATGACAATGAGTGCAGTCATAACCTCATGAGAGTGGCTCACAAAGTGACAGACCATCACCTTCATCACGAACGGCAGTGACGAGCTGCCATGACTACCCACTGAGTTCATCAGCTCCCAACAGTGGGTGTAGATAAGCATATAATAATCTTCCCAATA
>Ga0116229_10011849_pt1 | contig 12741 bp, 9 predicted proteins | sample S1TSphgellanicum_3_FD_87313 | JGI IMG/M metagenome (GOLD analysis project Ga0116229, IMG submission 87313) | Host-associated microbial communities from peat moss isolated from Minnesota, USA - S1T2_Fc - Sphagnum magellanicum MG | ecosystem: Host-associated > Plants > Peat moss > Unclassified...
GCGGATCCGGCGCGGGAGGCGTTCGTGTTCACGCGCGACTCGAACGGCGACGGGCGCTACGATCTGTATTACCAGGTCGTCGGCGCTGCCGACGCGCGCCGCCTGAGCGACGGCAGGTCCACGAACGGGGCGCCGGTCTGGTCGAACTCGGGCCGCGAGATCGCATTTTTCACGACCGCGCGGGACGGCAAGAGTCAGGACATCGACATCGTCGACATCGCGGACGGCAGCCTCCCGCATCTCGCGGTCGCGGCCGATGCGGCAGCCTGGTCGCCGCTCGACTGGTCTCCCGACGACCGCAAGCTGCTGGCACTGCGCGCCGTGTCGAGCCGTCAATCGTCGCTGGTGCTGGTCGATCTCGACGATGGCGGGCGGCGCGACTTGAGCGCGGGGGAACCGCCCGGCGCCGTGACGCTCGCGCGTTTCGCCCGCGACGGTCAGGGGGCGTATTACGTCACGAACCAGGGCAGCGAGTTCAAGCAGCTGCGCTTCGTGAATTTCTTCACCGGCCAGAAGACCGTGATCTCGAGCCACGTTCCCTGGGACGTCGAGGAGCTGGCGGTATCACGGGACGGCCACTACCTCGCCTACGTCAGCAACGAGGGCGGGAACGGCAGGTTGAACCTCGTGGATCTGCGCGCCCATCAGGATCTGAATCCGCCGCACTTGCCCGGCGTCGACGTGATCCGTGCCATTGCTTTCGATGCGGACTCGAAGCGGCTCGCGGTCGGTGTCGCGACCCCGACCGCGCCGCGCGACGCCTACGTGCTCGACATCGAGAGCAACCGCCTCGAGGCCTGGACGCACAGCGAGGCCGGTGCCGTGGACAGCGCGAGCTTCGTGGGCGCGCGGGCCGACCGGTTCCCGACCTTCGATCGCGACGGCTCGCACGCCCGGGAACTTCCGCTGTACGCATTCGAGCCCATGAGCGCAGGACCGCATCCGGTGCTGATCTGGCTGCACGGCGGGGTGGACTCGGAGTTCCGCCCGAGTTTCGATCCCTGGATTCAATTCGTCGTGAAGGAACTCGGCTTCACGGTCCTCGCGCCGAACCTGCGGGGTTCATCGGGTCTCGGCAAGACGATTGCGGCGCTCGCCGACGGACGTTCGCGCGAGGATGCGGTCAAGGACATCGGCGCATTGTTGGTATGGATCGGCCTGCAGGGTTCGCTCGACGCGAAGCGCGTCGTGATCGGCGGGGTCGGCTACGGCGGCTATTTGGCGGCCGCGTCCCTGGAGACCTATGGCGACCGGTTGCGCGCGGGCATCGACCTCTGCGGCATCAGCGACTTCGTGGATCTCGTCGGCGACGCGAACTCGAATTTACAGCCGGAGCGACGGGCGCAGTTCGGTGACGAGCGCGATACGGAGGTCCGCGCCTACCTGCGCAGGATCTCGCCGCTGACCAATGCCGACCGCCTGACCAAACCGTTGCTGGTCGTGCACGGCAAGAACGACCCTTGGGTCCCGGTCGAGCAATCCGACTCTCTCGTGAGCCGGCTCGAGAGTCGCGGCGCACCGGTCGCCTATCTCGTGGCGACGCGCGAGGGCCATGTGTTCACGAGACAGAGCGATCGGGCCGCCTGGTTCAGCGCGACCGCCGGGTTCTTAGCGACGCTGCGGTAGGCCGCGCGGACCGCTCCTCAAGGTCCGGCGGTCTTGACCGTGGCGAGCGGCGACGGTTGAGCCGCAAAGTACTCGGCGGCGAGCTTGACGTCAGCCTCGCTCTGCAGTGACTGCGCCATGCCGCCCATGACCGCGTTCTTGCGCCGTCCGCTGCGATACTGCTGCAGTGCCTGCTGCAGGTAATCGGCGTGCTGACCGGCGAGAACCGGCGGCTTAGGCACGAGCGGCGCGTCGATGCCGGCGCCGTTCTCACCGTGGCAGGCGACGCAGGTCGCCACTTGGGCCGGGGGGGTGCCGGTCGGGCTGCCCGGCTTGATCGGCTCCGGTCCCTGCAGGTAGGCGGCGATATCCTGCATGTCCTGATCCGACAGCGACGCGGCCTGCGCGTGCATCGTGGCATGCGGGCGCTCGCCGCTCTTGTATTCCTGGAGCGCGGCGACGAGGTAGGCGGCGGTCTGGTGACGCAGCCGGGGCACGTCGTAGTCGGGATAGGCATTCTTGTAGTTGTCGATGCCGTGGCAGCCGAGACAGGTGTAGAACTTCTTCTCGCCATCGGCCGCGTTGCCGTCCGCCTGCGCGGCGAGCGACGCGCTCACACCCAAGACCAGGCCGACAAGGAGCCGCGCGCGACGACCGAAGGATCCACCCAGCATCTCGTTGTCTCCGGCTGCCACAGGCTCATTTCAGGAGCGACGATGGTAAAGAGCCGGCGCACAAATTGCCACCGCGATCGACCGCGAGGCGGGGGGCGCCCTGCGCGCGTTTCTTCAAGTGCACGAGCAGCAGCGACAGAGCGGCCGGCGTGATGCCGGGAATACGGCCGGCCTGCCCGAGCGTCTGCGGTCGCACCTCCCCGAGACGCTGACGGACCTCGTTCGACAAGCCGCGCACGGCCGCGTAATCGAGATCGGCGGGCAGCGCAAGCGCCTCGTTGCGCAAGGTTCGGTCGATGTCCGCGCTTTGACGCTGCAAGTACCCCGCATACTTGGCCTGCACCTCGACTTGGGCGGCGACTTGGGCGCGCAGGCGCGCATCCTGGGTCCAATCGCCGTCGCCGCCGACCGGCGAGGGCTCACCGAGGTCGTCGTAGGCAATCTGCGGACGGCGCAGCAAATCGAGCGCGTGAGTCTCGTGCGGGAGCGGCACCTCGAGCTTGGCGCGCAGAGCGGCATCGAGCGAGTCCGGCCGCAGCACGGTCGTCGACAACCGGACCAGCTCCGAGTCCACGGCGCGGCGCTTGGCCTCGCAGAACTGCCAGCGCTCGTCGCCGACCAGACCGAGCGCCCGCCCCGCGGCCGACAGGCGCAGGTCGGCATTGTCCTCGCGCAGCGACAGGCGATATTCGGCGCGGCTCGTGAACATGCGGTAGGGTTCCGGTGCGCCGCGCGTGGTCAGATCGTCGACCAGCACGCCGAGATAGGCCTCGCTGCGCTTCGGCCACCACGGGGACTCGTCGCGCGCGCTGCGCGCCGCATTGGTGCCGGCAAGCAGGCCCTGTGCCGCCGCTTCCTCATAGCCGGTCGTGCCGTTGATCTGGCCGGCGAGGTAGAGACCGTCGAGGAGTTTGCTCTCGAGACTGCACTTGAGGTCGCGTGGATCGAAGAAGTCGTATTCGATCGCATAGCCCGGACGGGTGATGTGCGCGCGTTCGAAGCCCTCGATGGTGCGCACGAATTCGTGCTGCACGGCGAACGGCAGACTCGTCGAAATGCCGTTCGGATAAATCTCGAGGCTGTCGAGCCCCTCGGGCTCGACGAAGATCTGATGCGAGGCTTTGTCGGCGTAGCGCACCACCTTGTCCTCGACGGACGGACAGTAGCGCGGACCGACGCCCTCGATGCGTCCCGTGAACATCGGCGACTGGTCTTGCGCGCGGCGGATGATCTCGTGAGTGCGCTCATTGGTCGCCGTGATGTGGCACGGGATCTGCCGCGGGTGTACGGCCGGCGTCGAGAGGAATGAAAACACGGGCCGCGGCAGGTCGCCGTGCTGCTCGCGCAAGACGGAAAAATCGATCGTTCGTGCATCGATGCGCGGCGGGGTGCCGGTTTTCAGGCGTCCGGTGCGCAGCGGCAATTCCCGCAGCCGCGCGGCGAGATGGGTCGAGGCGGGATCCCCGGCGCGTCCGCCGGAATGGCTGTCGAGACCGACATGGATCTTGCCGCCGAGAAACGTGCCCGCCGTCAGCACGAGCGCCCGGGCGCGCAGCACGGTGCCGCTGACGGTCACGCAACCGACGACACGCGTTCCCTCGAGGATGAGGTCGGCCGCCTCCTGTTGGAACAGCGACAAATTCGGCTGAGTTTCCAGCATGCGCCGGATCGCCCGCTTGTAGAGTTGCCGATCGGCCTGGGCCCGGGTCGCGCGCACGGCCGGGCCCTTGGACGCATTCAGGGTTCGAAACTGGATGCCGGCGGCGTCCGCGGCGAGCGCCATCGCGCCGCCGAGGGCGTCGATCTCCTTGACCAGGTGACCTTTGCCGATGCCGCCGATCGCGGGATTGCAGCTCATCTGGCCGAGCGTCTCGATGTTGTGGGTCAGCAGCAGGGTGCGCCGACCCATGCGTGCCGCGGCGAGTGCCGCTTCAGTGCCCGCATGCCCGCCGCCGATCACGACGACCTCGAATTCGGTTGCGAATCGCATCTGAACACTGCTCGCTTGGGCGTTGGGCGCGCACTCTAAACCCCGCCCGGCCTCATTGGCAAACGCGGCACGGCGTCAGGAGTCGTTGCGTCGGTGCGGCTGGCGGGCGACCATGACGCCATGACCCTCGCCCCGCCCAGCGTCGCCGACGACATCTTCGCGCTGTTCGCCGCCCACGGCTCGGCGTCTTACGGGGAACAGATCACGGTCAGCGAACATTGCCTCCAGGCCGCTTATTTCGCGCGCGGCGCCGGCGCGCCCGCGAGCCTCGTGCTCGCCGCGCTGCTGCATGATATCGGACATCTGCTCGGCGCCGCACCCGAGGATCTCGGCGAGTGGCGGGCGGATGCGCAGCATGAGGAGATCGGCGCACGCTGGCTGGCGGCCCGCTTCCCGGCGGAGGTGACCGAGCCGGTGCGGCTGCACGTGCCGGCGAAACGGTATCTTTGTGGCACCCTACCGGATTATGTCTCGAGCCTGAGCCCCGCCTCGATCGTGACCTTGCGGCTCCAAGGCGGTCCGATGTCGGCCGAGGAGGCCCGTCAATTCGTGGCACGTCCCCACCATGCCGCGGCGATCGAACTGCGGCGCTGGGACGATCGGGGCAAGCAGCGCAATCTCACGGTTCCGCCGCTCGAGAGTTATCGACGCTTGATCGACACGCTCGCCGATCCGCTCTAGAGTAGCGTCCAAGAGGGAGCTGCGGTGACCGGAACCAGAAGAATGAGAAGGCCCGGGATGGCATGGACAGGGGTGGTCGGGAGTAGCCTGATCGTGCTCGGGTCCGCGGCCCGAGCCGACGCGGGATATCAGGAAACGACACAGATCACCGGCGGTTCGCTGGTCGACTCGCTGCGTGCCATGCCCTTCCTGCCGAAGAGTACCAAGCGGCTGTTCGAGCCCACGGTCTCGAGCGTGGCGCTGCACGGCAATCAGCTGGCGCGCATCTCGACGTCCTCGACCGAGATCATCGATCTGGATCAGGAAACGATCACCCGCATCGATCACGACAAGAAGACCTACACGGTCACCCCGTTCGCGCAGATGCGCGAGGCCATGAAAAATGTGCCGAAGACGCTCGAGGCGGCGGAGGAAAAGGCGAAGGCGAGCGAGCCCGCCGCCGGCGCGCCGCCGCCGTCAGAGCCGCGGGTGTCGATCAGCTTCGATGTGTCCGTGACCGACACCGGCGCATCGAAACCCATCAACGGCGTGCCGTCGAAGGAGCAGATCATGACCATGAAGGCGCACGTCACGCCGGTCGATCCGCAACCCGCCGATCAGGTCCAGAGTGTCACCTACAGCGTCATCACCGACCTCTGGACCGCACCCGAGCCGCCCGAGATGCAGGCCATCGACGACTTCTATGCGCGCTATGCCAAGAAACTCATGCAGGGCGTCGACACGGCGCAGCTCATGAAATCCATGCAGTCAATCGCGAACGGATCGGCCATCGCGCCCCTGTTCGCGAGTCAGCCCGGCATGAGCGCCGCCGTGCCGGACATGATGAAAAGGATGGCCGCCGAGATGGAAAAGATCAAGGGCGTGCGCATTCTCGAAATCACGCGCATGGGCGGCGAGGCCATGATGCCGCCGGCCCCCGGCACCGTGCCGGCTGCCCCGGCGGCCGGCGCGCCCAACGGGCCCTCGGTTGCATCGACCGCCGTGAACCAGGCGGCCGCCGACACGACTACCTCGGCGCTCCAGCAGCAGGTGAGCAAGCTGGGTGCGATCAGTTCTGCTTTCGGCGGTTCCATGCTCGGCGCCTTCCACAAGAGCCCGCCGCCGACCCCGGCCGGCGCGCCGGCCGGGGCGGGCGCGGCGCCGGCCGCGACCAGCGCCGTACTCTATGAAATGACCACGCAGAAAAGCGGTTTTTCTCAGGAACCCCTCGCGCCGGCCCTATTTCAAATACCCGCCGGATACCGCAAGGTCGATTTGCCGGCGCCATCGCAGTCCGAGTAGGGCGTGGTCAGGCCGTGGTGACCGGGATGCCGGCGAACTTGCCGCGCCAAGCCTGGGGTCCCGTGTCATGCACGGAGACGCCATCGGCGCTCACGGCGACCGTCACGGGCATGTCCAGCACCTCGAACTCGTAGACCGCCTCCATGCCGAGATCGGCAAAGGCCACCACGCGGCTCGCCTTGATGGCGTTGGAGACGAGGAAGGCGGCGCCGCCGACGGCGATCAAGTACGCCGAGCGATGCTTCGCGATGGCGGCCACGGTCTCGGGCCCGCGTTCAGCCTTGCCGACCATCGCCAGCAAGCCGGACTTTCCCAGCATCGTATCCGTGAAGCGATCCATCCGATTCGCGGTGGTGGGTCCCGCGGGCCCCACGACCTCGTTGCCGACGGGATCCACGGGTCCGACGTAGTAGATCACGCGACCGTGGAAATCGAGTCCGGCAGGCAGGGGCTGACCCGCTTCCAGCAGCGCACAGATGCGCTTGTGCGCGGCATCGCGCCCGGTCAGCAATTTTCCCGACAACAGCAGGCGCTCGCCGGGACGCCAGCTCGCGATCTCGGCCGGCGTCAGGCCCTCGAGCTGCACGCGCCGCGCGCTGGCATCGGCACTCCATCGAACCTTCGGCCAGAGCTCGAGGTTCGGAGGTTCGAGCTTCGCGGGTCCCGATCCGTCCAACGTGAAATGCACATGCCGTGTGGCCGCGCAGTTCGGAATGACGGCCACGGGCAGCGAGGCCGCGTGCGTGGGGTAGTCCCGGACCTTGACGTCGAGCACGGTCGTCAGGCCGCCGAGTCCCTGTGCACCGATGCCGAGGGCGTTCACGCGTTCGAAGATCTCGATGCGCAACTCCTCGAGCGCCGAACGCGGACCGCGCGCACGCAGATCCGCCATGTCGATCGGTTCCATCAGCGACTGCTTCGCGAGCAGCATGGCCTGTTCGGCGCTGCCGCCGATCCCGACACCGAGCATGCCGGGCGGACACCAGCCCGCGCCCATGTGCGGCACGCAGTCGAGGACCCAGTCGGCCACGGAATCCGACGGGTTCAGCATCGCGAACATCGATTTGTTCTCCGATCCGCCGCCCTTCGCCGCGACCGTGATCTCGAGTCCCTCGCCGCTGACCAACTCGGTGTGGATCACCGCCGGCGTGTTGTCCCGCGTATTGGCGCGCTTGAAGGCGGGGTCCGCGACGATCGAGGCGCGCAGTTTGTTGTCCGGGTCGAGGTAGGCGCGGCGCACCCCCTCGTTGATCATTGCCGCAAGATCGCGCGTCGCGGCCCAGCGCACGCCCATGCCGACTTTGACGAACACCACCACGATCCCGGTGTCCTGGCAGATCGGCCGATGCCCCTCGGCGCACAGGCGCGAATTGGTGAGGATCTGCGCGATGGCATCGCGCGCCGACGGACTCTGCTCGATCTCGTAGGCGCGCCCCATGGCACGGATGAAATCCGGCGTATGGAAATAGGAAATGTACTGCAGGGCGTCGGCGACGCTCGAGATCACGTCGTCTTCCCGGATCACGCTCATGACTGATTCTCTCTAGGCTTTGGATACACTTCGCTGCAAATCTACCAATTGACGGTCGGCGAGCGATAGCGAATGACGACACCGACCGTCGACGACAAGGAGCCCTGCATGCTCAAGTTTGCGGTCGCCACGCTGATCGGCGCAGTCTGCCTGCAGGCCGCCATCGCGGCTGCTGCCGACCCCACGCCGGCGCCGGCCCTGCACGACTGCCGACTCGAACATCCCTTGCGGCTCCGTTCCGAGGAGGCGCGCTGCACGTCGGTCATCGTACCGGAAAATCGGGCAAGGCCCGATGGTCCAGGGCTCGAACTGGCGATCGCGCTGGTACCGGCGCTCGACCGGCGCAGCCGCGCCGCGCCGCTGTTCGTGCTGGCCGGCGGTCCCGGTCAGAGCGCGATCGATCTTTACACGAGCTTCGCGGGGGCCTTTGCCCGCATCAACCGTGAGCATGACCTCGTGCTGCTCGATCAGCGCGGCACGGGCCGCTCGGCGCCGCTCTCCTGCGCGATGCCGCCCGACTGGAGCCCGGCTGCGGACCAGCGTCCCGAGTTGCGCCGCGCGACCCGCGCCTGCCTGGAAAAATACGGTGACCGGGTGCGCTATTACACGACCCACGAGGCGGTGCTCGATTTGGACCAGGTCCGCCGTGCCTTGGGATACGCCTCGATCGACCTGTACGGGGCCTCGTATGGAACGCGCGTCGCGGAACTCTACATGCGCCGCTTCCCGTCCGTCGTGCATGCGGCGATCCTGGACGGCGTGACCGATCCGCAGCGGCCGATCGGACCGGACACGCCGCAGGACGGCGAGCGCGCCCTACAGCTGATCATGGCTCGCTGCGAGGAGGCTCGCGATTGCGCAGAGGCTTACCCGGCGCTGGCGGGCGAGCTCGCCGATCTCGAGCACCGCTACGGGCCGGAGCGGGTCAAGATCGAGGCGCCCGATCCGGACAGCGGCCTGCCCACGAGCCTCGAGTTCGACCGGACGATGTTCGACGCGGCGCTGCGATTCTTCTCGTACAGCGCCGGCGAGGCATCGCTGTTGCCGGGGCTCATCCACGAGGCCGCGACGGGCAACCCGGGGCCCCTCGCGAGCCAGGCGATCATGAGCGCGCGCGCGCTCGACGGCCAGATCGCCGTCGGCATGCAGAACACCGTGCTCTGCAGCGAGGACGTGCCGTTCTTTCCGTCCGACGACGCACTGCATGCCGCGTCGGCCGGCACCTATCAGGGCAGCGACCAGGTGGATGCCCTGCGGGACATTTGTGCGATCTGGCCGAGCGGGCCGGTCGATGCCGATTTGCATGCCGCCCTGCGCAGCGACGTGCCGACCCTGTTGCTGTCGGGCGAAGCGGATCCGGTCACACCGCCCAGTGCGGCGCAGCGACTGGCGCGCACCCTGACGCATTACCGTCACGTGATCGTCTCGGGCGAGGGCCACGGCCAGCTCGCCACCGGCTGCATACCGCGTCTGATGGCGCGGTTTCTCGAGGCGCCAGCGCCGGAACGGCTCGACACGAGCTGCATCGATGGGCATCGTGCGCCCCCGTTCTTCGTGAATTCCACGGGTCCCACGCCATGATCGAGGCCGAGGGCTTGAGCAAGCGTTTCAGCCAGGTGGCGGCCGTGTCGGACCTGTCTTTCCAAGCCCGCGATGGGCAGATCACGGGCCTTCTCGGTCCCAACGGCGCGGGCAAGTCGACCTGCCTGCGCATGGTGTACGGCGTGCTCACGCCGGACTCCGGCAGAGCGTGCATCGACGGCATCGACATCGCCGGTGAAACCTCGGCGGCCCGCTCGCGGCTCGGCGTCCTGCCGCACGCAGCCGGGCTCTACGGGAATCTCACCGCGCGCGAGAACATCGTGTATTTCGGCCGCCTGCAGGGCATCGAGGCGGCGGTGCTCGAGCGGCGCGCACGGGAACTCGCCGAGACGCTCGGCATGCAGGACTTCCTGGAGCGCAGGGTGAAAGGCTTCTCGCAGGGACAGCGCATGAAGACCGCGCTCGCGCGCGCTCTCGTGCATGGACCGCAGAATCTCGTGCTCGACGAGCCCACCAACGGCCTCGACGTCATGGCGATCCGCGGCCTGCGCGACACGCTGCTCAGGCTCAAAGCGGGCGGACACTGCATCTTGTTGTCCTCCCACGTGATGCAGGAGGTCGCCGCCCTGTGCGATCGGGTCGTGATCATCGGGGCGGGCCGCGTACTCGCGGACGACACGCCGAGCGCGCTGCGCGCGCGCAGCGGAGCGAGCACGCTGGAGCAGGCCTTTTTGCAGGTGCTCGGCGACGATGCGGGCATCGGCTGATGGGCGCGCTGTGGATCGTCTTTCGCAAGGAATTCATCGAAAATCTACGCGATCGTCGTACGCTCTTTTCCGCGCTGCTGTTCGGCCCGCTGTTCGGTCCGCTGCTGTTCGGCGCGATGGTCTCGCGCATGCTCGAGCAGAACACCCTGGAGTCGGATCAGGCGCTGCACCTGACCGTATCGGGCGCGGATCGGGTGCCGGGGCTCGTGCAGTTCCTCGAGTCCCAAGGGGTCGTGCTGCGACGCGTGGAGTACGGCGAAGAGGACGCGACCAGCGCCGTCCGCCGCGGCGACGTGCCTGTCGTGTTGATCGTTCCTGCCGAGTATCCCGACCGTTTTCGCGCGGGCAAGCCGGCGCCGCTGTTGCTCGTCGCGGACAGTTCGGATTCGCAGACCCGCAAGGACACCGAACGGACGCGCAGCCTCCTGACCGCGTACGGCAGCGAGATCGCACAACGCAGACTCGCGATGCGCGGCGTGGATCCTCTGCTCGCCCTGCCGGTTGCGGTGAACGACGTGGATGTCACGACGCCGACCGGGCGGGCGGCCGTCGTGCTGGGATTCATGACGTATTTCGTGCTCTTCGCGATGTTGATGGGCGGGCTTTACCTTGCCATCGACACCACGGCCGGCGAGCGCGAACGCGGATCGCTCGAAGCGCTGCTGAGCCTTCCCGTCCCGAGAGCCTCGATCGTGGGCGGCAAGTTGGTCGCCACCTCGGCGTACATGAGCATCTCCCTCGCGATCACGCTCGCTGCGTTTTGCGGCGTGTTCCGGTTCGTGCCGCTCGAGCGCCTCGGGATGAGCACGAATCTCGGCCTCGGCACGGCGCTGCGCTGCTTCGGGATTTGCCTGCCCTTCGTGCCCTTGGGCGCCGCCCTGATGAGTTTCGTGGCCTCGTTCGCCAGAAGCTATCGCGAAGCCCAAAGCTATTTGACCGCGGTGTTGCTGGTGCCGACGCTGCCGATCGCCTTTGCGAGCATTTACTCGCTGAAGACGCGCAGTTCGCTCATGCTCGTTCCGTCCTTGAGCCAGCATCTCCTGATGACCAGCGTGCTCAAAGACCAGCCCGCTGCCGCGGGGGACGTCTGGGTCTCGGCGGCGGCCTCGCTTGCCCTCGCGGCGCTGTTGACGATTCTGACGGCCCGCCTGTGGCGGCGGGAAACGATGTTGAGGTGAGCTCGACGGGCCGGCACCGCCTGTCGGATTGGAAAACGCTGTCGGGCGATCACCCACACGGAAATAGTCAAATGTGCTGTGCGGATCGCCGGTATTTTCTGGTATAACGCAATCCTCGGATAAATATTGTGACGCGTTGCACGGTTTGAGGTTACGGGGGTAGCTGGCGTGAAGAAGAAATCCTACTTAGAAGCGAATTCGCTCGTGGCCATGTTGGCCTCGTCGCTGACGATGCTGTGGCTGTTGTGGAAGTTTCCGCTGGCGACCGTGATCGCCACCGTGGGCGTCGTGGCGCTGCTGCTCGTGTCTGCGCGCCTGGCCGCCACCTCGAGCGACGCCGAACCGCAGATCGAGCTCGATCATTCCGACAACGGCGTGGGGCTGCGTTAGGGCGGTTGCGCCCTACGCGAGACCGCCCGGACGTCTCGGTATCGATGCAGAAACTCAAGAGTCTAACTAACGTGCTGATCTGTTGGGAATCCGCTGGAGGATTAGACTCGCGATGGGGCACCTATGGGGGCACATCTGCAGATCTCCCACCTCGTCGAATCTATAACAAGGCGACGCCTCGCTCGCCATGTTAAAGGTAGCCTGTCGTATAGGGGCCGGAAGCCGAACAAGCGCCGTTCGTGCCCGGCTCCGTTTACTCAGTGCGCTGAGTAAACATACTCAACACGCTAAGTGTTCTTGAGCAAAGCGCCGCGCGTCACAGGACGGCCCACCAGGGACACGCGATCACTCCGGGTCGGATGACCCTGATCGCTGGGTCGCTGCTCAGGACGATCCCGCGGGGCGTATTGGCATGGCGCTCGCGAAACGTGATCACGTGCCGGGCTTCGCCGGCGCCCACGACGTCGGCCGCCTTGACCTCGACGGGCAACAGCTGCCCGTTCTCCTCGAGGATAAAATCGACTTCCTGCCCGGAACTGAGTCGCCAGTGGTAGAGGTCGCGAGTGGGCGCCCCATCCCGCCAGACGAGCAGATCGCTCGCAACCAAGGTCTCGAGGTGAAAGCCGGTCGGCGTGGTCTCGCGGGATGCCGCCAGGGCGAGCGCCGCATCAACGCTGTAGAGCTTCGGCGCCTTGATCACTCGCTGACCGGAATTGCGCGAGTACGGCGGGATGAGCTCAATGAGATAACTGCGTTGAAGCGCCTCAAGCCAACGCCGGATCGTGGTGACCGGCGTGCCCAGGTCGTTGGACAGACCCGTCGCGTTGAGCTCCTGCCCCGTTCGGGCCGCGGTCAGTCGTAGGAAGGCTTCCAACCGAGGGGCGGATTCGACCTCCAGAATCTCGAGGATGTCGCGGCGCGAGAAGATATCCACGTAGTCGTCAAGCATCCGCAGGCGCTGGTCCGATGGGGCGGCAACGGCCCGAGGGAACCCTCCGGTTTGGACCACGGAACGCCAGTCGAGCGGTCCGCTGGAGGCGGCGCGTTGCTCCAGTTCATCGAGCACGGCCGCCTCATCGGGCCCGAACAGGAAGCTCCACCC
>Ga0116229_10011850_pt1 | contig 12740 bp, 15 predicted proteins | sample S1TSphgellanicum_3_FD_87313 | JGI IMG/M metagenome (GOLD analysis project Ga0116229, IMG submission 87313) | Host-associated microbial communities from peat moss isolated from Minnesota, USA - S1T2_Fc - Sphagnum magellanicum MG | ecosystem: Host-associated > Plants > Peat moss > Unclassified...
AGGATATTAAATAAAGATCCACCTAGCCACTAAAATAGTTCAGGTTGTTTGAAATATATGTATATTACAATGATTTTAATGTTTACCATCAAAATTTTCAAAATTATAAACTTAAGTGTTGAAATTCGAAATTTTAATTAAATTAATTATTCTACAATTAAATGTGGAAGCCAACAAGGTACTATGATATTTGACATTTTTCAAATGCACCTTTTTAGTTTTTCAATTCTTTGTAATTAAATTTTTTTGATTGTTGCATTTTTATTTTATTTTACCAAGCATTAAAATTGAAGGGTTGCAAGAGTCAACCGACTTAAATTGTTGTAAGGATCATTTTCCATGTGGGCCACCTTGCACCCACCCCACTATCTTTTGGAATACCCACTCAAAAATCAATGAAAATCTAGTGGTAAAAGGTTCCATGTCAGTTTTTTTTTTCCCATCACATTTCAATTAATGTTTCTTTTTTTAAAGTGGTGAAATCTGGCCAAATTTTGACTTGGAATCTAACCCCTTTTATCTCTATGCCTAAAAATTAGGGCAGAAACAAGGGCAAAATGACCTAAATTCTACATACATATGACCTCATTTGTGTATGTTTTTCTTAAACCCTAATGTTTATTGTCACACATGGCAAGTTTGAAAGTTATTTAGTAGTCAAATGGCTCCATTACATGGTCCATTATTGCTAATTCTTACTTGTAGTTGTTGTCCTTCGCCAAAAAAATGATGATCATTAAATAGGGTTCATTGCTTGTTGTCACATACAAAATGATCATTTTTGTCATCATCAATTATGCAATTGAAATAAACACTGCCAAATTGTGTAGTTAGACTTAAGATGTTAAATCTATTGCTAAAGTTTGTTAATTAAAACACAAATTAATTCAATGTGCAATGGATTGTTCAAGCACAAGTTTGGTGTTGGGTGAGCTGCATCGTGATGCAATGTTGTATTTCAATGGATCATAATCATATTTTAGGCTTTCATGCAATAATGCAATTTACTTTTAATTTCTAACATTTATTTCAATTGTTGCAACTTGCATTTGATGCCATTGTCATTGTTGCAACATCTTATTGTCATTGTGCCTTGTACTATCAATCTTCAATGATGGTTGTTTCTAAAATCTTGATTCCAACTTCCCACCTTCAAGTTCCACATTGCATTAAGACTGGGAATGGGGGAAGCTTTGTGAATGTTTGATTTGGGATGGGAGAAAGGTCACAAGTCACAACTTTTTGAATCATCAAGAAGGCTCTAGCTTCTAGGGTTTTATAAAGCAAAATGTACAAGTAAAATTTGAAGACTCTTCTTTTTTTTTTCATTGCATTCAGTTGAATCAAATGTTGTTGTATTTAGTTGAGTTACATTTAGTCAAACCGAACACATTGTGCATTTAATCAAATTGAATGTCATTACATTTAATCAAACATTAAGCATTTAGTCGAACATTGAGCTTAAGGTTTATTGTTTAGTGATCCTTTGTTCTTGTTGTTTTTTTTCTTTAGTTATTTTCATTGAACATGACACTTTTGCAACCTCTTAAAAACTTTAAGTTCCATAGGTTCTTTTCTTGAACTAGGTCAAACAATGTAGCATCATACAACAACAACTAGACCCCAAACCTTGCCCTTTTTTTTGAGTCTTCATTTAATGTTGATTTGTGAATTTATGTTGAAGAGACTAAAAGGAAACAAAAGGAATATGAATTAAATAGGTTGTTTTAAGATGTGTGAAGTGCAAAGTTTCCATGGGCCAAATCAATGGTGAATGCACATGGGAAGAAACATCAAGTAAGTTGTAAGGTTTGTACCAAAATAGAAAGCAAGGAAAAATTGTTAGATCCTAAATTTCTAGCCTTCGGAAGCATGGTGAAAGGAGGACGACCTTATTTATAATCCCAAGAGTTTGTAAAGATGGTGAATAATACATGAACAAGGATTTTATCCATACCAAAAATGAATGTTTATGTGCTACAACTAAGAAGGATATAATTGCTTAAGAAGTTTGTTATGTTGTTATTAGAAAAAAGAAGAAGAAATTGGTTCATTTTTTAATTTGTTTCCTTATGTTGGATAAAAGCAAACCTATGTCTAATTATGAGAACACGAACAAGTTGCTCCATTTCCTTGATGTCAAGAATTTTCCAAAAATCACTTCTTGGCCAAATGTAGTTTGTTGGGAAATGGCATCTTGCATGCATGACGTGGTTGTTAAGAAAACCAAATCTTTAGCTGAAGGTGTTATGTTCATTTCTTTTTCTTGGGATGAAGTCACAACTATTGATATATTAAAAGTCCTAGGTTTCCATATGTGCTTATGTGGTTAAAAATTCGTAGTGGACACCTTTGCTGTTATCCTTGTAATGAGTTATTAATGGGGCCACTTTTGATAATTTAAAACACATTTTGATGGATGCCATGGTTTTTTTTAATGATTTGGTTTTTAAAATAATTACATCCAAACTAATCACATTTAAAATTGATGGGGTGAATGTTTTTTAAGATGCTAAAACATATGTGATAGTCCAATTGAAAAATCAAAAAACACCATTCATGATCAATTTACATTATATGAGCCATTGGACCAATTTGGCCATCCAAAATCTTTTTATGTTGGGCATTGTGAAAAAATTTAAAGACATGTTACAAAACTTATATGCATATTTTTTTCATAGTTCAAAGAATACTTAGAAGTTTGTTGAATTAATGAACATCATGGAAATAAGGGCTTAACATATTTTGAAAAATCAAAGTGTATCAAATTTCAATGTTGCTCCTAATTACAATAATTTCATATTTGAGTATTGTGCCTTACTTTTGATGATGTGTCAAAATGTTGGCATTATCAACCAAGATGCCCATAATTTGAAATTTTTAGCTTGGAGGTAATATTGGGGCTTTTCATGCCCATGCTTTAAAAGGTTAACGATTGATAAAATTTTCCCAGTTTCAACAAATTCTTGTATGTGATTTTTTTGCCACAATTAAGTTGTGTCAGGCAAATCTTTTTGTTGTGCACCAATCCCTGTAATATCTACATGAACAACATGTTCAATGGGTTTCAAATTTTATTAAATGGGACATTATATGTGGTGGTGCATGAATAGGCATTTAATTTGAATATTGATTTGGAAAACTTGAAAAAATTTAATTGTTGGCCCTTCTATCATGATGTATCTTGTTGTCCTAAGACATCATTCTATATGCTTGTGATACATGTTTTTTAACATACCATTAACCATGTGAAAAACAATGTTTTGGAACAATAACCAAGGTCAACAATGAACTTGGAAAACAATTTCCTACCCAAGATGTGATGGATTCTTTAAGGTTAGTTTCACCCATAAAGCTAATCTTCATGTGCATAAACATTTCCTATTCATATTGCTATCTTGAAAAGCTTTTATTGTTAGCCCAAGAAGCTTGGATCCACCCAAACCTAGATCCAATCAATTCTTGATGTGAATATTTGGAACCTATAATCGTTTTTTTCAAGATCACCATAATGTCCAATGTTCAACTCTTGGAGCTCATGAAAGTGGTAGAGTTGGCTATGGTTTAGAATTATGGGATTCATGAAGAACTTCCTTGACCTTGACATGTTTGCACAACCATTTTCAATTTGAAAGACCTAGATATGTTTGCAAAATTGTTTTATACCATTGATACTTTTCCTTATGATGATGCCAAAACAATTTGAATTAACAAGAAAAATAAGAAATGGTCTTTTTGGTTCAATGTGTTATGGCTTTTATGGCTTACTATAACAAACAACCCCTAATTTTCACGATGCCAACTAATTTGGGTAAAATTTTCTCACTCCCTCCAATTTGACCTTTTTGCATCACTAAAGTAATGTATAACTTGAATGTTAAGATCATGTGCTACCACTAAGTATAATGTGGTTTAGGACAAGGGTTCAGTTCCCTCAAATGATTTGTCATTTTTTTTTCCACCAAATTTTGCCACTCCAACTTTCCAACATTGACAAATGGCTCCACAAGTTTTTCTACTTTAGCCAAAGTTCAAATTCTTTCAAATCTATAAAATAACCACTAGTCATACACCCAATGCACCTTGCAATAACCAAATACACCACACTTCAAGGGGAAAAGTAATCTCTCTTTTTCTTTTCTTTTTTCATTAATAGTAAGTCAAAAAATAACCAAGCATCTAATTATAACCAATTCAAGCATAGGGTTGGTAGTTCAAGTGTAGATAGCCACTACTAAAGCCACTCTGAAGATTCATTTTAAAAAAACATTGAACTCAATGGACTAAAACTGACCCTTTGAAGTATAATTATTCTAAACACTTGATAACATAAGAATGAACTATTCCAACAAATTTTTAAGTTTAGGGTTTGGATGTGAATTGGGAAAAGTTTTAAGGTTTTAAGGAAGAATGTTTTTTCCTATTTTTGGTTAGGGGTGTTGATGATGACAATGATGGAAACAAGGAAAAAAGGTGATGGAAATGCAATGGTGTTTATGTCTTTTATGTCTTTGTGTCATTTTTTTTTATTTGGGATGAGTGAGTTGGAGTGGATGTTGTTGGACACTGGTTGAATGTGAGGCAAGGGAGCTACCAAGTAAGAGGGAGTCAGCAAAATTTTCGTTGGGAGGTTGATTGAAAAGAAGGAGGTCTTTTAAGGACCTAAAAAGGTTGTGGAGCAAGAGAAAGAAGAAAGGAAGGCAAATAAGTTGGATTTTATATTTTTTGATTAAGGATGAGGGAGATGATGAAGAAAAGGCTAGATTGGCTATTGAGGAAGTACTAAGTGATTCTCTACGCCATATACTTTGATAGACATGAATTTAGTCTAAGAGATGGATTGAGGGTTGATGACATGGGGGAAGATGATAATCTTATGGGTCTCAAGAGCGGTTTGTCATCTTCTCAATGTGTGTGTGTCGTGTATATTTGTGTGTGAATGTTATTGAGCTGCATATCACAAGAGAACACCCTAATTATTGAGAACTTCAAAAATCAATCATATTCCGTCAAATTTTACAATGTGGATAAAGAAAGGGGGTTGTGGTTCTTTGTCAAACTCATGAAGCGGTCAATGGGGAGTTGAAGTGTGCTGGTTTTTGTGTATTGTCAATTTGAGGGGTGGTGTTTTGAGTATTGATTTATGCAATCTATTTGTACTCATGGGTCCATATATCACAAAATGCAATTTGGGACTTGGGTTCTTCTTGAAGTTTAATGTTGTTCTAAGAGTGTATGTGGTCTAAAGTAATTGAGAACATGAAGACCAGTGGGCTCAAAATAGAGAGATCGGAGAGATCTGACCCTTCAAAGACCTCAAGCTTTTTATTCTTGGTTATAGCAAGAATTTAGGTGGTTTCTGGCTCAAAGCCAATGGATAATTCTGAGATAGGCTCTGCCATTTAATATATATGTTCCTAGGACTGATTATTGTGTGCCCAAGTTTTTTTGTCACATCATGGCTTGCAGCCCATTTGAAATAAGAGATTGAAGGCACTACTCAAGTCCGATGGGTGGGAGAGGACCAACTGTGAAAAATTTGCTAGAAAAATGTGGGAGGGTGGGCTCCATGGGAACTGATCTTAAGAGTATGTCACCATTGGCAGATTAGACATTCAATTAACTCACAGATTGGGAGGAAACCCTGGCAAGGATTATTACACAGAGCACCCAGCAAAGCAGAAAAGGAAGAACCAAGAGAAATGACCCAAGCCAGAGCCAGAAGTGCAAAAACCCATTGTGGGTCACAAAAGGGCAAAGAAACAAATTATGTTCCAAAGCCCTCACCAGGTGCAAGAAGCATATTGAAAAGGAGAAATGAAACCTGAAAATCAGGGTGGAACAAAAAAATAAAATAAAATGGTGATGCTAGGTACTGAAAGCTGGTGGATGGTTCAAAGGATTGACTAGAAGGCCAAGGAATTCTCTGGAAAGTAGTAACTCAGGTGGGATAAAGGACAAGCAAAGCAATCACTATTTTACCAAATAATAGTTGGATAGTGCGTCACACACCGAAACTAATAGGTTTCTTTTTAAGGATTTTGTGATGTAGCCAAAGTGGTGATCATTCAGAAAATAATTTAGTCAAATTTGACTACATACTAGATATAAAAGTAGAAGAAACGTGAAATCCTTTTATATTCTTGGCTACCTAGAGGAACTTATCATTAAAAAATCTGGCGATTAGAAAAAAAAATTTCAAAATCTGGCGAACTTGGGTCTTTTTTTTCTTTAGTAAAAAATCCTTTGCATAGGACGAAAATCATATATTTTCAGGTCGAAATTAGGCGAAAATTCGCCAGTAAAAGAAACACTGGGACCGTCATTGGCCAGCATTCCTGCAAGTTTGATTCCTTTTTCACGTGATCAAGCGTCAGCCCTTCTGTCGGCATTCATTTTTCCTCCAAACTTCACTAAAGAAAACTACCCAGCTACATAGGAATCAATCCTTGTACGTAAAAGAAATTTGGGTTTTGTTGGGCCCTGCACCCCCCCCAACAGGAACAGGAACTATCGCATTGGATCCAACGTTAGGAGTTTTACCTTATTAGAACCATTTTCACATTACGTGATCCGGTTTTTTGGTGAAAGTGTTTAGACTATTTAAATTGGAACGGGTTTTTTTGGTGTTCAGAGTGTGAACACAGTAGGTAGATGTACAATATCCTATCTATTGGCAGGGCCAGCGTGTTTGTTTGTAGCATGGCTACACGTAGGGTCTAGGGTTTTAAGGGCTTAGGGTTTAAGGGTTTAGGGTTCGGCAGCTGAGAACGTATCCATTCGCGTCTGATATGCACCCAGGGACCCGGCGGAGCTTGAATCAAGCTCTGGGAAAGCTTGTTGTGAATTGCTTCATGAGCATTCATTCTATGGGAGTGGGCCAGAACTAGGCCTCTCTTTTAACCCACCACCAGCAAATCCGCTCCGAGTCTAGCGTTTTTTAAGCCGAGGGCTTTGCAAAAAGCTGCCGATGGTTAGGGAAAGAAGCTTTTGCTCGCGGGATTCCTGCTTGGAATCTGCAGCTGGAGGTCCCCACCTTTGGGAGACTAAGGGGGTTCATCCTGCAAGTGCCAGGAACGAGCTGTAGCTGGAGGTCCCCAGCTTTGCAGGACTGGGGGAGTCCATCATGCAAGCGCCAGGGCCGTGCTGCAGTGTCGCATATTCAGGCCGGTTTTAGAAGTTTTCGCAGCAGCTTGCCAATTACATAGCTGTAAATTCTCTCTCAACTGTCGGTTTTGCGACTTTTTCGCTTACTAGACTTGCTTGCAAGCCTCTCCGCGGCTGCCGATCAACATACGTCCTCACCATCAGCTTCTCTCTCTTTCTTCAGCTATGTCTCAGCATCTTCTCCTGGCCGCCAAGTCCACCGTCGAACCGATGGTTGCTGCCTGTTTGCTGTTTGGTCGTTGAAGATAGTTTTCGTATCTGCTGGGATATTGGCTCTGACGTTGTCGGCATCGACTTGTCGGAATCGTGCTCTCTTCTTCTTCTTCTTCTTCTTCTCTCTCTCTCACTCTCTGTGGTGAGAAGATGATGCAAAGGACTTCTTACTCGAGACATTTGCTCACATCTTTGGTGCAATCTGAAGAGTCCGCGAGCGGAGGTTTGTTTTCCTCAGGTACTACTACTAGCCTACGTCCTTCAAAACTCCTCCCCCTGGATTGAAACCGCCGGCAGAAGATCAGAATCCCAAACCCCCACTTAATTGTAACACTACCGCTGGTCGTCAAAATTTTGCGTGCACGCTGACAATAGCGATGGCTCTTCTAGACTTCTGGAACAGGTTCTAGACCTCTAGACCTGCTGCTAGAAACTAGAGAAGGAATATTGAGGTCCAAAGTTTCGAGAATGCAACTCACGAGTTCATTTTGTCAAGAAAAAAAATGTGTTGCAGCGATTTGGCTGAAAAGGATGCAGATGGTCGACAGATTTTGAGATTTTGGATCAATTTTTGTTTCATTTGTGGGTTTTGTCAGGTTTATAGAATTGCTTGCGAAAGATCAGATTCAAAGACTGTTGTGATGGAACTAGTTCGGCTGCAGTCACAAAAAGTGTTGGAGCGCTGGGCTATTGATGCTCAAGATGTGGAACTTGGAGAGGTGCTGGGTCAGGGTGCTTTCAGTGTGGTCAGAGCTGGGACATGGCAAGATGGGAATAGCAAAGTGGAGGTGAGAATAAAATCAACTACTTGTGCTGCAAATTTTCAATCTCAGAGGCTCCAACTCCTTCATAGCATTGTGAGATTTGTAATCACAAAAATTACACAAACCCAAATGAAAGAGTCAAGGCAGTTAGAAACTGCAAAGTGTCATTTTTAGATCATTTGATCTTTGCAAACTTGTGAACGACCAAAATTTGATCATTTTGATTCATCATTTGATCTTCATAAATTTGTGAAAGACCATTTGATCATGTGCTTTGAATAAAAATTACTTACTGAGGACCAGGATGATTAGGCTGATATGTTCAAAAGTCGATATCAAAACAAGACTGGTTGGAACTAACTGAAGCATTATCTCAAATGTTGTTTCTTTGTTATATCCTCATTTTGATAAATGCAATGAGTTGGTCATGGCCACCTCCAAGTTGTGGCTTCTCTAATGCCCAACACAAGTTTTTTTGGATGTTGTTAACTGGATGGAGGCTACAGACGTACCTTCAGTTGCTTAATCTTTTAAGATTCTGAGGAGCAGGTGGCTGTGAAGCAAATCCCCCTGCTTGACAAGGACATCACAACTGAACAATGGCAAAGGTTGTTGCAAGAAGCAGTTGTGATGGCAAAGGCATCCGAACGGTGTCGATTTGCTTGTCGTCTGTATGGCACTTGTTTCCTACCTGGTTATTTTTGTCTTGTCATGAAGCGCTATGTCACATCCTTGGACAAGGAGCTCCGGAAATATCCTGGTATTAATCTTGGACTAATTAACCTTTTGTCATCTAATCCCTTGATTAGGATGTTTGATTATGTTGTCAACAAACTCAAGATTTGTCATTTCTTGAACAAATTACTAAATGTGATGAGAATATTGAATGTTGATCGTCAACAAGAATTGTTTCGTTTTCACAGCCCTCTTATGTTTCTCAAATTCAGGCTATAAGTTGGGTATTAGATTTTCATGGGAAAAGCAACCTGTGCATAGCCAGGTAGCTCATGATACAAGTTAATAACAATTTTTTCCATGGATTGCTTTTTCATAGATCGGAAGGCACCACAAGCAAATGTGAACCAATGGATGTTGGATATCTGTCGAGGGGTTGTGGAGATGCACAACCAAAACATCATCTTACGTGACCTAAAACCTGCCAACATATTGTTGGATGAGTATGGAGGAGCCATTTTGGCAGATTTTGGCATTGCGAGGATTGTTGAAACTACATTTGCGCCCCTCCAAACAACTACTAAAGCAGGCACAATCGCCTACATGTAAATTCCCACAACCACCCTCATTTGTTCAATACCCAAGATGTCCTTCCTAAGTTCCTAGCCTATGAGCATTTACACTGTTCAACACCTTGTGTTCAAGTTGTTGCATATATATCACTTATAATGTTGGCTATGACAATGAAAAACCTAACAAGTAGGTGAGGCACAAATAAATTGCAAATTATTTTTGGGTTTTCCTAATTCAAGTTTACTTAGTGTGATATTGATTTGCCATCCAAATTGAGAGACATTGAACCCAAGTTGGATTCCTTTGGTTTTTCTCATAAAATCAAGATTTGGCAACTATGTTGTTGCAAATTGTGTCGTAGGATTTGGGAGACTCAATAAATGTGTCCAAAAAATATTTGTAGTAAAGCAGTAGTTCTTAATACATATATGCTAAGCTCTTTTGTCTCTTTGTCTCTATATGAAATTTACTAATTGTTTACAAGTTATTCAAAAGCACAAAAATACAAACAACAGATTTTTGGCTGTATTGAAATCTCTTCTTTTGTCTGCATAATTATGTCAGGGCACCAGAGATGTTTGATACAGAGCTTGGACCAGTGACCAAGAAGTCAGATGTGTGGGCACTAGGGTGCTTGCTCTTAGAGCTGCAAACAGGAAAGGTTCCTTGGGAAGGCGATAGTCCTGTTCAGATCATGAAAAAGGTTCAAAATCTGCAAAGAAACTTTTGATCCCCACTTTGCCCCAGAGTTGGTGGCTTCTTTTTTTATGCTCTAGAGTGGTTGAAACAATATGGATCTATTTCTCATTTGAAGCATCGAAGATCATTGATGGAGTCATTGTAGAAAATCTTATTAAACAAAGAATCTATTAAACTCTTTTTCTTTACAATAGATAGGGGAGAAAAGCATTGCTTCTAAAATCCAATTTAAGATGCATAATTCTGCTACAAATGTATTCCATTTGACATTGCTATAATTTGACATGTATGCCCCATGAAAATAGTATATTGCAAATACATTGATTGTGTATAATTTGATCTTAAATTCATAAAGTTTGGAGGATTAAAATGACATATGTTAACGTTGGAAACTTCAATCTTACATCTTGTTTCCTGTGCAGGTTTGTGTGAAGGAGATTCCACCAACTATCCCTCCTGAACTAGGTGCTGGATTCGTGGATTTGTTCAACAAGTGTTTTTATTTTGAATCAATTCAGAGAGCTTCAGCAATGGATGTCTTGGAGGTGATTATCTCTCCACTTGTGTGTTTAAAATTGTACACAGGCCATCATGCACATGATTTACGCATAGCCAACCACGGAAAACTTTTATATAACATAATATATCTCTAGTTTGTAGAAAGTAAATTGATTGTTTGGATTTCAATTGCTTTAGAGGAACAAAGGAAACAAAATTCATCCCACCAAGAAAGAACAAATTAGATACAAACTTCAAGAGCATTTTCTTGTGAATATTTGTCACATAACCTATAATCACTCACTTTAAATAGTTAAAGTAACAAGCGGGGTGTAACTTAATTTCTTTTAAACATCTCCACAGGTGAGATAATCATGATGTTTGTATTGGTCATTGTAGGGCACATTATAAGCCTAGATATTTATGATTTTGTAGATGGATATATATAGAGACATGGGAATTGTGTATTGAAGTTCTTAAAATAAATATGTGCTTAAGTAGTTTTGTATGCAACATAATGTCATGGAGGTTCCTTTGACATTGAAGGAAATGTTGTGGCATGATAAGTTGGGTCATGGAAGTAGGGATATGAGTATTTCATATAAAGTCCATATGATTTCTATTATGTTATTTCATCAATGAACTAGAATGTAGATTGGTGAACTTATTTTTTCAAGCTTGGTTCAATGTGCAGGCAATTGAAAAACAAGTCGGTTTATCAAGTGTAATCACACAGAATACATTCTACAACCGACAACCAAGCTCGATTCCTAGTTTGAGCTCCATTAGTTCAACCTCCAAAACCAACCATTTGGAAGAACAAAAATCTCTTTCAAATTCTATTTCATCAAGTTCAATGTCCTCAAGTAAATATCGTTCTTTACAACAACAAGCATCTTCTCGGAGTTCTACTAGTTCAATTGCCAAACTCAACATTTTGGATGTTTCGGAATGTGGAGAATCAAGCATGACAACAACAAAAACATCTCATGCTAAAGATTTCAATATTGAGGGCTTGAACTATCCTGTCCAAGTGACCGTCCTTAAGGAGGACAAGAGTTGTTCCTTATTTGGCATTAATATAGCTGTGGCAAACGATGGCACATTATATGTGCTTTGCAGGGACAAAATGTCAAAGATGAAGTTGTTAATGTACTTTGACAACAAACTTGCAGGAGAATTATCTTGGCCAAAGTCGATGGGAGTTTCAAAGTGCCATATGTATGATCCTTTTAAATTCCTAGCTTCAGGCCCCAATGATACTTTGTATTCTGGAGCAACAACCCCCGAGGTTGAAGACCCCATGGATTCACTCATATTCATGTGGAAGGGTAAGAAATTTTTTCACCTACATCAAGGGCGTACAAGGAAATGTTATGGGCAACTTGTTGCATCTCCTTTGACAGGGACATTATATTGCAGTTGCACAGATGGGACAATCGAGGTGTGGGATGCAAATCTCAATTTTGTGACTGAATTCAAAGGACGTGAAAAGAGTGTGCCAGTACTTGCACTAGACCAGCGAACTGAAACATTGTATTCTGTATACATGTCTGCTCAAGTGAAGGTGTGGCGCAACAACACACTTGTTGCAATCTTAGACCAAAAAGACATTGCAACTTCTTTGATATGCACATCAGATGGGACTTTGTATGTTGGGCACCTCTTTGGAGACAAAATCAATGTGTGGCATGACCTAAAATTAGCTAATACGCTAACACGAGGGGTACCCACCGGTGTAATAAACTATAATGGGATTCAAAGCATGGCACTTCATGGGGAGGTCTTGTTTTGCAGTGATGATGTATGTGGGTACATTTCTACCCATGTGAGTACATATGATCATTCAGTTGGTCACATGCTCCAGAAAATTGGGATGGTGAAAATATTAAAACCTGAAAAAAACTTGCAAAGACCAAATAGGAAGTATGATGTGCAACTTGTAGCTAATGATGACACTTTATATAGTGCAGTGAATGACGAATATGTACAAGTTTGGAAGTTAGTGAAGTAAATAATTGTGATACAAGCTTTGAAGATTTTGAAGTCCAAATCAAAACTTGTAGAGATCATCCATATGTGTTCAGTTTTTCCAAAAAAATCTTACAATGTATAATAGATTGTGCAACTTGTGAGTTCATGTTTATTGTC
>Ga0116229_10011855_pt1 | contig 12735 bp, 6 predicted proteins | sample S1TSphgellanicum_3_FD_87313 | JGI IMG/M metagenome (GOLD analysis project Ga0116229, IMG submission 87313) | Host-associated microbial communities from peat moss isolated from Minnesota, USA - S1T2_Fc - Sphagnum magellanicum MG | ecosystem: Host-associated > Plants > Peat moss > Unclassified...
TCATGTTGGAAATGATCTTAATTTATATTAATTTACCTACTAAGCAAAAATAATTGACCTAGCTTAAATCTATGTATTGGGTAATGATTTAGCTTATTTAAGCCTACCTATTAAAATTAATAGGTAGGTTATGATATATAGGTTATTATAAACTAATTAGGATTTAAGGTTAGGTGAGAATATACTATTATTACTTATAATCAATAGATAATAGTCCATTCTTGTTATTAGTTAAGCTAAGATAGGATAGGCTGATCATTTTTACCTATATATAAGTAATAAGTTACATTAATTATTAGTTAATGTAATTATTAGTTAGGTTAGGTAGATTGGGTATAATTATTAACAACATCATGCATAATATAGATAATATATATATACATAATTTTAAATTAAATTAAAAACATTATATGTATATAATGTATAAAATTCCAAAAAACTATCAATTATACAACAAGTTTTGATATGTTTATGTTTAAATTAGTATACATAATAAATAATAAAATTAATGTAAAATATTTTATTATGTATTTTTAAATATTGAATATTTACCATCTATTTTTGACTATTAAATCTGAATAAGTTATATTTTATTTTCTCTAAATTAAAAATTAAAAATGAAATTATGATGTGTTTTACATCAATATTTTATGATATAATTTTAAACTAATATTGGTTTAATTTGGGAAACATATCATTTTTTATTATTTTGTTAATTGAATAATATTTTCCATTAATAAATCATGTGCTTGACATTTTTTTGCAAAATAATGATCATTGAAATCTTATTAAATAAGGAAATTCAAGTGTTTTTTTGTTAAAATGAATTCACATTTTTAAAAGGAAAAGAACATAAATGTGTGTATGAATGAAAAAATATTAAATGCCAAAATATTGATAAGATATTAAATAAGAAAGTTCACATTTGTGCAATGTTTAGAACACAAACATGGGTTAAATAAAATGCACCCCTCTATGGTTTCATAACAAGTGAAATGGTTTTTTGGTAAAGGAGTTGGTCTGCATTCTTGAAATCTAAGGGTCAACCTTCACAAATGACATGGTGGTGGTCAACTATGATTTCTTAACCAAATTTTCTTTAGGTAATTTTTAGCCTACATTGCATATGTAAGCTACATTTCCTAATTGTGTATTTAACAACATGTCAACAATTCATAGGATGAAAATAATGAAAATATATAATAACATAAATAGATTATATATATCACTTTTTTATTTAACTACATATATATAATCTACAATTTGATGTTTGTCATGATTATCTAATCACAAATGCAATTGTAACATTATGTGACTATTGATTTAACTATCATGCCATGTGTGTTTTTTTTTGGATTACTTGTTTTATGGCACTTGTTCAAGGTGACTATAAACGTTTTTAATTGAATGTGTTTATTATGACTAAAATGTGGTTGAAAAATTAGTGATTGTTTACCAAATCTCTTCTAGTGACATTAAATTAATATCAAACATTCTCTTTGCATTTGAAGAAATCAAGGAAACCATTTTTTTTTTTTAACACAACCTTCAACCAAAATCCATTGTCTTATCTTTTGATTATTTTGCTATGTGATGGTAACTATTGTTAGTTAACAACTATCATTGGTTCAAGCCTCAATTGAATTGAAATAATCAAAAGTTTCAACCTCATACTTGGCAAAAAGATCATAGTAAAGTCAATATAACTTTTGTTGGGCCAACTTGACAACAATTAAAAAATCGCACATAAACAAATCCTTGTTTTGTGTAAGGTTGATCAATGCATGCACACATTCAAACATAAGAAGAACACAAGGGACCCTAAAATAAATTTGATGTCATCAAAAACATTCACATTCTTCAAAACAACCTTGCTCTTAAACCTTTTTTCATGCATCTTCACAATTAAAGGTGAATTTATAACATATATGTGCTTTCTTGGAAAAAAACATAAAGATCTAGTGGGTTTTGACATTCTAGAACAATTTGTTGCCCTTGGTGTTGATAAGGTTAACAAGTTTTTGGAATTCCATAAACTTCTTTGAACCACGTGCGAAAAAAACATATAATGCTTTCAATACCTTTTAAACTTCACTATACCCAATTTTGATTAAGTGACCACCATTAAATTTGTCTTATGAGCAAAACAATGAACTTTAGTGATATAAAGAACTATTTTATTTTTGAACTAAAATGTCATGTTGGTTTGACAACTTCATAACAAGTTGTCATCACACTCCATACTGATTAATTTGGCTCACAATTCTTTCAACCTTAATCCACCAAAATCCAACAAAGCTTTAACCATTAGTGAAAATATGTTATCAAATGTAACAAAGGCACCAACTATTTTAACACACAAGAGAATGGGAATCCAACTTGCACTAGGGTAGACCAAAAAATGACAAGAAATAACATCCATTAAAGTTCACTTTGCAAACCTTTTTACACTATGTATTACAATTTTTTGCCATGACACATTACATAAGAATACCAAAGTTAGAAATCTTAAGTTTTTTTTTCTATGGAAAATTTATTTCATCTAAAGGTCATTAAATAAGATATGTGTGCAAATCTCAACATGAATCACCTTATTTTCAATATGCTATAGAATGTTTAAAAACCAATTGTTTTACCAATAACAAAAAGCTTCATAACCCAATATTTTCATTTGATATGAGGCAAGGCTTTTCAATATTGTTTTCACCATTATAGTGTCTAAATGAAACCAAGATCTTAACAAGTTTAAGATCTAATCATTGACCATAATCAAAGTGCAATAACGTTTTTTTCTAGCATGACACCTCATGATTTCAACTTCAAAAGCTCATAACTTTTGTGATTTTATTCATTAAGCATCATAATCAATTGCCATATGTTCATATTGAAGTTTATATCCTCAAACCAAATCCCTCTTAACAATTTAAATATGAATGGGACATTCAACCTATATGGCCCAAAATGGATTGCATTACACCAAAATTGATCCACCCTACCATGCTTCTACCCACCACATACAAGTGAATTGACAACCATCGAATATAATCAATTGTCATGACTTTATTTGCAAAAATGCCAATGAAAGTAGCAGATGCAAAAGTGACTTTTATAACATCCAACAACACATTGTGCATGATCTCTATGATGCTCCAACCTGAAAAGCCAGTCTGATGTTTCTTTCCAACATTCTTCACTTTGGACATCTGAAATAAGGCTGAAATAAGGCTTTGAAGCTTTCAAAGCCAGTCATGGGAAGAACATGTGCAAGTATGAAGCTCGTAAGAAATTATGCCACTTGTCACGAGGCAGATTAAGCGATCTGGCCCAAATTTGGGGCCTACTTTTACAATGGGGTTTGTTGCAAGTCCCCCATCGAGTGTTTACCTTTCAGCGATTTTTTGCCCAAGAGTCTCAAGTTTGCTCAGGAATACTTGGAAATCCAGGCTCCATCAGGACTGCAATTAGTAACTCTAATAATGTATTGGGCAAGAAGAGTGTCACCTTGATTCATTGGATTGTTGTTGTTGAAATCCAATGTTCTTGCCAGAATCTCTCTCTCGCTCTGACTTCCAACCAGTTGGTAAAGCAATTTTGATCCAACAAGCTGGAAAGAGTTTATAAGTATGTACCAGCTGTGCTAGATTCCATTTCAAATAAGAACTTCAAGATTCCAGCCTAATTAAGGACGACAGCCAAAAGACAACAAACTGAAATAGATAGAATCAGACTTCAGACTAAACCAACAGCCGCCAGCACACCATGAGGGTTCTGATTCCGTAGCTAACCAGGGTGTTTTAGCTCATGCTTTGATTTCACTCCCTCACTGCTAACACCAAGTGGATTTCCTTCTGGTGAATTATCACCAGATTTTGAAGAGGGTAGCTACCATCACAAAGGGGAAAAGAGAGGATTGGTGGAGGTTTCGGTACTTAGTGTTTCTCTTACCTCTGTGTGGTCCTTGCCCTTTTGTTTCTTTTCTTCTCCCTTGCTTGGGTGCTTTCTTTTTATGAAGTTTGGTAGGGTTTCGTTCAAAAAGAGAGGAATAATCATTTAAAATAGCCTGAAAACTGTGTTTTTGCATCATCACATTTATGTCTAATAAACACAGTTTTAAGAGTTCCTTGAAATAATGTAATCAGCAAAGTTTTTTTTTTCCTGGCTACGTTTTGCAGTTTTTTGACAAAGAAATTGAGAAATTTTTGAACTTTTTTTGTTTTTTGAGCGTAGATTCTACCAATTTAGCTATTCTTTTTTGTTAAATTTTACCAAAATTTTGATATGAAAAAAATGAAAAAAAAACCACTGATAGTCAGTTAAGTTGGAATTTGCGTAGGGATGCTCACGACCCTGGCTCCACCAGGAATTTTAAAAGAAACCATACAGCTAACAACCCACTAGTTCAAACAATCAACAATTCTACATACATCTATTTACTTAGTAATCACCTATTATCCTACTTTATGTACCGTAGATTTAACAGGATAGGTTACCAAGGTGAAACCTGATGACAACTCCATTAGGATTCATCCACAACTGAGTAACAAGCTTGCAATGGATGGTGTGCTGGTGGCTTGTTGATTCACTCTGCTTTACACACTTTGTAAAGCCTTGCCGATGTTTTTAAAGTGTTGTGGCCCGACCTGCCCAGTGTTTCTGATTGGCCCATCATAATGATTCGTCCAGGTGGTTTGCTATTAGTAGTCCCCCACCTATTTGCTGTCCCAGTATCAGTTTTATGGGTGGGGTTGCAAAAGAGTAGGCTACATAACTAAACTTGGATGTGAAAAATATTGTAGGAGGGTCACATAGGTACTGAGCACCGCTGGAGATGATCTAAGGCCTGGGGGAAGGGTGATACCAGAACTGGGGCCAAATTGACTCTGCCTTGGACTGGCCCCTTATTCTGGTAATGGTCACTCACCCCCAGGACCTTACCTACCACATGTACTGCAAATGTACGTAGTCACAACTAATAAGACTTCAAACTGAATATGATCATGTTGTGCATTTTGTCATTCAGGGGGGTTTCCAATGATCAGAGTTCTTGACTTCGGTTGCAAATACTTGGATTGTTGCATGCATCAAGACAAAAACAGGCTCTACCCAAGAAAACATAAGTGATATTTCATTGGTGAAGAATCCCAACAACAGAATGAATGCACTTAATTGACAAAATCTTACAAGTATATCATTGCCTTTGTTCTTGCCTAGGGGCCCCACTGAAAATCCAAATTAGACCAGAACGACTTTACAGAAGTGATAACAACAATACCGAGTAGCCACATCTCATTACACCTACCTACCGCACATTTGCTGACCTGATTCAAGAGTGCAAGCAAAAGGGTCCCCAAGTTGCCAACTCTGACAAGTAGTTTATCACTGTACCTAGCACCTACAGGCTAGCGTGGGTAAATTGGTTTAGGGTTTTAGTGAGTGTTGGGTGGTCGCTTGATTTTGTTATAACCTTTGATTCTTGGCTTTGGGAAAGTTTTCATAATTGTAGAACCCTTGGTTTTTCAAAAAAAAATTTAAAAAATCCAGAATAAAATTATGGTGAGTTTTCTCAAAGAATGGATGGTTCAGGGTAGGTTCTTTGATTTTCTTATTGTTCAAATTTGTCAAGTATTTCCAAACTGGCTCATTCGTTTCAACGCGGAATGCTTGCCCTAATTTTCAGAACCATGCTAATATGATATCCCATGCTTGGAGATTTCCCATTCCAATGTCAAAAGATATTATGTCAACACCTATTAAAGATTTAAATTTCAAATGAAATAAATTTATTTTTAAAAAAAAACCTTCAAACCCAAATTGTCAAAAAAAAATTCATACACTATAAATTTATTAAATCTATTATTAATGTATTAAATCATTATTAATAAATTCCAAGATTTACTAGTAATAAAAACCTTGCAATCCAAATACTTTTAGTTCTAAATCAAATACAATATTAACCTCAAGTACAAGATGACAGTCAAGTTCAAATTATACTACATTTTGCTCATGAAGCGACCAATTCCCCAGGCTAGTTTGGAAGTCTAAAAAACTGAAGTTATTCCTTTCATGAAGTTTAGCCACAGAGGTCCATTTTCAGGTTGTAAAAGGGGAAAATAAAAGGGTGAAAATTGACAATGTGTGATGTAATAGTGATTGTCCGATGACCAATAGCTACTGAGAACTTCAGCGCTTCTTAAGGAATAAACATGAACCTGTCTCTGGGAATATATATTAATCTACCTACCAATCCCCTGATTCAATGGAAACATATGCTTGAAATTTAGAATCATTTGCACAATCAAATTTCAAAAAGTTTGATAATAGATAAGGCTTCAAACTCATTTTCCCCCTAAATTGGTGATAAATTAAATATCAACTTGATTTTGCTTTTATTTTTGTTGCCATTGCTGTGAATGTTATGCAATAAATGCCCATGCAAAAATTATTACTCCTCACCTTCAATATAAGAAAATTGCTCCTCTTGTTTTAAGTTTACTTTTTAAAAAAATAATTAGATAACTAACATTTACAGAAATAATATTTCAACATGAAATAGGGTCCCAAAGACAATATTATTTTAAGAATAACTTTGTTGTGTAACACCCATTATTGATGAGAAGTGGCAATACTAGTCTCAACTTATATATATATATATATATATATATATTACGTCATGAAACAAGCATGTTTAATATAACTAGGGTATCATTGAATCACCATAAGAAATAAGAAGGGTATCAAAAAAGTATTACAACAAAGTTACCATATTTCAAGGGCAACATTGGCATTTGATCTAGATTTTTTAAGATTTTAGCCCCCCACTACTTGATTTCTTTTTTTATTTGGAATTTCCAATGCCTATGAGAATATAATAAAGAGGGATCACAGAAACAAAACCATCACAAACATACCATATTATGGTGCAAATCTTTATATTCAAGCACAAATTATAAACACTCACTTCTCACATGTTTCTTTGCAAAGAATGAATAAAAGAGTTTCTATCTTTTCATCATCTTTGGGGTTATGTGGTATTGTTACTCTTATTTTTTCTTCACTAATAAGAGTTTGAGAACTTCATGTTTTTATAATACACACACACCAATGCCCCCCCTCCAATGACAATACATAACCTTTTGTTGTTGTTATCAATCATAATTTTTTTAAGTTGATCTTTTAGTTGCTAATTACCAAAGGATACTGTTAGTTGTGTTCATTTAATTGTTTAGTTAGGTTCTAGTTAATTTTGTTAGTTCAGAATAAATTGGGTTAGTTAAGTTAATTAGTTAATCTCAAACCAATTCATGTGTGAATGGGTTTTGGGATATTTGTTATGGGATATAATCCCATCTTGTGTGATTTCAAATCATTTTTGGTGATTTGATATTCCAAACCATGGTTTTTGCTTTGCAATTTTTTTTGTTATATAAGTGTTTTGGTTTTCTATGTTTTGGGCTTGGATTCTTGTGCTGTTCCAAGTGAATCAATCTTTTGAGTCACCAAAAGTCTAGTTAGTTGTTTTTGTGTTATAACAAGGCTAGAATTGTTTTAACACTAAGATTTTATTTTTTCGTTTCTTGTTGTGTGTGTTATGCACATGAATTTGGGTTAACAGCAAGTGTTGTGTTGTTTGTTTTGGTTTTTATATTACAAATTGATTTTGCAGGAGTTTTGCTCAAGCTCCAAATATTGCTCATTTGCAAATCTTGGTTTGGTTGGCAATTTTGATGTTTTTGTACATGTTTTTTGTGTACAACTCCTTGGAAGTTGAACCCAAACAGGGCCAAGTCCTTGGAGTTTGGAGGTGTTGAAAAAGCACAAAAGGAAAGCCCCTAGCTTGATCACAAGGCCCCCCCTTTTTTGTTGTTTTTCATTTTTATTTTCTTATTTCCTTTCTCTCTTGTTCCCCTTTATCTCTCCCTCCTTTTGTCTTTTTCTATTGGTACCTTGTAGGTATAGTAATGATAGTGGTAGCATGAGCCACCTACGCCATTGCCAAGAGCTTGAAATCCTATTTGTTTGGCCGTTGACGCCAGTTTGCAAGGAAAAGTAGGGGCGGCAAGTGCCCTTGGTCGATCTTGTTGTTGGCAGAGTAACTACGGTTGTAACATAGGAGTAAAAAAAGGTGGGGAGAGGAGCTCCTTGCCGTGGTTGCCCCATTTGTTGAAGTTGCAACAAGTGGCAACAAATAACAATGAAAAAGGCAGAGGAGTTGCAACGCATAGCTATAACCTGAAGAAAAAGAAAAAGAAATAAGGAAGAGAAGAAGGAAGGAAGGAGAAAGAAGGAAAAGAAAAGAAAAGTAGAGGTGGTGGTGGAGAAAGCCGAGCTCTAACAGCCATTGTTGGGAGTTCAAATTCTCTTTCAAACCTTGGAGGTTCAGGCATGAGTGGACGCTCACATGCCTTGAGGGAGCCTCGGGATAAGAAGGGTTGAAGGGGTCCAATTCGGACCTCCCTTTTTATTTTTCATTTTTTTCCAAATTCCCAAACCTAGGGCGAGGGTTTACCACCAATCCGAACTTACCAACATTTTTATTTTTGTTTTTTTATTTTTTCATCCATTTGAAATATTTCATCCAAATTTTGGCTTAAAAAAATTCATCCATCTAACTAGGGGTAGCTAATTGGCAAACAAGGGTTAGTGATCATGTGGGTAGGCTAATACACAAACAACCCACCTATGAACATACATTGGACGATTTAACCCCTAAGACTGGATAGAATTATTTATTTTTTTGGGAATTTTCATTTTGAATTTCTTTGGAAATTCATATCTTTTGCATGTGGAGTCGAATTGACAAACCGTCTACATTGTTGAGTTCTTGAAGAAAATAATTATATGCATGTCAAACAACAAAAGTTTTGGGGACAAAAAGTTTTGGAGGCTAAAGGTTGATTTGGCAATTATGGAATTATTTGCCATTCGACTTTGGGAATTTACTTCTCACCCATACGAAAGCAAAATCAAAAGCTTTATGTCTTAATTAGTTTTTAGTGAAGTGCATTTCTAATGTGGGAGTTTTCAGCTCAGTTGGAGACATGCACTTTTGAAGGTTTATTCCAAGACACTAGGTGGTGTGTGGTCCATTTTTTCGTACCAAATATTTGGTGGTTTAGCATTGTGTTGATGAGTCATATTTTCTGCACCTTATAGGTGGTGGAGTGTCATGCCATTAACAACTGTATATGATTTGAATCCTATCATGATTCATGTGTAGGGATCACAAAAGTAGAGATTTGTGTTGCATGAGTTATGCATCTCCACTTGTGTTTGTTGGGTTGCGTTTGTTTTTTGTTAACATGTTGGTCGGGTTATCATATGCTTTCAGGGGGTAAAGGGATTACCAAGGTGTATGCCATTCATTACAACCTGGGGGTGAGCACATGCTTTCAGGTTGACCTTTTGGTAGTCTATGCTTACTGTTTAGTGTGAAACTTCAAGTGAAAGGTTATGTGCCTTCCCACACATGTTATTATTGGTGCAATGAGCCTAGGGGTTGTGATTAGTGTGATTAATGGTTGGGCATGGGACAAGGCTACCACCCAATCTTGATCATTGAATAGGTCCTACTTAACTCTTGGTTTTCTTGGATGTGTTGATTGAGTTTTAATCAAAGTGTAGGTTGTACTAGGAGGCACAATTATGGATATGGCTAGATTTGATCACCAAGATGTCCCATTATTTATTATTGTGGTGAGACTAGGTTGATGACTAGTAAACCACTTGGTTGTGTTCACAATGTGCCCTAGTTTGTTGGCCCTATGAAATGTTTTTGTGGGTGCAGGTGCCCTTACCATGTAGGTGTAACAACCTTGGGTTCATGTTCTGCATGGGGGTTTAGTTAAGCCATAACAGGTTCAACATCACTGTAGATTTGGTTTGAGCCATTGTAGGTATATCACCATTTTGTGATTGGATTTTAAAGGGGATACCTAAGTCAAGGTTTAGGGTTCATCAGAAAAGTGACATAAGATTCAAGGGATAGGGACACTATTACTAGTGGTTTCACTAGGCGAGGGGTGCGGTTCAAGCCACCCACACCACCTTCATCATCATTTAGAGGAGATTCTTCAGATTCTATAACAAATATTTTTCCAAGGGCCCACCACTATTGTGGGACATGGAAGAGATGTATGGAGCTGCCAAAAAGGCCTATCGATATTCAGGGGTGGTTGGCACCATTGAGCTGGATGATTTCATCTAGGAGTTTGACAACTAATGTGATATGTAACAATTGCATAATCCCCAGCTATTCACACCCTTCATGGCATGGAAGGGTTTGTTTCAACATTTAGGCCTGTCTATGGATGACTATCATGAATTTAGGTGTGCCTATGAGATTTAGATTGAGGAGTGGCAGCTATATTGGTCTCCCAATTATGTTTCTATCACTACAGGAATTATGGCCCCAAGTGGTGCAACGACAACTCCTAGCATTAGTTTGACAAGTGGGAGTGAAAATGCCATTGGCAGTGGAACCACTGGAAGTGGTGGAACTACTGGGGGTGGTGGTGTAGGGACATCCACTAATACATGGGGTCCATTGTTCATATTTAACCCAATTGTGGAATTTTTTTGTGAATTCTGGCAGAATTACCAAGGGGTTATGACTAAGAAATTACAGAGTTTGCAAGATTTCCAACGTGAACCCCATGAAAGTTTACGAAAAGCCTATGCACAAATGAGTAGGTTGATCATGGTGACACAAGGTGTCACATAAGTGTAAGTTGTCCAATTTTAGTATGGAATTTTGGACAAGGAGTTTAAGTGTCGGGTGCAAGATGCCATTTTACTATAGCTTGCCGAACCCATTTTGGCTAATGTCTTTCAGTTGTTGGAAAGGATTGAGATGACATGGTGGAAGAACAAGTGGTCACCTTTGGGTTCAACAAGGAAAACCCAAGGAATTTTCTAGCACCATAAGGCTAACAATCATGAAGTTAGCCCATTAACGCTACACCACCCAAGGCCAAGGGGACCAAACCAGACTCAAGTGGTGGTTCCACATCCTATTCAGCAAAACAAGGTGGAGAGGACAAATGTTGGAAATGTGGTGGGCTTCATAAGAAGTGGTGGGCTTCATAAGAAAAAGGATTGTCCCAATCCACCATAAGCCACAACTTCCAACCCTAATCCTAACCAACCATGTTCCCATTGTCATGCATATGGGTATGATGTCGATAATTGCTTCACGTTTCACCTAGAATTATGGCAAGGCCAATGCTAATAAGGGCCAAGGTTTTGGTAAGGGCTAAAAGCAAAAAAGTGTAGTCAACAAAAGGCCGACCACTAAGCCAACTCAAGGTCAACCCAACACTACATTTGCATGGTTGGAAGCCCTAGTCACAAGCATGGCGGCCCAAGTGAAATCTATTACATTTGGGCCAGTGAAGGCTAAGGATAGGGACAATGACCAATCATATGGGTCAAATGCAGATCAAGGATTCTTTTATGGAGTTAGTTTTTCGAAATAAGTGGCACCAAATGAGATGATGTTACATATGTTAAGAGATCATGAATCATTGGCAACAGATGATGGAAACCATGTTATGGTTGCAAATCCTAATGTGATGATTTCCATAGTTGCACCAATGACAAGAGTTAATATTCAGGTGCCAGAACCACGAGGTGTTGATGAGAGATTGGATCCTCAGTGTGGTGAGGTTCATGCCAAGTGCGGCTCCCACAATCATTTGTGTTGATAAACACCATTCCTAATCCCATTGGGGTGTCAACTTCAGGTGGAGTGTCAAGGAAAGTGCATACTTTTATTCCTAGGTCCAAGGCACCCATAAGTTTGATGGGGGCAGCCAAAATAATGTGTTAAGCACCACTGTTTTCTACTAAGACATTGGCCATTTTAGGTATTCAACCAACAATTGTGCTTTGTTTGGTGACCACATTATGTGAGAATGGTGGAATGCAAGAAATTATGGTAAAGTTGGAGGACATTTTTGTGCCTCATGTAGTTCCCCATCCAATTTTTGAGCCCAATTGCACAAAGGTGTCCAAGGTTCAACCTAAATCTTGGCATGTGGTTATGGCCAAATTTCATGACCTTTCTACATGGCTAGCTATTGATTGAACCAATGTTATTCATGGGGTTGTGGTTGTGCATAATGAGGAAGGAGTGGTTTAGTTGAGGGGGGCATCAGGACGACGGTATCGATCCCTTAAGGCGTTGTTGGATTCTAGTGCTCAACCATTGATGTTGGGCAAAGTTGTTGTTGATGGTCTTGGATTGACTAATGCTGATCTTGACCCATGCCCATATCACATTTTGACATCCATGGGTGGGTTAGAGAAAACACGAAGGTTAACCAAATAAGAAATTGTGATCCAGGTTAATCCCAACAAGCCAACAAATTACATTATTGTGCGGGCCTTAGCGATTGTCATGCATGTTACGTCCTATGATGTGTTGGTTGGAGGTGTGGTGTTGTACCCTTTATGGGTTACCATTGATTTTTGGGAGGCAACTGCATATTATCGTCTAGGCTAGCAAACATGAGCTAGCCACAAGGTTTCATTACCATTGAGATTCATTAGAGGGCAAGTGGGAAAATCTAACAAGTCAACCACTACTAGAAATTTTGTCATTTACAACCAGTCATTATGCAATTGGCATGCAACTAGTTGTCGTTTGTAACTATCTTAGTCATGTTTGCAACTACAAATTTGGTATTGTATAATTTTTGGGCCATATGGTTGTGTGTGCAACTAACATGCAACTAA
>Ga0116229_10011856_pt1 | contig 12734 bp, 7 predicted proteins | sample S1TSphgellanicum_3_FD_87313 | JGI IMG/M metagenome (GOLD analysis project Ga0116229, IMG submission 87313) | Host-associated microbial communities from peat moss isolated from Minnesota, USA - S1T2_Fc - Sphagnum magellanicum MG | ecosystem: Host-associated > Plants > Peat moss > Unclassified...
TGGGTTCTTGTAAATGAAATAGCAATCTTGGGTATGATGTATGCAATAGTATTGTCATGGTGTACATACCAGAGTGTGCAGTGAAGAGTGCAACCATGGGGGAAATGGAGAACAGTGAACTCACTAGATTGATTAGTCGTAGGCCATAATTTTCCACGTGCTTATCATATGTGCACGTTCTGGAAATTGGGTTGGTTGTGGCCAACATAGGATAGGTCCTACAGACCAAATTTCAGCAAGGAAGATCTGTTTGAATCAGGAGTACATTTAAAAACTTGTTCTTAAATGTGTAACAATAGGGCCAGGTACCCTAGATCAAATCTTCACCATCAACAAAACTAGCAAACAATTTTGCAATTGCAGCTTAGTTTGCTGCAATTGTTTGAGGTTCATCATCTCAGGTTGCAGGCATCCATCTACCCATGTGCTACAAGATGGAAACAGTAAAAGAGCCCAGTAAAGACAATAGTGGTTCTTACCTTTTGCTCTTTTGGGTCCTTATATGAAAAGTAATCTTTCCTTCATTGCATTGCCTGGAATAGAAAAGAGGAAAGATGGGTTATGAAGAATCAAGTGTGAGAAACCATGGAAGAAAACCATTTTATCCAGGTCTGTTGGCAAAACTTCTCATGAGCTTAATGATGCACAAACTACCAGGAATCTGTGAAGGTTTTTTCAAAGAGCAGATTCTACCTGCATACAATTACAGAAATAATTGCTCATGACATAAACTCCATCAATTTTTATCACCAAAATAAAATTTCGGCAGCTGAACAATTTGCTAACTACTGCAAACAGAAATTGATGTTCTCTCTAAGTTGCAAATGTTCATTTCGCATTTTGGGGCTTCTCTCTAAGTTGCAAATGTTCATTTCGCATTTTGGGAAAAACGAGAATCAGAGAAACCATAAGTTCAGACATTGGTGAAACAAGACTGCAGTTTCTCTCATCATCAGCCTGAGTGCTCCACAAGATCCAAGAGAGAAGATCTTGGACAAAAGACCACTTTAATTAGGTTTTGAGACCCAAAAGACAGAGGTTCTCATAGGCACATGATTACGGAGTAATCAAGTGCTGAAAAAATTTCCCCTCTCAATGGTGATGTTTTTGTGATGCAACAAGTAAATTTCTTGCTGCAGAAATGATAGTGGTGTCAATTAGAGATTGATTTTTCATTGACAGACTGAGTACTGATTCTAATGCTCAGGATCTCAATCCAAACATGATGAAATTAATCTTGCCCTTGACAATATTCAAATTGATAGGTTTCAATTTATCTCTTTAGACCTTCCTTGAATCCAAATTGTGCAGACCCTGATGGATCCTTGTAATTTCTTATAGATTGACCCATTACCATTTCTAAACTCCAAGTGCTTTTCCTAGCATAAGAGAGCTTGATTTGCATTTTATTTAAATGCTTTGTGGAGTGCTGTGAACATGCCAGGACTGTGAGTTGATCTCATCTTCAACTTCTTGTGAAAGTTGAAGATGCTTGTCCCAAGCATTGTTTTGTTTGTATCTTTGCAGGAAGATTCTTAAAATAGTGATGCCAAGCAGCAACTTTGGAATGCAATCATGTTTATTGCACTTAGGCAGTTCGATTCTCAATTTCCAGAGCCCTGTTCCTGACTGTTGATTCACAATTTGTTTGTTTTGGTGATAACCATGCATGTATTGGCTACCCACCTCGTGTATGATTGCATACTCTGCTATCGTAATTTGTTGATGCTATGTTTATTGTGCAATGAAATTGAAAGTTCATTTCATCTTGCTTGTACAGGGCAAGCTAGAATGGTTTGAAGTTTAGCCTCATAAGTCACCACCTTATTGCAGCCTGAAAATGAGAATACTATGGATGTTTTTGGGTTAGTTATGTCTCCTGAGGGCTAGCAGACATCATCACTAAGTCTTGCCAGTACCTCTGGAAATGCCTGCCAGTAAGGAATGAAAGAATGAACTTCACCAGAATTTATGTACAAAGGGAATAGGCAGTTTATGTATTGGGACGTACTTCCAGGCCATTCCCAACATCACTGCCAAGTCTTCCCGCTATGTGAATGCTATGTGCATTGTGTACTGGACACATTATGTCCTCCATTCAGAGCAACTTAGCTCATGTGTGTATTGCAACTTTCAGACCAGGCTGAGAAACTGAACTCCACCCATTTCATTTCATTCACTCAACTTGGTAAACTTGGTGAGAGTTCAGAGGGAGGGTTAGACAAGTAGATTCTTTTGTACCATGAGCTCAAACAGTTTTGTGTAGTTGAGTTGTCAATCATCACTGAGCTGCAAGCAACACCACAGAACACAGACGAACAACTATGGTCAATTACTCATATGGGTAGGACTATGCTTTGTTTTATTGTTCCTCATGCATTACATGCCTAACAATGTCAACAAAGCTCTCCATATTTAAACTATCCTGCACATCTCAACAGTTATGCCATTTTACATACCAATAACATGTCCAAATATAGAGTGCAGTCTCAAGACTTATACATCTCATGCTAAAGTAGGGGACTGATTTCATTGCATCTATGGACAGCATTCACTCATATTGCTGTGACTAGATTGCATAAATTTTCTCCGCTGCAACAGCATTTGTCACAATCTCATCACTAACTTGGTACAAAATTCCATAGCATATAAGCTTCATCCTCCAAGAACATATGTGAGGCCTGATACAACATGAATAGCACAAATTGCAGTTCTCGTGCAATTGTCAGGGGTCTGGTCTCATTGCTCCTAAAGCATGATTGATCATGGGCAGATTGTCACATGACTATACTAAGCAATGGTCATCAGTGACAGGGGCATTCATTCCTAAAGTCTTATCATTCCTAAAGCATGATTGAACATGAGCAGATTGTCACATGATTATTATACTAAGCAATGGTCATGAGTGACTAACAGTGACGACTATACACAACAATGCCAGGGAATTCAATCTGGCTTGTTAGTACAATTGAATTCAATGATGCAAAACAAATGTTGACTGGCATGCCTTATCTAGTTACCAATGCTACAAGTTAATAAAATGTGAAAACACACACATCAAAAAGCATTACAGTACATTCATGATAGTTTGATAAAAGCGAGAACTGTTGAGGTCTCTGCTGCTGCACATTGTTGTTGTATCTGGTGTCTGGACACTCATGACAAAGCTTTAAAGGGTTGTCCATAAAGCTTGGAGCAACCCAGTGACTTACCACTGTGGATGACATGCTTTCCCAGCCCTCATACAGCAAGTGTGTTTGCTATATGTTAGGCACCCCTCTAGGACATGCTGTCACCTGAAAAATATATAGCATTGTAGATGGCTTTGGTCTATACAACCTGAGTCTAACTATGGTACTCTGTGCTTTTAGATCATTCCACAGCACTTTCCAACTGACAAGTATGCACTTTGAGCAGACTTCTGTCAGTGTGGACAATTGGTAAAACAACAGACAGAATTTGAATGCAAACCCATTGAGAGAGAATGCAGTCATAAATCAGGTAAAAAAAATTTTGTCGCCTTGTTGACATACAGCAGCCTGTGTGAAGTCATGAGGCTTTCTTTGAACGTTTGCCTTGAGAAAGACTGTCAATAATGGCCTTCAACACCTCAATCTCTGCATCTTTCTTTTCCAGCTCTTGTTGCTTTGACCTTAGCTCCTCCATGTGCAATGTAAAAACCTCTGCTTGGCACCAATTCAAAACACATACTTACCATTGTCAATCCTGTGTACTTGATTCCACACCATCATCAGACCTTGATATGAGAAGGAAACATTAAACTGAAGCAAAGCAACATCCAGACACTTGCATAATACTTTCTCAACTCTAACAGGTCAAGCTGATTATTTCTACATATTTATGGTCTCTTCAGCAATGCAATTCTGACAAAATAACTGCTCACACATGTCAGGTTGGGTGTGGCACGCACTTGTGAACTCAGTGCACCTCAAGAGAGAGAGATTGAGTCTACACAAAAGGAAAATACAGGATGAAACCAGTACATACTGGTTGTATCTTCAAGCTCCTGGATAGCCTGTTGAGTGCGAGCTTCAGCTGCATGCTGAGCCACCTCAGCTTGCTTCCTTTCTGCCCGTGCATGACTTGCTGCGAGTACTGCTGAGTCAAGCTCTCTTTCCAGTGTCTGTATGCGCCTCTCTTTTGCCTGCTCTTTCAAATCATGATCAACTTTTGAGAATAGAGAAGTGGCCAGTACAACATCTGAGGTTGCTCCTTACAATTAGCACAATGTTCTTGTGTATTTCATGATGCCTAGCACCACCTGTGTTCAAGAACTACTTCCACTATGCATAAAATTTGAGAACAGAAGGCTCAGGCTGCATCATCTCCCATGTACCTTGCCAACATTGGCTATGATCATGACAAAGATTTGAAAACAGAATTTGGGGACAGCAACACAGAACCAAACTCTCTGTCGCAGCAGCACAACCAAACATTGGACGATCATTTACAAGATCAGTTACAAAGCACTACTGAAACACAAAGAATTTGAAACAATCAAAACTAGGCATGACAATGATTTATTAGGGTTTCATTTAGAGCATGCACAACTGGTACATACATACATACCAGCTCAAACCTTTGGATTCATTACACACCACATAGAAATTGCAAGAATAGAAACCCTAAACCTGTAGAGAACAAAATTCTTGCACGCTTTGATCTCAATACAGCGACAGAAAAATTGAAAGCCTCAAGACATCGAAAACTAGGTCCAAATGATCATGTCGTACAGACTTCGAAGACAACTAACCCTAAACCCTAAATCTAAGGAAATTACAGGAGCAAGAGCAGTTTCAACACAGATGGGAACATGGGGTTTTGTTTGGTTTCAGATTGGGCATTTGGAATGGAGCTGAGAGAGCCATGAGATCATCCTAGGGAACCGCAGGTCATGCACACACCAAGAAGAAGCTGGAATTCTTCGAAATGAAAACTGTACGGGGTTTCTTGTATGGCCTGCTTGCTTGCTTACCTTGATGATCCGTGTTTGGTGAGACTTGGCTGATGCCTGCGCAAAAGCTTCCTCGTCCATATACACTGCCTTGTCCAGTAAAAGCCTCTGCAGAGACTCTAAAGAGCTACCCAGTTCTGTGACATTGAGCAAAGCACTGCTCCATCTCTCTGAAACACCAGTGCCACCCCCAATTTCTGCATTGCTAATTGCCATTGTTTGTGCAAGGGACAGTTGTAGCCGAAGGGACTGCACTGCACTGGACTGCACTTCTTCTACACACCACCATCAAAGGGCTCCTTCCCTTGCAAACCCTAATTCTTTGGCGTACGCTCCACGCCAGTAGGTACTAGGTAATTAGGGTTAAGTTAATTGATAATTCCCTGGCATGAAGGAAGAAGGAAGGAAAGATCAAAAGAGATAAGTAGGTAGGTAGGTAGGTAGGTAGGAAATGAGAGGATTCCAAAAAAAATTCCCTTATATACTGGTTCCAATTATTATAATACTTGAATGATTTCAACGAAAAATTATCAAATAATTAATTAAATTTTAAATCTTAACTTCGACACTTGATTTTTTAATTCTGAAATTTTTGACAGATAATGGATATAAAAAATAATAAACAACTGGGTAGTTCAAACCTAATTGTTAAACTTTTGATTTTATTAAAATTTTGACACAAATATTAAATAAAATTTCAAATATTCAGCAAAACCAAAAAATGATTTAATTTATGCTGAATTCATTCAGGTACTATGGTACTCCGTCATTGGAATTACTTTTGGGCTCCATGTTGTGGCAATGAACCATGTGAGTGATAAAAGGATATGCACATTATACCATAGTAATTAATTTAATTTTCAATTCTTAATTTGGCAGTTAAAATTTGAATTCTGAAAATTTCAGCATTTTGTAGGCTAGAATTGCATGTCCCCAAGTGCTAGCCAGTGATTGAACATTTTTAATTTATTATTATTTTTTGGTCTATTTTGAACAATGTAAAGAGTTATGGGAGCATCAAGCTAAGTTTTAAATTATTTCTTTCAGCTCCAAAGGCAAAGGAATAATGCATAAAAAACATAAAATATGATGAAATGACATAGTTTGTGTTTTTTTAATGACTCATTATTTTTAGATTTTATAAAAAAAAATTGGTTCGTGATCCAAAAAGCTATGGGTGCACCAATCTAAGCTTTACATTATTTCTTTGAATTTTAAAAGCAAAGAAACAACATTAAAAAATCACAAATAAGACAAATGTGTGGAATCTTAAAATGTGAATTAAGTTGATGACTAAATATTAACCCCACTTACTTTCGACAATCATATCTTTCTCATTTTTGTTCCATTTTGAACAATCTAAATAATTGCTAAAAGCTTAAATTTCATTCCCCAACATTGTATTGCTTGCTTATGATTCATAGAAGCTTTGTGAAGTCCTTTAATGTTTTGAAAATTTTAATCAATCCATTGCTCCAATAATTTTAAAGGCAATTCTTGGACTACATTTTGTTCTTGAAAATGTTGATTATAAATCAAAATTTGTTTTATGATGTCCTAAGAATAGGAGTTATGAAATTGAAAAACCATTTTGATGATTACCTAGTGGAGGCTTGACATCATTTCAACTACCTACACAAAACTAACATATCAAAGTTCAAACAACCACTTGATTATGTTGCATTCTACCCCTAATTGGCGTCCCAACTATAACATTTGGGTCGTTTGTAATGTTGAATATATTTATAGTAAAAATTCCAGAAGTTGCCTAGTTTTTAGCAAAAAATAGTATGAAAAACTTTCAAGAAATGAAAAACTTGTGGGACTTACCTAAACAAATTTTATGCAAATCTGTGGAGTCCATATGGATGTTTTTGGAAATATTTTCAATGATTTTTCACAAGAGTTTGGAGAAATATTTTGCAACTATAGCCTTAGATTTGAAAATGGGAAATTTTAAACCATCATCATGAAAATACATTGCAAGCTTGATATGTTTAAATGTTGCATAATTTTTTTGACAAAACATTATGACATTGATTTACATTTCAAATTATAGTCTAGTTAATTAAACATTGTAACCACCACCATTTAACTTTCTATGTTGTCTATAGTGTTATTCTACACCTTCTTTTCTTGTTAATAATTCTAGAAATGTTCAATAGATTGAAGTTTTTTGTGTGAATTTTTGCCATTTGAAAAAATAAATGAATGAATGAATGTTTTTTTGTCAAATGTTTCCCAAGAAAATCGCCATAATAAAAAAAATTAAAATTCACCATTTTTTACACATTACTTAAACAAGTAACCATGATATTGAAGAATTTTTTTTAATTTGTTTTTTCATAGTTGGTTATTAGCTAAACATGTCTAACTCTTCTTATGGACGATCACCAAGGTGGCAACGTCACAATTTGAAAATAAAACACAAATGTGTGCACATACACAACAAAATATTATTATCATTACTATTTTATGCATAATTATGAGATGGTAGATAGTACAAAATGTACAATCCGATAATAATTTAAGGATGGAAAAATGGAATTGAAAAATGGAAATTGAAAAGGAAATGAAATTATACAAACTAAGGTTGTGAGCCAAATTTGGATAATTGTGGGAAGAGTTTAAAACCAATCCTACAACTAATGTTCAGCACAAAATAATTCACAAAAGGTTTATCCTATATATATATGTCAATTTTTTCGAAAATTGAAAACCATAAGTTGGGTTACTATTATAAATGCACATGTATTTTGAATACTTATTCTTCAAATATTAAAAGTCTTGAAAAATAAATTTGAAATTTTGAGCCTCATTTTGTAAAATAAATAAATGTTCAACAAAGAAGTGCCAAACATTAATTGTAGGTATGGCATAGGTAATGTAGTAATGTGTGCATGATTTCCATAACCAAGAATATTTGTCCTTTGTTGAACCATTGGACTTTGAGTAATGGTTTTGTTGTCAAATTATGAAGTGGAAATAAAATATTGAAATTTTGAATACAAGAATGTTCAAATCATTTCTTGAACTTGTTCACTTGTTTTCTTCTTGTTAATTCTTTCTTGATGTATGCCTTTGCTTAAATGGGTTTGCAAGCAAAAGTTGCACACTGCTCCTATTTAATATTTTAATAGACAATTAATTCATGTACAATTACTAGTAATTTCATATTCATACATTTTGATGCTTGAAAAGATTTTGTGCATTTTGCTTTCAATAATAAATTGCAAATTTGGGTTTCATTGCAATCTCTTAATTGTTGCAATACACATTCATTCAATATTTCAAGAACAATATGTAGGAGCCACTTCTCACTTCTTTACTTATATCTATTCAATTGGAAACTACTAAGGACAATAATAATTTTGTATTTGGGAGAGACTTATAATCAACACCCAATGTTGAACTCTTTCTTGATTGTGACGTGTTACTTACATTCTTTTGCACATTTTAAAGGAGATTGCAATTCCACATCAACATACTATAAGGCAAAACTTGATATTATTATTTATCAAGTTACCAATCTTCCAAATCTACTTGAATTGAATCTTATAATTGCATCCATCCTCTTCATGAATTTAATTTTGGCAAGTTTTGTGAATATGTGTTAATGTTTGAAAAAGTCATGTAAAAAATTATTTTTCACAAATGGTGTGCACTCACAAATACATACAAATTAAGCACAATAAAGGGTGCATGGAATTGGGAGGCCAACATGCTAGTGTTGAAAGTAACCACTTGATTCAACACAAAAATAAGCTCGGAGAATCACAAGAAGAACAAATTTACCTTGTGTGTGTATATAATTGTATATCAAATTTATGGTTGGAAACAAAAAACAATTAACTATATGAGAATGCCAAAATGTGATCATCACCCAATATTTCATTGAGTCAACTTGAATTGATCAAGCTCAAATTTGTGAAATCTTGCTTTCCATATTCTCTAAGTTCTTTTTAGATTTGTTTTCTAAGTGTACATTAGCAATTAGCAATTAGTTTTTTAAAAACCAAAGTTATTAGTTCCTTTCTTGTTGCAATAACTTGGGTATTTGATTTTTTTCCATATCATGCTTTAATTATTTCATTTGAAAAATGTGTTCTTGCAAATAGTTATTGAAATTTGCATAATTTGCTTATTGGGTATATATTGAAATCTTCAATAAAACCAATAAGGATCAAATACATCCATATCTTGCATTTGCCGCATGAAAAGTTTCCAATGTTGATTTCATAAGCTTGTGAATTTGGGGTTGCTAACTTTGTCCATGTATTTCAACAATTAATGGTGCAAAAAAAACAACATGGATGGTTTTTTGTGGTTTTTCATCCAAGTAAACTACTTTATATATTTTTAGTTGCATATGTGATCACCTCATGGTTGTGTATGCAACTAATATATAATTAGTGGTTCATAATAAATTATGGTAGAATACCTATCTAGTTTAAGGTAGGCTACTTACATACATATTAGGTTAAAGTAAGCTACCTATATACATAAGTTACTTACCTATGTATTTCCTATCCACTTACATACCTAGCTATGCACCTAACTAGCCTATGCAATGTAAGCTACCTAGGTCTAGGTTTAATTTAGTGTGGCCTAAGTGGTTTAGGTCTAGGCTTAACACAAGAAAAAATCTTGTCCTTTTCCAACCCCACACATTGCGACTATTGTCCAATTTGACCACATTTCAATTACATTTGGCCATTTTAAGTTTGCAAGTGGTTTGTTTCATTAATTAATTGTCAATATTATTCATAGTTGTTACATTTACTATGTTGTTCACTTATGACTATAATTTGGATCTTATTTAATTATTTAATAATTTCAAATTGTTGACATGGAAATTGAAATAACCTTTAACTTTATTTACACAATGTATTATAATGGTTTAATGATTTTTAAACATCTTTTAAACTATCAACATGGTACATGAGTTGAACTATCAACTTTTAACATGTTAAAATCATTACTTAAGAGTTGCATTTTACATTTACCATAATTCATTAAAACACATGTAACAATTTTAAACTTCACATTTATATTGAAATGAATTAGTGATTTTTTTCATATATTTTCAATTATCAAAGTTGAACCATTCACCTTTAATATGTTAAAACCATTATTCACAAATTGCATTTTGCACTTATTATAATATAATAAAACACATGCAACTCAATATTGTGTAATTATACTTGAATGGTTTAGTGAATGTTTTCACATTTGGTGAACTATAAACATTTTGACATGAGTAAAATCATCCATTTTGAACTTATTGAGTTCATTATTCAAACATTACATATTGCATTTGCTAATATATATTGAAACACACATAAAAATTTAATGCCTCACATTTATACTTGAATGGGTTAATGAATTATTTCATCTTTTTTGAATTATTAACATTTGCATATGAGTTGATTCATTCACTTTGAATGTTGTTAAATCCACCACCCATGAGTTGCATTTTGCATTCAACACAATTTTTTTAAATGGATGTATAAAAATTTGAGAAGTTTCATATTTATATTTGAATGGGTTAATGATTAGATCAAAATGTTCATGCATGCAAAGTCTAATATACATGTAGACCTTTAAATTATATTTTTTTAATATATTAAACTTTTATACATTTATGTAAATTAGAATATATAATTTCCCCTCAAATTTTTTTATCATCATGGACAAGTTTATTATTATGAATGTTCATGACACCACACCAAAAAGGCCCCAAAAATAATCCCTAATTTTTTCCCATTTTTTTCTTAGAGTATGAAAAAAAATCCAAGTTAAAACAAAAGGATATTTTTTCTAAAAATTTAAGTAGTAATAATAATAATAATAATAATAATAATAATATTATTATTATTATTATTTATAATGAAATATTATAAATATTTTAGACTTATTATTTTGATTTAAGACATAATTTATCAATGTTTTAAAGCTTGTTTTGTTATAGGTTTATGTTTAAATATTTTTAAATGAATTTAATAAATAAATAAATAATGGTGATAATAATAATGACATCAATGATTATTTTTAATATTTTCATTTTTTCAATTTTGTAATCTTCTTCAAGATCATCCGTAACAAAATTTAACCATGATTTGGCTATAAGCCATATATGGAAGTATAAATTTGTGAAAATATTTTTATATTTTGGCCACAAGTTGTAGAACCCATTGTAAAATTATATCATTTAAAAAATATAAAATAAAATAAAATAAAAATATTTTGTTGATGTTGATGGCCCTTTTTATGTTTGCAAAGTCATGGAAATTCATCACATTAAAAACTAAATTACATAATTAAAATTTATTTTAAATTTCTAAAAAAATTGAATATGATTTATAATGATCTCAAATTTACAATTTAAAAGTTTTAAAATAAACTTGATGTTGGAATTGTTTATGTGTTTACTATAGGCATTATTAAATTTACTTTAAAACTTTTATTAATTAGGAATAACATTTTTTCATTGAAATTTGTGATCTCAATTTTTTGGCAATTTTTTTTTTACATTATTTTTTGAATTTTCACTATTTATTCCATTTTTCCCCAACAAGAATCGCCAAGTTAAGAAAATTTGAAACCAAAAATATATGTTGGTTATGGGGGGGGGGGGGTTGCGAGGGATTGAACTATTGAAACCAAAAATTTCACCAAATAATTTTTTAAAACTTTTAAAAAGAAAAAGAAATTCTTACATGATTAAAACAATAATAGTATGTTGTGATTTTGTTTTCCAAAGTTAGTTAATTAATTACTTGTATTATTGTATGATTCATGTTGCTAAACAAATATGGTCTTGATAATTAAATGGATATATTGACTACTTAATTAATGTTTATTCTTGTGGCCAATTTCAGCCAATTTAAAGGGGGCAACGACATTAAGAAAAAAAAAATTTGAAAGGATTTTTTTGGTTAGTTTTTTACAGTAAAATATAGTAAAAAATCATAAGGTTGAGAGATTTAAACAAGTTTCAACTACAAGACTTGTCTATAACCAAATGTGGCAATTTTCTCATGAATGATTACCATTTTAGCAATATCACAAAAATAAATAAATAAATCACACCTAATCATAGCAGGGAAAATAAAAATTTAAAATTTTACAAAAATTAGAAATTTTTTATGTATTGAAAATAAAATTGTAAAAGATTTAATGAATGCATTTTAAAATGACATTGAATTTCCAAAAGTTCTAGGTCAATTTAAACCAAAAACAAATTGTAGATTTATTCATTACATGTAATTTTAAGTTATTTTTTAACCTTTAAATTTTATTTTAAATTTTTTAAATTATTTTTTTGAACACATTATGACAAGTCCTATAACACATTATAAAATTATGTCATTTAAAAAAAATTAAAAATGGGAAATGTTTGATTAAAAATATGTATTTAATTTTTTTTAAAAAATCTTTTGTTGATGTTGATGGTCTTTCTTATGTTTGCAAAAATGGAAATTCACCCCAAAAAAAAAGACCTTTGGTGACATCATTAACATTTGTTTTAAATTCTCAAAAAAATTGGATAAGGTCATGATGATCTCAAAGATTGAACTTAAATGCTTTCAAATAAATTTGATGTTGGAATTGTTTATTTGTTGAAGGTTGAAACTATGAGGGGGAGGGGGGGGGGGGGGGGGGGGGGTTAATAATTCCATTTTTGTCACCATCATTATAATTAAAAAAAATTTACTTTTTTATACCTCAAAAAAAAAAAAAATAATATTTTCTAAAA
>Ga0116229_10011857_pt1 | contig 12732 bp, 9 predicted proteins | sample S1TSphgellanicum_3_FD_87313 | JGI IMG/M metagenome (GOLD analysis project Ga0116229, IMG submission 87313) | Host-associated microbial communities from peat moss isolated from Minnesota, USA - S1T2_Fc - Sphagnum magellanicum MG | ecosystem: Host-associated > Plants > Peat moss > Unclassified...
AAGGAAATAGTGGACTCCGATGACTATCATTTTTATTTTTGGAACAAACAGAAGATATGAAGTAGAAAAACCTACTCACATAAAACACACCACGAGCTATCTGCAGTCTATGTAATAATCTTGTGCAAACACAGAACTAATTCTATTAACATCCAGAAGTTGCTCACATTTGTACAGTATAATGAGAATCAAAATCCCACCTGGAAATGCTAACACTGCGGTTTCTACTGTGATTAATTAATTCCTAATGAACTTCAAAGATCCAATTAGCCCAATCAAAACTAACTGCAAGAGCAAGCTTTGGACCATTTTGGTTTTGCTTCTTGATTTCAGTGTGGGCTAGAAAGCCAATCATCGGCAAAAGTAGCAGCTATCAATATGGTCACCACTGGCGTGTTCAATGCACTGCTGATGGGTCATCGATGAATGTTTTGAGCAAGTTCTGGCCATTGATGAGCTTTGTTGTTGCCACAATAAAGTCGTACTTCATGCCCTCCTGAAACATCACACATGCGCCATAGATTACTCATGCACTTTTGACATCTTAAACCAAGAGATTCGTCACTTCCGCTTGAGTAATTCTAAATCTGTAGTGACTGACAACTTGAAATTCATCTCATTTACCTAGATCAATGGGAAAGACTGAGAGTTTTGGTGACCCAGAGAAGGATGAGACAAAATAGAGAAACTAACAGTAAGTGGGAAACCTGAGCAGAAAGGAAGCGAAGTGCTGAGATCTCTGCAAATGTCACACCCCCAATGAAAATGACCAATGCCACTAGTCGGCTTGAATCTCCTGCTGGTCCACTGTTCCATCGTCCATCAAGATGGCTTTTAATAAAGACCCTCCACAACTGGGCATTTACAGCTAGAATCACTAGCTCACAGAAGGATTTGACCAGTGCATAACCAAAGTAGAAGGGACAAAGATGTGGGAAGAGGATAACTGCCTCAGTATACCTCCACCATCTGGGACTCAAAGCTCATACCTGTCTGGTGCTGGAGAGTTGTCCCATCTAGGAGCCTTCACTGCCTGCATAAGATGACACGAGCAAATGATAGGATTTGAGAGAATCACAAGTCAATGAAAAGACTGTAACTGCCCAATAAATAAATAGTCAACCAGATACCAATGAGGAAACACCAAAACACATTCATTCTTAGGAGAACACCCTGAATACAGTCTGCAAGACACACAAAACCGTAGCCCAGAAAGGGGAAAAGTTGAAGAAAAAGAAGTGCAGATGATGTTTGACAGAATAGACAAAGGCACACCTGATTCTTGTCAAATCTCTCAAATGTTGGTCCAGGAAGCAACCGCAACAGCTCTGATTGTCGCCTGAAGCAAGTCCAATACAGTATCTTAGAGTTAGAACTCAAATACTCAGCATGAAACACCATTTCTTTAACAGAGGAGTTTCCCTGGATACAAGCACAACATACCAGTCATTCTTGAGTGCACACTGGACCAGCCGAATGCTCAATGGAGCATATCCTGAGAATACATATGATATGTCGGTTGGACTGATCAATTCACAACACAATTAACAGGACTGTCAGAAAAATGTGCTGGAAGTCCTCCAGAGGCAGAGGGGTAATACCATCAAGAAGTCCAAGCAAAAGCAGCAAATTGTACAGGAGACAAAAGGGAGGACTCACTTCACATCACTGCTTTCCTCTGGAACCAACTTAAGACCCTTTTTTATTAGTTGCCAGTTATTCTTCATCTCCTGCAAAATGCATGTGCTTGCAAATGTAAGGTGAAGTACAAAAATACTGCACCAGGGGCATCCATACAAAAAACCAAAGGTGGGGGGAAGTTCATGCTAAAATACTGAGAAAACTACAGCACATGGACACATGTTGTATGATCTCTTTGCATAATGTGGACAAGTTTGATCAAATATAGCTAGATTGTGTAAATAGAACACACCTGTTTTGTGAGTAAGCCACTTTTCTCCAGGTTGTTTAGAGTGAACAGATGCTCAAAGCCATAGCTGTGCAGCACCTCCCTCCTGCAACACCCCTAAGTCTTTGTCTCTTGTAAAGATTCCTGACTGCCAGGATCACCCCAATCAACATCTTCCACCCTCAAACAATACTGTGCATCACTGTCAACAGGTGGGTGTTGGCTGGACCACCTGGCCTAGTAGGAAGCTGATTAGTAACTAACAGAGGTAGTTAAACAAATAGGTAACGAAATTGTATGAAACTGGGGAACTAGGTCACTGCCCATGGTCAGAGAATCCAGATAGCCCTTTACTGTATTTGGCATACAACAGCAAGAGATCACAGGAGATCCTAGAACACCCAATAATATGAATAACTAGCTTATGTGTCTGGGTTCAAAACCCATGTCAGGAAGCCAGGGTACATTTGGATCTAAGAATGACAATTGAGAGCTACAATCAGTTCTGAAACTGACATCCAATTCTAGAAAGGAGGGGAAGGAGAGTAACAAGAGAGAGATCAAAGAAAGCAAGAATGAATGTGAGTGCTGTGATTTTTGTACCAAGGAAACCTGGCCCTGCGAAATTTCAACAAATGGCAGTCTTGATTGGAGACCATGAGAAGAGATGTTTCAGCTCTGTTTCAGAAACTTCACCTGAAGTAGTCAAAGTGCTTCTTTGGAAGGCCATTGTTAGTGATTGAAAGTAAGATGAGAAGTCGAAGCACACTGATCAAAGGCTCTTGTCTTTGAATCACCTCTTCAACACACTCATATGACCTGCAGAGAACCTGACAGTCAGATCATCACCTGCAGATGTTACTGTATTCCAGTTGACAAAAGAAGTCATCACATTTCACACATCAGAAATTCACAACTATGTTAAATAATTCAAGCTTGACACCCATTGAAACATGTGCTGTTTGAGTAGATCTACAGTGAGAGGACAAAGAGAGCTTACACATCATAGCTCTGGCCTTCAACCAGAGTCTGTTCAACACTAAGACGACTTAAGAATGACGGTTTCGTAGTAAATGTTGACAGATGCTGTGCTATGTTCGTGTGCCTCTGTGCAGATGATGCAAAAGGGTGTCAGAATCATTCACTACTTGATAGTAGCATGTTCAGCAATAATGAGCAAGCCTTGTGTATCAGCAAAGACCCATGTTATACAAAGATGCAAGGATGCAAGAGGATGCTAGCCTAGAGATAACATTGGCTTCATTACCGTCATCTCAGGAAGTGCATTCAACTTCTTCACAAACTCTTTCACGTCAGATAGCGACTGGTTTTGCTGTTTCAAACAAACCCACCACCATTAGAAGAAAAGTCTGGCCAATGAGCTGTGCTCTCCCATGCCATGCCTTCCAGCTACAAAATAAACTTTGCAACATAGGGTTCATGAAATTTCCATTGTGTCTCTCATTTTCCTTTACTTTCTTGATTCTCTATATGATCAAAATTAGGTTCCATGAAGGAGCGAGGAGACAAGAATAATGGAAAAGAGGGGAAGTTATTTACAGTGTTGGTCACATCAGAGTAGTCCTGTTTCATGCTAGTTGCCTTCTGGCGCAAAACCTACCATGTCACACAAACAGATGCCAACCAACAACAGATAGTGATGCAGTAAGAAGACAGGATGCAAACAAGAGAAAGGGGTAAAGACAGCAGGACCCAGTAAAGCAATGAACCTAGGCCCACATCAGCTAGGCCTAAAAGAACAGACTGCATACCTGTCCAACAACCCCAAAATTAAGATCACGGAGCTCCCTGTACAACTTGTCACTGCACACAGAAGGAAGGAAAACACTGAATTGCATGGTCTGTCTGTCATCAACTTGTTTATGTGGTTCTGCTTCACGAAACTAAAGATGCTGAGTGCATTGGGATTCCAAGTGACTGCACACACCTGGAGTTCAATGGCACTTTTACTTTCTTGGTGGTGCCCTGTTGGGCTCCCATTATGATGGGGTCAAGCTCCACTGCACCGTTGTTTATTTGCAAAAACTGTAGTCCAACAAAACTGCTGTTCAAGTACAACTCTACCAAGGGAAAATGCTGCAATGAGTGAAGCTAGAAAGGAAAATTGCTATGCTTAAGCAAATATTAATTGCATAATCACAAGTACCTCATCAATCAGTCCCTCATACGTCAGTTGTGAGCACATGGGGGTCACTATATCAACCTGATTCATAGGCCAGACCTCTTGTTAGCCTAACCAGTCAGTGACTGCATGAGACTGCAAGGACAGTAGACCTGCCTATCTCAACAAGGATAGGTCTGAACATATTTTGCTTAAACTGTGAACCTAAAATCCTTCCACAAAAGAATAAATCACACTAAACCAGATTTTGCACTCTGTACTGGTAATCCTTTCCTCCTCCTGACTTGCTCAAGAAAAGAAAAAAATTAGGTTTTAGTACAAAAGGTTAAGCCCACAAAAAGGTTCCCAAGCACAACAGCAATGGTGAAACCAACTATGCTGATCAACAAGGAAGCAAATCTCAGGCAGCCTGGCCAAATTGCCCACAGAGACAAGGTGTGCTGAGGGTTTAGGGTTCAGAAGGCTAAGCTAAAGCCAGCAAACACCTATACTATGATACCAACAGCAACTGCAAAATATGAGACTGGCCTACTGAGATATGTGTCGATCTATAAGGATGAGAGAATCGATCTCAGGCAGCCTGGCGTACACAACAGAAACACTTCAGAAACACCTATACTATGATACCAACAGCAACTGCAAAATATGAGACTGATACCTGTCGATCTATAAGGATGAGAGAATCAATCTCAGGCAGCCTGGCCTACACAACAGAAACACTTCACAAATCAAAACCCATAAGCTAATCCAACAGATGATGAAAGAAAGCATAAGTCCATTTCAGCTATTCCAATTTCCCTTCACTATCATACAAACAGAAATGTCAGTGTGCAAATGGTTGGAGGTACTGCTAATGACATCAAATTGCGTCAGGCTTCCCCTGTCCTCTGTCCCAGCATCCAAGGGTTTCATATTCTTGCAGTTGCTAATAGACATAGATAACAAAGACAAATAGATGGGTGAGATCACCAGAGGGGACTGACCCCCCCCCAGAAAGCTTGACATACAGAGGCAGGAGGAGGACGTGGCTGCTCGCGTTGCATTCGACTAAGAATATCAGAGACCTGTGCAGCTGCTTTTCCCTTCCCCTGAATATGGGGTATGACACCATACATCTCCTGCCAGAGAACCACCACACTCCTTTGGTACAATCACTACTTCCATTGTAAGTGGGGACCCACAATTGAAATAGATGTCTAACTGCAACAAGCAAGGCATATAGCAGAACTCAAACCTGAAGCTTGGTGATCGCCCGTGCTAGATACCACAAAGAACTTGTATCTCCATCCACCTTACATTCCTGCCATGGGACAATAGTACACATGTGTATGCCTCAAGAGGGGAAGGTCAATAATACACACCTGTATGGCACAAAAGGACATAAATGATGATGATGTGAATCAATGAGAAAATGAGGAGCATGCGGAAACTGCACCTTGAGGGAATTGTCAAGCTCCAAGGACAGAACATCTTCATCAAAGGGGATAAAGTACAGAGGGTACTCTCCAATTGTGATGTTTGCAAGAACCCCCTCCTCCTCCAAAACCTAATCCATGGGTATGTGAAACATGACAAACATTATACCAATTTCATCTGTTTCACTAACTGCAAATAAAGGATGTTATGTGAACAAATACCTTGAAAGACTGTTGCAAGGAATCAATGAAGCAAATCAAACCTTTTCGCACACAATAGTCCGGCGAGGCATGAAGAAGACAGCATAGTTCTTTTGCAGTTGCCGCTGATTGTCTTGCTGTATATGTGCCGCAATTTGCCTCATGAGTGCCATTTGTGGCCGCACAAGATACACAACATTCTTGCATTCTGATTGTACAGGATCCGCTGAAACATAGAACAGATTCTCAACTGCATGTTCCTGCCACAACAGTTGCAGAAACACAAAGAGTTTCACAAATAGATGATCAGACAAAGACAGCCAATGAGATATTGAGGCACAATCTCTGACCTGGAGAACTTTTCAAAGTATGGTCCATTACAGAATGTGGAGATAAAACAGCTTACCTTAAGAAGAGATGTTTGGGCAATGAGGGCAAGAGGACCACTGAGCTGAGGATCCAAGACAAGAACTTTTTTTCCCCGCATCTGTAACCAAAACCATTACCTAAACATCATGGGCACTACTGTGATACATCACAAGACACGTAAAAAAGGGATTTAAATCACAGTTGCAGCAACGTTCCAGATACCATCCAGAGGCATGCAAACCCTAACCCTAAACCTGGATCACTAAGAAACCCATTCCCACGTCTCATGCTTTTGCAAATTGCAAGGGCGGGCGTCATTGCAACCTGCCCTAAATCTCAACATCAGTAACTTCCTCGCATTCTTCAAGCTAGATCTATATCGGACAAAAAGATTTCCCACACAACAACCACTTCACCATTGCTTACTGCGTCAAAACCCTAGCAAACCAAATCTAACTCAAAAAGAAAATCACAGCGACCAAAACAAACACTTACGGAATCAAGAACAGCTCCCAGATCTTTCTGTGCTCGCTCCCTGCACACAAAAAAAAACACGCCAACAAATAAGAAACCCAAACTCTCTGTCTCTCTCTATCAATTTTTTTTCAAATTTCACACTGGCGTGTTTTCCAGGCATAGATGTGATCCGGTGGGCATCATCGATACGAGTGGTTGCAGCTGAGATTTTTACCTGAGAGCTGAGATGTTAATGGGAGCATTGTCGAGATTTGGCAGCTGCGCCATGCTGCTTCTTCCTCTCTCTCTGCACCAGCGCACTCCCACGCCCCTCGCAATCCAAAAGTCCCTACCAAATGGGGCACACAGTCTGATGAGAGTCCATTCCCAACGACTTCATATAAACCATAACATTTGGCTACCACTACGTTCTCCGTATTTAAATAATTGCCTTCACCTCCACTCTCAGAATATGTAGGGTTTTGCTGAAAAATTGAAATAGTTACTAGTTTGATTCGACCTGCTTTTCTATCATTCTTTGGTGTGTTAAATTTTATGATTATTCTTTTGGAGAAGAACCTTCAGGTCTGGTTTCAGTAGTGTTATTTTCTTAAACAAAGAAATACGGTAATATCCTTGTAATTTTGAGGTACAGGGTTTCTGAAATCCAAATTGAAGGTTCTTCTCTGCCCACAAAAAAAATCAAATGTGAACATTAGAAGTTAATTATGTGTTACCTAATATTGTTAATATAACCTGAATCGTTAGACTTCTAATTATGTGTTACCTAATATTGTTAATATAACCTGAATCGTTAGAGTTAACTGTAAAGTCAAGAAAAGACAGCACTAATACCCTAAGTTTGGTCATAAACAAGGTGAAATTCAAAACAAACTTGAAAAATAATTGATTGATGTTTTTTTGGGTTTCATCTTATCTTTCTTTTCTCCAAAGCACCTCTGGTGCTGTGACATCTATTTTCACTATTCCTACCTATATAGCAAAGTCTCCACAAAAATCCAATAAAAGATCAATGGCTCGAACCATCACAAGGGAGACAAAAAGGAAAGGCCAAAGAAAGTCCAAAAGATGAATAACCTACAAGAATAAAAAAAAGGGAGAAAGCTAGTCCCTTTCGTGGTAGGAAATTATCTCACTCACAGCCCTTCTAATGTTGCCTACATAGAAACCATGAAATCTAATAGAAATGGGAGGTGTAGAACAAGCATCACCCGCTAACGCAATCTTCCTTTCTATAATAGAAGTTAAAACACGCTGAAAAGCAATACTAACATGTTGCTTAAAAAATTAAATGCAAAAAGACAAGGATAAATGATCTTTTGATGGTCTATCATGGAAAAGCAAGCACGTTGCCTAATCAAATGATCCATATCACGTTCAAATGTGTCATGCACCTCCATGGCCATCGGAATAAAATGGTGCCCCTCATGAAGCCTTTTATACTTGTGGATTTTAACAATGACATCAAATTTTGCTAGTTGACTAATGACATTCAAAGCCACCATCTTTCTTATTGAGTCAATAACCACCACATTGACAACGAAGACCTGGTCCTCTCGAATTATGTAGAGATCGATTCGTAATGAATCTCTTAACATAAGGGCATACCATCGCTCTCTCCATACAACGTGCTCATTTTTTTAAGCAAGGGCATACATGACATCTCGAATGGTGTCATGTGTGGTTATCCACTAACCTCCAAACGAGCAACGAATTAAGTGCATGCCAAATGTGTCCAACTTGTGTCCACACTCACACATGAAAAAACTAAATACCAAGGGTTAAATTAAACCAAGACAAAAATGGAACGCCAAGGTGAAAGTAAAGTGTGTAATGCGAAACGAACAAATAGTTGGCTTAACAACCAACCATAGCCCTGCCTTCTTACCCGAACAAGAACAAATGTAAGCTCTAGATGTTGAAGAAATGGAATCATCCTCCAAAATAAACTTAAAAGATGTGTCATGGTGGATGTCCATTAAAAATGCTTATAGACTTGGGGCACTGGTAATTACCAAACTCTCAAAAAAAATGTGTATATCCCTAGTTGCAAGAAGAAGGTCATTTCGCACTTCACGTAAACATGACTGAAACAAGTGTGGGCCTCCCTCAACCTAAGAAACATACTCCTCCAAAATGGGTCTATCGAAAATATGAAACCTAAAACAAAAATATGAAACCACTAAAGCCCAACTCCCTAAAAAAGCAAATGGGCCATAATCTTCCATAGAAAGAAGGCCTATACCACCAAAGGATATCAATAGTCTATCTTGACACCTCGCCAAGGGGCCCTAAAAAAACTCCCACCACCCTAGACCCATAATGTCCCCACATACCTACATAACTCTCTTATCAAAACCCACTAAAAGAGATAAGAAGGAAGAAGAAAGAAATATTGTCCATGTGAAATAAAAAGGTTGATGAGCTACACATGAGGATAAAATGCCCAAAGCAACCTAGGTGTTTCCCAAGAAATGAAAATCATCAATATGCACGACATCCTAAAATAAAATCTCATCCAAAAAATGCATGGCAAAGTCTTGAAAACCCATTGAAACACCCAAAATGTGTAAACCATCTGTGACCAAAATGCAACCATGAGGAATCTTTATGCCTAAAGAGATCTCGAATGGACTCCAAAGTTTGCATTTTAACACCTTGACTATAAACCCAACTAAGGTTAATTAGGTCGAAAGGTGGTCAAAGGCGTGGGTAATTTCATTCATAAGCCCCAAGATGTGGATATCATTTGCTAGGATGGAAAGACACAGTTGAGGGCCCATGTGATGGTCTCTAAAAAAGCTTGATAATGGGCCAAAGTAAACAAAGGACCTCCTAGGGGGTCATTTTGCCTTATGCCTGAAAATGATTCAATAATGATGACCCCCTCCACATGCTGCCCATGTTAATAATAAAAAGAAAAATGAACACCATAAAAAAACTTGGTAAAAGGGATAATGTTCACCAAAGGCCTTTTAGTATCACATAATTCTTTAAAAATAATAGCTCAAAAAAAATTATTAAAAAAAAATTCAACATCGACTTACATCACAACCCAATTAAGGTCTAATTGAAGAGGGCTCAGATGTCAAAAGGGATGGCCTCACAAATTCTAGGGGTCGATACTCCAAATTGACGGGGGGATGGGTGTTCTTAAAACGGCCCCCAAAGTTGTAAGATAATGGAATGACTAAATAAATTGAAAAAACACTTAGCGTAGGGCAATTGGATGAAGACCACCAATGTCTTTTATCATTACCAACAATCTATTAACCACTAGCACTAAAGCCCAACTTAAGGATATCCCCATAGGTAACAACAACAACTTGGAATAATTTTGAAAACCCTAAAGATGGGTCCTCTAATATGAATCATCTTAAGAAATGCTCATATACCATCCCAAAAAGCCCACCTGAAAACAAATGGGGAGTAGTGGCTAAGGCTTGGGCAAACAAAGTCTTATCTAGGACAAAAGTGTGCTCAAGTTGATAACCAGAAATAGGTGGAGGAACAAGGTCTAAAGGAAGGGGGTGTAATTGGTGCAAGGTAGCAACAATGTCTTCCAAAAAAACAACTGGTGTCATGGGTTGGAGAGCTCTAGCAGCATAAATGTACTCACTAGCTCTCCTTAAAATTAAACATCGGCAAAAATGAATGGATGAAGAATCTTCCCATGAGTGGTGAAAACAGGGTGCACACGAAGCACATGAAAACTCTTCTTGAAGAAAAGACCAATCGCCCACCATAAACTTTTTCAGGTGAACAAAACCTATCATTGACTTGAATGACCTCGAGTATAACACAAACACTAACATGGCAATAGGAAGAAAAGGAACCATGTTAAGTCATTCATTAGGTCTCAAACAATTCAATCAAGGGGTAAACAAAAAACCTAATTAACATCATCCTGGATGGTTCAAAGGATCCTATGAAACAAATGATGGCATATGAAATGAAACTCAAACAACCCTAACATGAAGCTAAACTGAGCCCAAAACCAACCCCAAGAAGCAAAAGGAATAGAACCAAGGAGAAGCATAGGAGGGGAGGACATTTGTACAACCACTATAATTCTTCTTGAAACTTGTGCATTAAATGTTGAGTTTCAGCATTTGATACTAAGTTTTAATAAGATTTCCTTTATGGATACCATTGAAAGAAAGGTTAAGGGGTGAAAGGAGGCCCAAAAACAAGGTGAAGACAAGGTGAATTTACGAATTTATTTAATGTCTTAAAAACCTTGATGAATATAATTGACAATTCATTGGGAACCACCAAAATTAATATAGGCATCAAACCAACTAAAAAACTCAAGGAAGAATTTTCATTCACAAAAACCAAAACTACAAGAGTATTGTTAAAAAACCAACAATTATCGTTACTACTGAAACTAGAACCTTTTTAATTTGGCTTTAAAACCTTGATCAATGTGATTGACAATTCATTAAGAACCATTAAAATCAATCTACTCATCAAACCAATTGGAAAATTAGGGGGACAAATTTCACTCACAAAATCAAAAACTAGAAACTATGTTACTATAATTTTGTTTTAAATACCACTGAAACCAAACCTTTGTAATTATTACATGACATATCAATTGAAGGAAACCTCATGAGGCTTGGGACCCCTTCCCTCAAAAAGGAAAACTAGTTGTGTTTGCCCCATACATGTTTGGTAAAAGCTAAAAGCATATACATGCATGTCTACTATCTTAGGGCAATGAAAAAAAAATTATAACATAACATGCAACAACAATGTAAACAAATTAATCAATTAAAAATGAATTTCATTATGATTTTTGTTATTAAGTCTTCATCAAAGCCTTATTGAAGTTCTTAAAATAACATCAAATTAATTTAAAACATTTATATTTCAAAACAAAATTACATTAAAATTTTAATTTGTTTTAATATTGACGTGTTTTATTTTAATCATTCTTGCATAATCTTTCAAATATTTTTTTAAGAATCTCATTTTAATAATATTTAAAGGAATTGAAACTAATTATTTGTATGTTTATCAAACAAATTTCATTTAAAAAATTAGTCATATGAATTGGTTTTTACATTTCATAGTGGTATGAAACTTCATGATACAAAAAGGCAAATGACAACCCCAAAAAATAAAATGATATAGAGGCGTGATTAATTGAGTTACGCAATAATTAATTAAGTAATGGGTAGACTTCAAAACAACCCATCAATTAGATGGGTGCACCCAAAATCTACACATGCGTGTGTTTGGGGCAATCTTTTTTTTAAACGATTATAATACCATAGTAGGTACCTTGGATTCATTTTGCAAATAGAATTTTTGAAATATCAATATTTTACTTCACCTTTTTCTATTTGAGAAAAAAATATTTCAAATTTTCAAATTTTCTGAAAATATTATAATTAGTGTCAAATTTGCCAAGGTAATAAGGTATTGAGCAAAATACACAATTTTCCAAAAACAAATGCCATTAAAAATATTTATAGTCATACAGTGAATTATTTTTCTATGTGAAATCTAGCCAAAATTTAAAAATTAAAAATTAAAAAGGAATGTTCTATCACAATTTATTTTTTCTTTAAAAATTATAACCATTTCATTCTTTTTTTTAATCACCACATTTGAACTTTGATTTTATTTTGGCAATGTCATTTTAATTAGTCTTTTTTTATTATGTACACAATTTCTCAAAACATGTCATCATTTAATGTTAAATCCTTCTTAGGATGCTTGCCAATGACACAACATCAAAAAATTGAAAAGAATAATTAATAGTGAATTTCAAGGTTTTGTTTTTCAATTTTGTGATGTAGCTAAATTAGTGTATGTAAACAAGAGGAATTAGCCAAATTTGGCTATAGGAGAAAGTAGAAGCTTTTAAAAATCCTACTATTTTTTGGTGACTTGTTGTAATGTACCTATTAATGTTTTTCCTAGCACAATATTGCATTGTGGTGACAAAAAAAATTCATTGTGAATTGTACAAAGGGATATTTTGAAAAAAATACAAAAAAGTTATCACATTTGAAGAAAAAAAGAAAAAAAAAGTCGTTGTTTTTAGACATTGAGTTCATGTAGGTTTCCATAATTAGGCAAGATTCCCAAAAAAAATTATTATTTTAGTGCCTTTTCATGTTCAATAATAATTAATTAAACTTGCATTACCAATGATAATGAAATAATTGAAAACAAATGAAAATTAAATTCCATTCAAATGAAAC
>Ga0116229_10011859_pt1 | contig 12731 bp, 17 predicted proteins | sample S1TSphgellanicum_3_FD_87313 | JGI IMG/M metagenome (GOLD analysis project Ga0116229, IMG submission 87313) | Host-associated microbial communities from peat moss isolated from Minnesota, USA - S1T2_Fc - Sphagnum magellanicum MG | ecosystem: Host-associated > Plants > Peat moss > Unclassified...
TGAAGTGATGGCAAGATTTGCTTTGCCTGGATTCAGTGCTCAAACAGAGCGGGAGCAAGAGCGCATACTGGCGTATCTCCACATGAACTGGGCAACTATGAGACAGAATGAAGCTGTTGTCTCGGCAATGAGAGCTACTAAATTTATTAGGGCAGGCAATGGTGGTGTCATTGATGATGGCAGCACTAGAAGTCTGACATTGTTTGCACCTCCTGATCTTTTGGATCCTGAAAACCCGCTCTTAAAACGTGTGTTTTCTGCAGAAGTGGCCAAGTTCCCAAGTGGGCAGTTTGCCACTGCTGGGTGGCTTTCCATTCTGAGTTGCAGGCTTACGGTCAGTCATGGATGCATCCTTATTGCTGGATTGTGCAGTCAAGGTAGAGGAGCTTGGCCAACAAAGCTCACAGACATCAGAACTAGGAAATGCATTTGACGTGTCTGAGGTGACCAATGACAGTGGTAGTGTTTCAACAGAGGTGTGGACCACAGCAGGCATGCTCATGGAAGCATTGCTGAGCAACTTTGCATCAGTTTATGGGACAAATTTCTGTGAAGCTCTTGGGCGTATTGCTTTTGTGCCTGCTGAGAGGGGCATACCCAATGTGGGTGGTGCTGCTGGTGGCACCAGGAAAGTATTGGCTGCATATAGTGAAGCAGTGCTTCTCAAAGACTGGCCATTGGCTTGGACTTCTGCCCCAATACTAGCCACGTCTAGTGTAGTTCCACCTGAGTTCTCCTGGGGTGCTTTCCGCCTGCGCAGTCCACCCACATTTCCTACTGTTCTTGCACATCTTGAGGTATAGATTCACATTTGCCCTTTGATATAAGAAAGAAGTGCATTGTGCTCTGATGGGTGGGTATGTGTTACTCAGTGATCAGCAATCCTGATGTGCATTTGCTATGTGTGCAGATGGTGGGAAAGAATAGAGGAGAGGATGTACTTGCACATTGGCCTAATGTGAGAGGAATGAGATCGGTAGAGGATACATTTGGTGATGTGCTCAAGTACCTCACCAATGCTTGGAATGGTCTTTCTAGTTCTGGTGTGTGCACTTCTCTCTAATCCCAACACTGCTGATTCTCTTCATTAGCATTGTTTGTCTTTTTGATGGAGGTGCAACTGGGTTTTTTCTCTTATATGCTGATGGTGTTTTTCAGATAAGGAGGCATTGCAGAGAGTTCATTTCATACCTGTTGCAAATGGCACACGTTTGGCAATGGCAGCGTCATTGTTTGCAAGGCTAGGAATGGATTTGGCGCCATTTGTGTTTGAGCTTCCAAGTGCATACCTTGCATATATGGATGTGTTGACATCATTAGGGCTACAAGACTCACCGACGTTTGAGATCATGCGCACCCTGCTTTTACAGATTCAACGCTCATTGGGATATCAGCGTCTCAACCCCAATGAGCTCAGAGCTGTGTTACGTATACTGCACTTCATTTGTGACAAAGATAACAGAGCAAGGGCAATGGTGGGTCATGTTCTGCCTGATCCTGCTGAGGATGCCATTGTGCCTGATGACATGGGGAGACTTGTGCAGGCAAAGGCATGTGTCTTTGTGGACATGGCCAGTGCACGTCTGGTTGGTGAGATTGATGCATCACGGGTCAGGTTTGTTCATCCACATGTCCCTGAAGAGCTTTGCAAAGACCTGGGTGTCCGCAAGCTGTCAGAGGTGGTCACAGAGGTAAGTTCCACATTGTGTTTGTCTGATGCTTACAAATTGATATGATTACGGTTGTTACTGAATTTGAAGAAAGATTGATGATGTGATTATGGGTTGTTGCTGAATTTGAAGAAAGATCGATGGTGCCCATGGTGCAGGAGCTTGATGAAAGTAAGTCGCTCCAAATGGTGGACAAGATTGGTCCCTTTGTTCGTACCGCAGTTGCAGAGAGGCTGCGAAGTCCTGCTTTTGCAGAAGCAATGTGGGCTGTGGTACAGGAGACAGGAGAGGCAGTGCCATCACTACGACAAGGAATGACCAGCAAGGTTGACATGGTGCAGCTCCTCCAATTTGCCGCTGATGGACTCTGGTTTGTCCAGCGGCTGTATACACGCTTCTTTATGCTACCCGGGCGTATAGATGTGACACGGCGGTCTGATAAGTCATCATCTTTGCTGCTCTTGGGTGATGAGGTGTCTGAGAATGGGCACAGAGTCTTTGAGTTTGTGGACAAGAGCAAGGATCGTTTGTTGATTGCACAGCCTCCAGAGTGTGTGACAGTGCCAGATTTGCTTGCGATTGTCGTCAGTCGTCTGATTGGGAGTCCTGTGAGCCTTCCAATTGGTGCACTTTTCCTTGTGCCAGCAGGCACAGAGCTAGGTGTGCTGCATGTGCTGAGACAGGGATCCAATGTCAGCAGCAATGAAGGAATGAAAAACAGCATCAAGAACAGCGGAGTGCCAGGGATGGAATTGTTAGGGTCAGACACCGTGCTGGTGCAATGCCATCCATTAAGACCATTTCATTCTGGTGAAATTGTTGCATGGCGAACTGATGGACAAGGAAGCATGCGCTATGGGCGTGTGATGCATGACGCACGTGCCTCAGCAGGCCAAGCATTGTACCGACTCGAAGTTGAAACAGGGCCAGGTGAAATTCGCATGCTTCTTTCTTCCCAAGTCTTCTTCTTCAAGGGCACAACTGCTGCCAGCCCATCAGCTGCATCTCTTGAAAGGGATGTGAATGCTGGTGTCAGTAGTCTGACAGGAGCTTCACAACCTCATCACCATCGGCTGCCACCTGAAACAGCAGGCCCTGGTTCCCAGACTGCAGCACAGAAAAAGGTGTGTTTCTTTTACAATCTTCCAGTGTTAAAAAATGCCTGGCTCTCAGCATGTTACATTTCAGCTCTGAATAGTAGATGGACATAGGCAGCACCTCTGTAAGTTTCTGTAAGTGTAGGAATGCCTAAGATTGCACCACTGAGTAGTCATACCACCAAAACCATGACAGCAGAGTGTTTGATTGACTTTGTGGAATTTTAATTGGTGTAATACAGGAAGCAGTTAGGCAACCATCAGAAACAGGAAATGTCCCAGCAGCAGAGGTGGTACAGGCCGTGAGGGATATGTTGACAGCTGCTGGAGTGCCAATGGATTCTGACCAATCAATTCTCCTTGAACACTCTTTGTCTTTGCAAGAACAGCTCAGTGCTGTTGACACTGCTTTGTCTGTAGAACAGGTAACAGAAACAATATTTCTTTGTTGTCTTCTCTCTCTCTCCCCCCCTTTCAGTGTCCTGATTATGATTTCAGGGCTCAGTCAGGTGTCTCCCTAGCAGACTTTATCTGCTTAGTACAAAATCTAGAATTTTCTTGCTTGGTGAAGTTCAACTGGAAAGTTCAAATTCATCTAACCTGATGCTTTGTTGCAACTTTGGTAACAGGAACGTGCAGAGGTGGCGGTGAAAGAAGCAGAGGCAGCTCGCACAGCATGGATGTGTCGTGTCTGCTTGAGTAATGAGGTAGACACAATAGTTGTTCCATGTGGGCATGTACTGTGCTATAGATGCTCAATGGCAGTGACCCGATGTCCTTTTTGTCGCCACCAAGTCACCAGGGCTCAACGTATCTACCGCCCATGAAAGAAAACACCAGGCAACTATGCACATTGTTACTAATTTTAGCAGATTGGCTAAACAGCCTAATGAGATGCAAATCAGCAGGCTTCTTAGGGTTTAGTGTAAGGTGTCCATGTACAGACACCAGAGGAGCTGCCAAGAATCCCTTTCAGCTCTCAACAATTGGATACTCATTTGCCTGTTGGTCTGCAGTCTGTAGTGTAGCTCATTTTTTGTAAATATGGTCAATGCAGAATCAATGCCCATTGTTTGCAGGTTCATTTGAGCCTCAACAATTCCTTTTAGAATTTGGTGGACAATCAACTGAAATAATCATTCTACATTTGGAAATGCATTTTTTGTTCTACAAAAACTGGAGTGAACAGGTTTAAAAAAAACTGACATATACCTCAGCACAAAGAGGTAGCCACCAGGGCCACAATATCACTCCTGCCTTTAAAAATGCTTTCAAAGTTGAAGGAATAAACCCGAGGTAAAATGCAAAAGATATGTCCAACAGAATCTTGCTCAAGGATCTCTTTATTTCACAAAATATATCTGTACATGTTCAGTGTCACCAGCACTGAAAGTCATCTCTAATAGCTGGAAGTGAAATTTGAGGAATTCCTTGGCAGGTACCATTTGTGTAAAGCTGCTTCTTCCACCTGAAAATACAGCTATGCAAATCCCTATCCCTAAAAGATAGCAGAAAGCATCAAGATATGTAAACAATCACCCACATCACATCACATCATCAGGCTGACGAAGCTCAACAGGAAGAGAAGCTGACGACCCATCTTGCTGAAGCATGGGTCGCTTCCCTGTCTCACGCATGATACCTTCTGCAATGTGCTGCTTTGTGGGTGTCAGCATCACATAATTTGGGTCCACTCTTTCATAGCTGCATTCATCACACCAACATGTTCACCAATTATTTCTTTTACTCCTTTCACCAGCTTTGGAGTGCAAACATCTAAAGCAAACCAGTTAAGCACCACTAGCTTCAACAACAGAAAAAGATGGGCACAGCCTTCACATAGTAACATGAATCCTCAATTGACCACCTATCTGCAAGAATCAGGAATTGGTGAACCCCTGTATTGTCAGTTAGACCAGGTGATCTTAGTGATTGCCTAATGCAACCTACCCCAATCAGGAGCGTCTACTGACTCTTCTAGTATGATGGGACACAGATGAGATGTGTGGTGGATTGGAAATTACAGAATGATGGGACACAGAAAAAGGACCTGGCTTTTGATATCAGACAAGGCAGTCTTGATATACATCTCTGCGACACACAAAGTCTGTCATCACAACCAATAAAACATTCCCCCAAAAAAAAGGGCAAGAAAAGAAAATCACACCTGACACCTCCAAAATTCTCAACACGAAGACCAAACCCAAGCTTTGTCTTTCCTTGAAAATGATCTCTGACAGCTGCAAGAAACCAACGGAAATTTCACCACTGGACAATTCAACATACAAAAAGGATTGGCACAGAGCCTCTTAGTCAAGCACAGGGATAGACTAGAAGAAATCTGATCAATTGAGCAAGTTTTTGCAAGTAGACCACCATAGACTGGCCACTGTCATAAGCTCAATATCTCAAGTATTCAACTGCATGAACTCCTCTAGCTTTAACAGCCTACAACCTTTGCCTCCATCCAAAGCAAGTAAACATATTTTTAACAAAACATTCTAAACTTCTGTTTGCTCTAATGTTTAGATTTTAGACAATATCCTTCCAGTACTGTAGATGTTTCCTGGGAGCAGAGTCAATTACATCTACACCTGGAAAAAAATTACAGAAAATAAGCTCCAAATGAAGCAGGTAAAATGCAGTTCAACAAGAATACCAGCAAGTGATAGTGTTACTGATGGCTGCCACCATGACTTCAATATAAGCACCAAACCTGAGCTTCCTGAGCCCAACTTTGCCTGGAAGCAGCAAACATAGAACTTGCTGAAATCCTTTTATCACCATGCATGCAAGGTTATCCCCACAGACCACCCACCTCAAAAATATGTATAGTTGAGAGCAAAGTTCAGTTGTGGAAATTCCATCTTGTGGGATTGAATACCTGGTCATACATACCCCTTTGGCGTACACTGGCTACTGCTTGACAATGCTTGCCTCTCAAAGAAAATAGGACTGGACTAGTACAAATACAAAGAAGAATCACGCAAACACTCCTAACTCCATGAGATGTACCATTTGCTTCAAACAGAAATACAACTATGGAAGAACTCTTTAGCTTCAAGCATACATGGGTTAGTTACAATATGTAACCCCTGATAGAAAGAATTTCCTTTCCATGACAAAGACCTCCCATCTTATTCATTCAAAGATGTCAACAAACTACATACAGACTGAGAAGATTCAGGAGAACATATGTATGAGATTGCAGAGAAATCTCCACAACAAAGACTTGAGAACACTTGAAAGTAAGATGACAATGCATAAGTGCAGTCATGACCTTTTGAAAGAAGCTGAGAAAGTGTCAGATAATCCTTGATTCAGGAGAACAAGATATGTCTTGTGAAACATCAATGCAGAGAAAAAAAGAGTGATGCAACAAACCTTCATCAACACATTTTTATTCGCCTGCCACGAACCAGCAACCTGCAGTCTTGGAAGCTGAGAGCCTGTGTCCTTCCTATATTTACTGGGAGGTCCTACCAAGCTGCACTCACAGCCATTTCAACCCTGAGAACAGGAGATGATGCACGCATGAAATGTCTAACAACAAAGAAGAATGACATGAAGTTTGCTAACTATACATGACTGGGACTCTTTTTACCCTCAAAGCTACTGTTTCCTTTCAGAGGTGGACACTTCTTAACCACAGTAATGGGGGCAATCTGGTTGCCCATTCTTCCTCCATGGTTAAACCCTCAGTACCCACTACCCACATTTCTTTTTGATGACAGGTTCACCCATTGAACCCTGCTAATAGCTTGGTTGGCTATTGCATGTTAACATGTAACATGGCCTAGTGGTGAACTGGACTCACAACCACTTGGTCTATTGGTATAATACTGACATGTAACATATACCACTTTGGAGATAATAGCAAGGAAGAAGCTTGATAAGAGAAAAGCTTGCACCTGTGCTCAAACTCAAAACCAAGATCCACATAGTTGGTGATACCAACCACCTCATTAAGCTCAAATGGATTCTTCACCTGCAATTCATGGTATTGTTAGATAACATGACCAAAAAAACCATATCATCCTCTGTCAAAAGAACATAAGAGAGAACAGAATGCACTGACTGATCTCCAGACAGAAGAGCCTCCTTCTACAAAAGACCAATCAAAACACCAGAAAACCTAGAAGAGACCACTTGGGAACAGATCACAAAGGAGTCACACCACAGCTGTCATAAAGGGAAGGCAGAATATATAAACTCACCCTTCTCTGGACCACAAGATGGTGATAGTAGGATGCAATGAGCTTTATCCCCATAGTCAATCCCAGACCACACCCCTCTATCAGCACTAGACTGTCTGGTGCTTCACCACCTCGCATAGGCCACAACAACTCCAGAAAAACTTATCACATGGAAACTTGAGATACAAGTATTATTATCTGAAAATCGGCATTTGTTTTTCTTATTTAATTTTTTTTGCACCAATTCAGGAACTCCTAGAAAGCATGTTTGCTCCAGAAGAACAGCTCAGAATGCCTTGCAGAGAAAAGAGGTTCCTTCTCACTAACAATGAAGTATTTGAGGTGAGAAACTCCAGAGAAGATATGCATGTCAAGAGAAGCAGACCTTTGAGTTGTCACAGACTTCAACACAGAAATTGAAGGAAGGATCCAGGGGACCCTTGCCTCCCACACCGTAATCCACTGCGTAGCTCCAGTTGCCTTCTCCAAAGAGTTCCTGCTCTTTCATCACTCACACGAACACAACTTTTCAGTTCTTCACTCTCTTTCAGCTTAGACATGAAGCATGTGGGTGAACATCTGGCATACACAATAGAGCACACTCACCACTTTTGAATTCCAACTTCACATCCTTAGTGTAACAAAAGAGAAAAACCATACCTTTGAATCAAAGAAAGAGTGTTCACAGAGGCACCCTAACCAATTCAGTATCTCTCCAATTCCAGTAGTAAACAACAGCGTCTGGATTCAGGTAGGCCTACATATAAGGACTCCTAAATGCCATAGAACTTGCAGCAGCTTGGTATGATACAACTGCAATTCATGACTGGCATTTCTTTCTTCACAAATTTACCAGCATCAAGTAATTCATACCAGCACTTTTGAACTGAACACCAGCAGAAATGGGTCCGGCTTTCCCAGCCATCCAAACAGCTGAAGGAAGCCACGAATTTGATGGAGCACCTAACCCTGTTCCAGCAAACCCATTCATCATCACTTGAAGAAGGCAACCAATAAACAAGCTACATACATCTCTTTACAGACTGGCTATTTTTAATATCTGAAGAAACAAGCCAGGCAGCCATATTCATAATGTAAAGCATATAGAGTGGCTCACATTGAAGAGGTGATACAGTTGTGCCTACTGTAAAATTGGCGGAGGCATAACGAACTCCCAATTTGGCATCCTCAGCTGCCTTGGCCCTGCTCTCAAGCACCCACCCTGTCTCAGCATTCACCAGAACACAAATCTTTTTCACTATCCAGATGTATATATGTCAAAACATGGTTCACTGACTCCCCACTGCCCTGCTTTCTCCCCTTGGAAGAGACCCACCTGGAGACTAAAAGGACTCTAGTCTCAAGCCCTGCTTAAGCTGCCACTGGCTCTGACAGTTGCCTTCTCAAAAGGTAGATGTAAAATGCAGGCACCTCTGATTCAACTGTCTTCATGAGAAATTAAAGAACTAATTGTACAACCAAGTTCTGACTTGGCCAATCCAATATGTAAAACTTCTAGTTGACAAGTATCAATAGCAGACATCTCTTTACTCTCTATATCAAGAAGTCTCCTAAATTGTCAAGAACCAGCTACAATGGAAAACTCCAACATAGATTTCATTTTGACATGTTTGTGATCCAATCAAAACCTGTCACATAATGGATTGTGTGACTGCTCTGAAGGGTCGTACAAAAAGCATCACTGCATGTTAGTGAAAGGTTGACCTTTTGTTTGGTGCAAGTGGGAGTACAGTAAACACTCCTATACCACTTGTTGCATCATATGTACATGCTCTCAATTTGAAGGGACTGTGACAACACAAAGCCACTTCAGTAGAGTCAATTGCCATGAGAAAAAATGAGTAGAATTCCAGCTGGTCTGACATTGATCAATAATGTTTTAACTTGGGGCACACTACAGACTCTCAAGATCATGAGCTGTTCCCTCCAACTGATTCTGCAAATGTAAATCAGCATCACGAAGTTCTGATATGCACACGAAGGAGTCAAACAATGACCTGACACTTCAACAGAAATAGTGAACCAATATCCCTTCATGCATAAAATGCATAAAAGTTTCCCAGTGAATGTGAATGTGAAGCAGTGCCCCTGTCATGTTCTGAGACCTTCTGATATTCAACAATGTATTCTACACTTTGCTCATCATGTCACAAGCAAATCTATTACTTACCTGTCACTGCTCGTAACAGTGACATCCATGAAGGTATTTGGATCCATTGCATCTCTGCCCATTTCAGCACACAAACTTACAAGGTTAGCAATGCCATATTTCAATTCCTCCAATGAGTACCTGTAGTGAGACCTACTGTAGTTGTCATCAGCAGGCTTTGCATTAAGTTATGGCAGTTTTTTAACCAGTGTGTCATCTCAAAGGGAAAATAACAAGTTGTACTTCCTCGCAGGAGAGTCCAAAGCAGTTGAGACAGTTCACCTCTGCCACCGAAATACAGCTTCTCCAGTGAAACCTTCAGGAGTTTCTCCATCAAAAGGAGCTCGGACCTTCAAACCGAAAGAAATACCACATCTTCAGCAGTTCTCAGTCTCTCCCACTCTCTTCCTGGTCTCCTTAGCTTTGTTATCTCTTTTCCCTCTCACAGAACCCCAGCATCTCTTCCATATTGACAACTCACTGAACAAAGCATGAGGATTTTGATCCTGAAGATAAGTTTCATATGCTCTCTCCACTGATAACGAAACAGCATCACACCATGACAATTTCCTATGGAATCAAGGATGCAACACAAGCATGAATTTTACTTGGCAAGAGGGGGAAGGAGCTATACACAAGCAGTTACATCCACCCGCGGATCATCGGCTGGTTGAAGTATGAGACTTGCCATCACCTGCCCAGCTTCCTCAAAATACATCTCAAACAGGCGAGCTCGTGCCAACTTGCTAAATAGCAAATCATATGATGACTCTGCCATCCTGCAAAAATCCTCCCCACAAACCTTCCTTTTTAAGTGTGAAGAATACCTCTCAAAGACTTACTTCCTTCCTTCCTTTCACTACATATGCTGCTTTATGGCTGCCCTTTCCCACAGATCCCAAAGGTGCCAAGCAAAGCAAAGGAGCACTCTTCAAGATGCACGTGCTCAAAAAACACCCATATCTCAGCAGCTGTTTGCAACTGAATATTAGAGATTCCAAGATGAACAATTTCCCAACTGCCAGACATCAAAGCAGAAGGCATTATTAGTGACCCAAATCTGTACTCTCCTGAAGACTTGGGAAGTCACCCACCTGCCCGGTCAGATTGCAACAAGAATCTACAACAATAAATCTGAGAATCAATCTCATTCAACAACCATAGTTGTCTAGATCTCTCAAGTCTAGCAGAATTTGAGCAGAAATCTCTCCATTGTACAACCATCTGCAAGCAGGTCACCAGCCCTAATAGGTCATTTGCACAGATGTGATCTGACTGAGAGTGGGCCAAGTGCAGTAAGGGACTACTGATCACACTCTCTTCACTATTGTGCCAGCAGCTATACTGACTGGAACTCCTTAGCAGATGATGATTAAGGACATTCTACTTGCTCAAGATCCAATAAACCCTTCTTAGGGTTTCCAGTTTCCACACTGTTGGACGATCAGTTCACAAAGCTAATACATCTCCAGCAGCAAGGGTTTATCATCATCTTTGGTGATGACATTTGGGATGCAAGGAGCTACTGGATTTGAAGTTCTACAATTTAGTAACAAGGTCCATGCAAAGGTTCAATGCGACTTGGCCATCGACACTCAACATGCTGACGCGATGCGATGCAACTTTGATGATCAGAATTGAAAACAGACAACAACAACAACACATGTATGGCCATAATCATAATCAACATCAACAACAAGGAGGGATTTTGGACAAGAGCAATGGGCAAAAGGTACCGGGAACGAGTAGCGAAGTAGGGGCGCTCGAAGAGAGGTGGAACCAGCACCACCGGCGATGGCGACTCCTTGTGAAACCAGGAGGAGAGAGCGTTGCCCATGTTGAGAGACTGCTACTTACTTCCTTGATTGCTTGCTTGCTTGCTTGCTTGCTTATTGCAGTGCAAAATTCCAGAAACTTGCACGAACGACAACAACTCCCCGACAAGGGCGGGCGTTGTGCCGCTTAGAGCAAAAGCTTAGAATCCTGGGGTTTTGGTGCCGCTTGGATCACTCCTGAAACCCTAGGGTTTTGGAATCGAGCTAGAATGTTCCAATCGATCTGGAATCGAGCTGGAATGCTCCAATCGATCGAGGTGGAATGTTCCAGAAGAGCTGGAATGTTCTGTACCTGTTGTTCTGTAAGGGTTTTTCAGCCACCACAACAGACCCAGGGTCTAACAACCCATGCAATACTTGCCCTTGGTCTAAAAGTTCACAAATATTTGGCCCTAGGTTTTAAAATCTATGCCTATTTGGCCTTGGGTTGTTCACAATTTTGTATATCGTATTTATGTATTTTTAAAAATATATATTTCATAAGTCTTCATCCATATGTGGGCTTTCATTTAACTATAAAGTTTTGGCCTAACTTGGTAGTGTGTTAAAAATGGCATGTGTTCAAGAAGCCTAGGCCCCTGTCCAAGAAGGCCATGCTTATGATAAGGCTATGATTTTGATCGGACTTGGAGTAGCCCATGTTAATGTCCAAGAAGCCTAAGCCCATACCCAAGAGGCTTGGGCCACCTTGATGCATATGTTAAGAAAATTTCGACCCAAGTGTAGATGCTAGAATTGATATAGCCTCTTACCAAGAAGCAATAGCCTCTTGAATTCAAAACATTTGTGGTTGCCCATCCTCCTATCCAAGAGCTTAGGGACAATGTCTAAGCCTATGTTTAAAAAGTTCAAGCCCATGTTCAAAAAGCTTGAGATCTCACCAAAAGACTTGGGCAAACCCCTCCTCAATTAAAAAAGCCCAAGCCCACACCTAAGAAGCCCTAATTGTGTTGACCCTATGTTCAAAAAGCATGGGACCTCACCAAAAAGACTTAGACAAGTCCATTCCCTATTCAAGAAGCCCAAGCCCATGCCAAGAAGGCAAGAATCACCTTAACCCTGTGTCCAAGAAGACTATGCCTCACCATAAAAACTTAAACAAGCCCATACCTAGTCCCAAAAATGCAAGCCCATGCCCAAGTGACATAAACCACCTACATATGTTAAGAAAGCCCAATGCCCCATGAAACCAAAAGGTCATGCTATGTCCAAAGGCCTAGGCAACCTAGGAAAAACCCAAAGATGCCTATGAAAAAACATGGGCAACTTTTTTAAAAACCCCAAGATGCTTATGAAAAAGCTTAAACAACCTAGGAAAAACCCCAAGTTGTCTTTGAAAAAGCATGGGAACCCATGCAACTTATGAATATGCATAAACATAAATAATGTGAAACACACAAAAATCTCAATCCAAAAATTCTTGAAAATTAAATTTGATTCTCTCTCCTCCTATCCTCAGCCATTTCATTTTATAAACATGTGGCACATCTTTAAATTTTAAAAAGAGTCTTCAAATCACACATTTGAATTTTAAAATTAAAAAACATAAATAATCTATAGTGTCAAAGTTTTTTTTTCAAAATACAAAGTACTTTGGGTCCAAATTTTTTAAGGTGTACCAAAATTTTGTCATAATCACCTAATCATTTTGTAATGGTTACATTGCTTACACTATGCTTTTAAGCATTGGTTACAATTTTTAACAAATGTTTTTGGGTATTTCAAATTCACTATATTAATTTCAAATTTATCAAGATGTTACA